>ORMF011106338.1_pt1 | contig 14688 bp, 14 predicted proteins | sample 1779871 | NCBI WGS metagenome assembly ORMF01 (sample SAMEA104232316, study PRJEB22302) | groundwater metagenome | biome: forest; feature: aquifer; material: groundwater | place: USA | collected 2011-08-07 | depth 5.4 m | reverse complement strand
GTGGGGTGGGAGAGCCTACCGTCCCGCCTGCTGGCTCCCTCAGGCGCGAAGCTCAACCTCCACTTCTTGTGAGGCTGCTGTGCTCGGCCTCGGCTTTAGGTCACCGTGACGCTTATCCGGTCTGCGAAAATCGCTGTTTAATAAATCGTTAGCGCATGCTCCTGCCGATGACCGGAGTTTGGAAGATCGGGCGCGCGATCCCCGCCGAACGCCGACGGCAAAGCTTCGATTACGGTTATCGCGTTGTCGCCACTAGGAACCGATTGCCATGACGGCTTAACTGAGTGCCAAACGCGGCAGACAACCTGTTTATCGTGTCGATGATTGCGCCTGATTCCGATTGATCGGGTCCCAACAAGGCGGGCTGTTCTTCACCATTAATTGCGGTCGGAACAACTAGAACTCTGACCACCGCGCGATTTTCCAACTCTGCGATTGCGACCAATCCGTTTCGGTACCTGCGTGCCGGCTTGAAATCCGAGCCGAAGATAAAATTACCCAAACTGTAGAAAATGGTCTTCCCTTTGTACATTTCAACGGCCTGAACAACGTGCGGATGACTGCCGACGACCAGATCCGCGCCCGCGTCGATCGCTAACCTTCCCAAGGCCGTCTGATACTGACAAACCTCCTGCTGACCCGACACTCCCCAATGGAAATACACCACTAAAACATCCACTTTGTTTCGCAGCCCAATGATCTCACTAGTCACCTCCGCGCAGTCTTTCTCGTCGGGACGTGTGAGGGTCGTCGGAGGCGCGCCGGGCATCTCAAATAGCCGGCGGTGGGGCTCATATGAGGTATAGACTTTGACCGTCGCAACGCCGGCGATTGTTTCACCGGCCGCTTGTCCAATGGGCCAAAACACAGACGTGTAGGAAAGCAGACCGAAAGTCGTGCCGTGGGATTCGAAAATCGCCGGGCGGCGCGCTTCGCTTCGGTTCATGCCGGCGCCGGCGTGAGCGATTTTGTGTTCGTCTAGAACAGAGAGTGAATATTTTATCGCAGCGTCGCCAAAATGCACGTTGTTGGCGCATGCCGCGGCATTGAGTTTCAATCCGGCAAGCACTTTAACCAAAGCGTGATCGCAATGGCGCCAGCCGGGTTTATGCTCAAGCAATATCTTGGGATCGAAGAGACAGCCTTCCAGATTGCAAATTTTTATGTCGAACGAGTCAAACTCTGTCTTAACCAAATCCAGTACTTTGTCCGGGTTGATCGGGGTGCCGAGATTTAGGTCCCCGACCAACGCGACCGACAAACCTTGCCCTTTATTGCTCGCCATTTCCATCTCCTCGTGTAGCGACCTTTCTAGCGGTTTTTGAACACTTAGCGCAGTTCCCGTGGAATGTCTATTTAGATCGAATCAGTTCGGTACAAAGCCGCGCGCTTATCAGCACAGATTCAGATCGTTCGTTGTCTGCAACCGGAAAATGAGCTATAAAAAATCTTTACACCCGAGGAGACCAACGCATGAACGAGACAAGAGACTTGGCGAAATGGATGGTCGATTTGAAATGGGTAAATATCCCGCGCGAGGTGATCGATTACGCGAAGATCCTTGTTCTTGATACGCTCGGCTGCATGTTAGGCGGGTCGGTTCAGGACAGTAACAAAGCCGCGCTTCGCTTCACCCGCGCCATGGGCGGCTCGCCGGATTCTACAGTGGTCAATTATGGCGACAAAACGAGTCCTTTCAACGCCGCGTTTTTAAATGCGTCATTCGGCCATGGTTGGGACTTTGACGATATGATCAATGCCGGCGCGGGTCACGCCGTGAGCGCCTGCACTGCCGCGGCGTTGGCGTTGGCGGAAAAGGAACTGATCAACGGGAGGGATTTTCTCGAGGCGTGGATTACCGGTTACGAAGTCGCAAATCGTATAGGAGCTGCTACTAAGCCCGGTCACTTGAAACGGGGCTTTCACGAGGTCGGCACAATAGGCCCGTTCGCCGGAAGCGGCGCGGCAAGCAAAATCTTGCGGCTTGATGAATGGCAGGCGGAAAACGCGATTGCCATAACCGTGAGTCAGGCCGCCGGAACTTTCCAGCATAGCCAGACCACCGGCGGCGCGATCAAGAGATGTCACGCCGGTTTTGCCGCATCGAGCGGAGTCCGCTCGGCGCTCTTGGCGAAGGAAGGAATGACTGCTGCGCGGGAAGCCTTAGAGGGCAAGAAAGGATTTGTGCTGTGTCACTCCGGAGAGGAGAACGACATGGAAGCGATCACGAGGGGCCTGGGAACGGATTGGTATACGACCAAAGCGGCCATGAAACCGTACTCCTGCTGCGCCGGCCAATTCGGCATGCTGGACGTGATCTACAAAATGAGGAGCAAATATCATCTCAAAGCGGAAGATATTGAGAGTATCAAGCTGTGGGGCAGTGTCCGAAATCTATGGATGGTGGGAACCATCAGGGGTGAAGAGGTCAAGGATATTTTCGGCGCCCAATTCAGCGCCAGATACGGCGTCGGTCTGGCGTTCGTGGTAGGCGAGAACAGGATCAAAGCATATCACCAGCATATTCCACCCTTCGGCAAATGGGCAGAAGTCGTGGAAATGGCCAAAAAAGTGGAAGTGTACAACGACGAGAAAATTCCCGAACGCGGTCCGATCTTCGGTTTTGCAAAATGCGAGATTCAAATGAGAGACGGCCGGACGTTAAAAGACGAATCGGGGTCGCCCAAGGGTTTCCCTGAGAACCCGATGACAAGGGACGAGCGGCAGGAAAAGTTCTATAGTCAAGCGCTGTTGGTTCAGACTAGGGAAAAGGCTGGCAAGCTCGTCGAGTTGGTCGAAAATCTCGAACACCTGGAGGATGTCCGGCCCATTGTCAGGAATCTGATTTGCTAACGCTATTTTTTACCGGCCACCGCGGGATTGCCTGTGCGGACCGGTGATCGCTGCTGGGAGGGGAAGCGACGTGAACGAAACTTCCGATTACGAAATCGCCATTATCGGGGCCGGAGTCGCGGGGCTCACAGCGGCGTTGTTTGCGGCGCGATTGGGCCATGCTACTCTGGTGATCGAGCGATTCGCTCCGGGCGGACATCTGGTGAATGTCGAGAACATCGAAGACTTTCCGGGCTTTCCCGACGGCGTAGCAGGCTACGAACTTGGTCCGCTCATGCAAGAGCAGGCCGCCCGTCAAGGCGCCGAGTTTCAAGTGGCTGAGGTCCAAAACATCGAAGCTGGCGATTCATGGTGGCATGTGAACAGCACCGACGGCGCGTACCGCGCCAAAACGGTGATCGTCGCGAGTGGCTCGGAACCAAGAGGGCTCGGCGTGCCTGGCGAAAGCCGACTGCGCGGCCAAGGGGTTTCTAACTGCGCTAGTTGCGATGGCCCGCTTTTTTCAGGTCGAGTTGTCGGAGTTGTCGGCGGGGCAAGTTACATGCTACAGGAAGCGCTGACGTTGGCGAAATACGCCGGCAGAGTCCTCGTATTTCATAGCGAAGCGGCGCGTGCAGCGCAGCAGCCGCTTTGGCGCAAAGTACTGGACGGTGCCAAAATCGATGTGCGCTACAACACGTTAGTCGATGAGATTCTGGGCGACGAGGCAGTGAGCGGCGCCGTGGTGCGCGACACCATAACCGGGGCAAAGTCCCAAGTTGAGCTTTCCGGTGTTTTCATTTACGCGGGTTTGCAGCCGAACACAGAATTTATAAAAAACCTGCTGTCTCTAGATAAGAATGGTCGAATACCCACCGATGCTTGGATGCGGACCGAGCTTACCGGCGTATGCGCGGCGGGCGATTTACGAGCCGACTCCGCTGGGCTTGCAATCACCTCATGTGGGGATGGGGCAACCGCGGCCCTGGCGGCTCACCGATATCTCGAAGACGGCGTTTGGCCAGTGAAAAGAAAAAATAGAGAATAGGGAGGGAAGAGGAATGAATGGTTTTACTGTTTTGGACCCTGTGGGTGTTCCTCAAAAGAGCAGTAGAAACGCGATGCAGAGAGTAGGAAATCTTGAAGGCAAAAAGATTGGATTTATTTGGGGAATGCACGAACTGTCCACCAAGTTCTGGCCAATTTTGGAAGAAGAGGCGATCTCTGCGTTCAAGCCTACGGAAGTTCACCGCGTCCACAAGAACGATAAGACCGACGGCAGAGCGAAGGGGAATACCTGGCTGCCGGCGCCGCAGCCGGTCATTCAGGAAGCCGCGTCGAAAGTCGATTATGCGCTCCTGGGTGTCGGCGCTTGAGGGTCCTGCACCTCTGCCGCCGTGCGTGACACGGTGAATATGGTTAGGTTAGGTATCCCGTCGGTCGTCTTCGTGCATGAGCCTTTCGAAAAGCTCGCGCGGGCTCAGATGAGGCAGTTGGGGATAGAAGATTCAAAAACTTTTGTGCTGGTTTACCCTGTGGACCGGCCTTCCGCTGATGGGCCGGAAGCGGTCCGAGAAAAAGCCAAGGATCAAGTCTCCCGCATCCCCGATTTGTTGACGTCGCAAGAGTGGCGTCCGCGTAGCCAGTAGCGGAGGCGATCAAAATCAGCGAGGCCGCCAATGCGTTGAACGGAACATTACTGCGGCAGCTGGGTTTGGGCGGCCTTGTTTTGGGCCTGACCCTACGGCCGGTGTGACGGAGGAGAATCATGAGCCTGCAAAACTACCAACTGACTTCGCAAAAATATCAGGTCGAGGACATTGATGCGTTTGCAGATTTGGCATATGAGCAAGGCTGGACCGACGGCATGCCGGTCTTTCCGCCAACGCCCAAAAAGGTGACGGAGATCATCGATTATATAAAACGTTCGCCTGACGAGGTGCTTGGCGTCGTCTCTCCGGGCGAGGGAGTCGCGACCATCGAGAAAGTCGCCATCAACTGTGCAATGGCCGGCTGCAAGCCGGAGTATGTGCCGATTGTGCTTGCCGCTCTCGATGCGCTGCTCGACCCGACCTTCCACATCTTGAGCGCCCAGTGCAGCACTTTCGGTGGCCCGCCACTCGCCATTATCAGCGGCCCCGTGGTCAAAAAGCTCGGATTTAACCATTCCGAGGGAGCGCTCGGCGGTTCCGGTCACCGGCCCAACGCTACCATTGGTCGCGCGATCCGCTTGATTCTTTGGAACATCGGTCAGGGCAAGCCGGGGGAGCTTTCGAAGACCGTGTACGGCGGACCGGCGCGCTGGCATTCATTGATTGCCGAGCGTCCGCGGGAGGAAGGAAATCCCTGGAACGAATTCCACGTCGACTACGCCGGGCTTAAGCCGGAGGAAAGCGCAGTTTCGATGCTAGGTGCCAACGGGAAGGTCGTGTTGTGCGGATTTGCCGCTTCGCCGATCGAGAACAACATCTCGACCATAGCGAATGACATCAAGGGCGACGGCGTGGCAGCGGCTCCCCATGTTTTCGTTCTCAATCCCCAGGGAGCTAAAATCCTGGCGGATGCGGGCTGGACCAAAGAGCAATTCCGGGACGCGGTTTATGAGCAATGCTATGTCCGGGTTCGAGATATTAAAAAAGCTGCCACCCAAGCTTCTCCGACCAGCGTATACTACTGGATGAAAAGGATCAGTCCCGACGACGATGATGCCAAACTCCATACCATTGCCGATCCTAGTCATTTGCACATTCTGGTATCCGGCGGCTTCGGCGGCAGTCACGTATGCTATCACTTCAGGGGCAGTACCCATTCAATGACCGGATCGGGGTTGGTTACCAGGAAGATCAATTGGAATTGGGATTAACGGAGCGCCGCCGCGTTTGTAACATGTGCCGCCGAGAACGCTCAACAACGAGTGCGGTAGATCGCGCCGAATTTTTTCTGCTTGAGTAGGGGATTGAATGAACAAATATTCACGGTCAGCGTTTTTCTATTTTTGGGTTTTGCTGTCCACATCGTGCCTTGACTTCAGTGCTCTGCTTCACGCTCAGACTGAATCCTTCTACAAAGGGAAAACGATAACCATCGTCGTGGGAGTCTCTCCCGGTGGCGCTTATGACGTGTGGGCCCGGCTCATCGCATCTCATATGAACAAGTACATACCTGGCAACCCTCAGATTATCGTTCAGAATATGCCGGGAGCTGGGACCCTCGTCGCTGCGAACTACGTCTACAATGTTGCTAAGCCTGATGGTTTGACCACCGTTATGCCTGCGAACAGATTATACATCGATCAATTTGTCGGGAGGCCGGAGGTGAAATTTGACGTGCGAAAGTTCGTTTGGATCGGCAACCCGCAGAGATATTACACGGTCATCTACATGCGCGCCGATGCACCGTACAAATCCATAACCGACATCATAAAAGCGAAAGAGCCGCCCAAATGCGGGGCTCCTGGGACAACGAGCGCAGGCTACACGCTTTCCCAACTGCTGGAGGATACGGTGGGAGCCAAGTTTGATTTTGTCTTGGGGTATCCCGGAGCCAGTGAAATAGACTTGGCAGTCGAAAGAGGAGAAGTCATCTGTCGCGGCCATGACATCATCAACCATTTCAGCGGCGCCACGTATAAAGCGTGGCACGAAAGAGGTTTTGACCGCCACATCGTTCAAGACGCTCAGAAAAGGGACCCGAAATTGGCGGATACGCCGACAATTTACGAGCTCATGGATAGGTACAATACTCCTCAGATCAGCCGGCGCACTGCCGAATTCATATCCGCAAGCGCTGAATTTGGCCGTCCGATGCTTGCGGCCCCAGGAACTCCAGCAGACCGGGTAAAGGTCTTGAGAGAGGCTTACGCAAAAACGATGAAAGACCCGGAGTTCGTCGCGCAGGCAGATAAATCCCAGCTAGTATTGCAACCATCTTCCGGCCAGGAGCTGCAGACCTTGGCGAACCGACTCATGGACCAGCCCCCCGATGTCGTCCAGAAGGTGAAAAAAATATTGAACGAATAACCGTATAGTACTTCGTCCTTGGATACTCCTACCGCAGACGGAAAATTAACGCGCTGGAGTGGCCCATCACAATTCCAACTTGACTCATCGATGCGGGCGGCGTTATAGATGTCGAGTTCATCGCGGTTGAGCCGACAATACTTCAACGTTCGGAGGAACGAAAAGATGGAATGGAACGAAGCACTTCCCCTGTTGCAAGAGAATCACACCGGTGTCGCGATCAGCGTCACGCCCAAGGGCCGCGCGCAGGCGACCGTCGTCTCGACGGCCGTGCTGGATGGTAAGCTCGGGTTCGCGTCGCGGGGGTACACCGTGAAGGTTAAGAACATCGAACGGACAGGCCGAGCGACTGTCACAGTCATCAAGCTCGACACCCGGCGCTACGTCACCGTCGAGGGCCCTGCGTCCATCGAGCCTTGGCAAGATACGCCAGCGCACATCAAGCGTCTGAAGGCCCTCTACATTGCCATGGGCCGAGCCCCCAAGGGTACAGACGAGGAATTTGCCCAGCAAATGCGGGAAGAAGAGCGAAACCTGGTTCTAGTCACCCCCGAGCGCCTCTACGGCAGCCTCCGATCAGGCGCCTAGCAGGCCGCTCAAAAAGACCCATATGCCGATTGCCCTGAGCATGGTCGAAGGGTGAGCTCAATCGCCTCGCTGCAACGTACCCGCTTGCAAAGCGCAAGGGGCAAAGAGCAAAGAGTAAAGGAGAACGCTTTGCGCCATGCCCGTAGCCCTTAGCGAACTTTCGCGCCTCACCTCTGGCTCTTTTTGAGCAGCCTGATAGCGCTTCGCCGCGTGGCTCAACGACGGTGCCGAGGTTAATTGCGAATTTTGCCCGACGCGCCGGCAAAGCTGTTCATCGAAAAGGGCGTCATCACCGAGGCCGCGTTTCGAGCGAAGCTCGCACAGGAACGGGCACGTGCCAAGAAAGCTCATCGCGATTCGTTTAGACGCGAAAGTTTTGCTCCCTGTTGGAAACAGTGGACAGAGCCCGGCGTTCTAAGCGATAATCGATAAACGGCGCAGATTGTATTGTGATTCCGCTGAAAAAATCCAATTCCAAGAATCGGGAAAAAATATTTCGCTCACAGAAGCTCTGTAACGCACGATCGGAGCTTGGTTAATGATTTTCTTCATCCCGAATTTTCGTGAATAGGGGGTTTTTCAGCGGAATCGTATTGTTGTGTCTGACCCCGTTGACCGCTACTTCAGATTTCATTGATTTGTTATGCCTGACACCGCTGACATAGCATTCCTGCTACCTAGTGGTGGCGCGGCTTAAAGGCAGCGTTAGAACCTATGTCCGATCACTACGGAAACCATCCGCTCGCAAGCCTGCAGGGGGTGTTTGCGCTTGCCCTATGGTCGGTTTACTCGCTGTACGCCGCGCTTTACTATCCTGATATCCTTACCTCAGCGCTCATTGCCGGTTTCTTCGGCTTCGTTGCCTGCTTGGCTGTGGTCTTTAATCTTACCTATTGGCGTTACACCGTTTTACTGGCTTCATCTGTTTATTTGTTGCTCTATGTGATTCGAATCGTCCGCATGACCGCGCTCGTGAAAGATCTCTCATTTCTGTCTGCGCTCTCCTTCTATTACAGCATCTCGTGGCGTGTCGCTATCGGCGCGTTTGAAGATAAAGGGTGGGTGGGTGGTTTGACACATGCCTTTCTAGAATACGTCATGCCCGTGCTAGTTGTAGCTCTTCTCTTAATTATTCTAATATCCTCACGACGGAAGCGTGGCCTTTCGCGGACTGGCTGACCCACAGCAACGGGTCAGCCTGGTCTCCCCAGACACTGAATGGCGGGCCCACATGATGAAGCGCCCGACGGTTAAGAAAAGTGTAGAGAGCGAGCAAAACGTTTCAACTCAATAATTCGGAAAACGTGTCAGGCAATGTTTATTTGCCTATGACGAGGCTCGGTGAAATCGGTGTCAGAGTTGACAGATAGGAAAGATGAGCGCGCATGGGTCCAGCTCATAGTCTCACTCAGAGGCTGCGCGCGATGATTTTCGAGATAGCCGATGGCGAGCAGCGCAGGAATTCGGCGACAGCTGATCGTCGGTGTCCCATCTTAACGGCCTTCACCATGAACTCTTGGCGGACCGCAGTGAGTTTTCGCACCTGCGTCGGCGAACGAAACATCTCCAACGGCAGGTTGGCCTTCCCCCCTCTGGCGAGCCGCTCCAACGGAATCAACTCGATATTTTGCCCTTGCGCCGATGTCTTTTTCATCATGCGCTCTCGGTAATCCTCGACGAAGGATTCTTCCCCTAAACACGGCGTGGAGAGCGACGGGTAGAACTCCTCGTTGTGACCCATCTGACACGAATTCCGATTTCCGATTCGATTTCCGATTCCCACGCTTTTCCGAATTCCGAATCGAATTCCGATTTCCTATCACCGGAATCCCCTTACTCGGGCTTAACCGCAGCGAGGTTTATCAGCGTCTCTTCCCGCTGCGTGGGGACGCTAAACCCAAACCACTCAAATGCGCCGAGGTCCGCTCGACTCCACCAAAGATACGGTAGCGATATATTCTGTGGACCAAATACAAAACCGCGAGCCCGAATCATCGCCATGTATTCTTCAGCACTATGTTGCATATTCATCGGATGCCGAAAAAGCAGACGAATGATCCAAGAGTGAATGTAAGCACGCGTTGATTCAGCGAACAACAAAAGCCCGCCTGGTTTGAGTACGCGATAAAATTGCTGCAGTACCATCTGCTGGCGCGTTAGATGGTGAAACGTCTGATGACAAAACACCAGGTCTACGCTGGCATCAGGCACATCGAGCTCCGCGATATCGCGATAACGGATTTCGATAGGAACAGTTTCTCTTGATGCTTCTCTCCGGGCCGGTGGAAGGCATCTTTCATCGGCATCTACTCCAATCAAACGCTCGGGCGAGAAATGCTCAATCAACAGTCGGAAGGACTTACCTTGCCCGCAGCCGATGTCGAGCACAATCGGATAGAACGCCTTACGTTCCGGAATCAATCGTTCCAAATCGTTAAGGGCTACGCGAAGCACATGCCTGGCCCAGGTTTGGGTACCGAGGAACCAAAAGCCAATGCGAGTTTCGGGTACGAAAGCTCTGTTAGGACCGGAATGAGTGGTCATTATGCGATGGTAATTGAATATTCGTATGCGGAGTCAAATTCGAGGCCTGATATTTGCTTTTCTCCACAGCGGAAACAATCTCGTCAATAACCTTCTTGATCTCTTTATCAATCCCGAGCCTACTCTCCATCCGCGCCACACTCCGACTTACACATGTTGCATCCGCCCCAAGGGTCTTGGCAATTGCCGTGGCCGAAAGTTCCGTACAATTACGCCCAACGTAACATATAGCCTCTCGATTTCGGACCCGTTCACGACTTTTACCGGCTCGCGTCACCTCAACTCTTCTCCGTCCTAGCACGGCACAGGCTGCCCCGAGTAACGCCTCCGGCTTTATCTTCATGCGCACATAACCCGGAGTCTCGGCTTTCGCTTTAATCTCCTCCGCAAATTCTTTGTCCCCAAGAAATCTTCCCTCCAACACATCATAGTATTCTTCTTTGTGCCCGTCTCCTGTACCCTCCAATACAAACCGACGATAAAGCTTTGTTGCTTCGTTAACGTTTCCACTGAACTGTTCGAGCCCCTCCGTGCTGTCCAACCATTGCTGTCCTTGCGGCTTCCCCTATTAATAGACTAAAAGCGGATTTGCCCCATTTCGATCACTCTTTTGCGGGCCAAGAGGCATCGTTGCAAGGCTAAAAGCGAGAATTTATCTCGCGGGCGCGATGCCAAACTTCAGAAACCACCACGGTGATAGCGGAGCCGGACATCCCCGGACGCCACCATGCGGTCGAATCGGCGCCGCAGCCAGCGCTTGAAGTGTGTCCGCGTGTAGGGAAATAGCAAAACCAGTGCGAATAGATCGGTAAGCACGCCGGGCGTGAGCAACAGAATGCCGCCGGCGAGAATCAGCACGCCGTCGATCAATTCCTCCGCCGGAATTTGGCCCTGCGACAGGCTTAATTGAATTTGCTGCAGAGTGTGCAAACCTTGCAGACGCGCCAGCAAAGCGCCCAGCACTGCGGTCATGATGACGAGGAGTATGGTGTTGAACCCGCCGATATGGCCGCCAATCTTAATCAGGATGAAAAGCTCGACCAGCGGCACGATGGTGAATAGCAGAACTAAACGACCCAGCATGATTAATTAATAACTCTTTTCGCGTCCTTGGGCGATGCCTCGATGGAAACATTTGCAGGGGGCGATCCTGGGGGGGTGCCTGAGTATTGACTTATTCACATGAGGCGGGTCCCCAACGGTTCGAACCACAATCAATCATTCGATCTAAAATACATGTTCGATGGTCCGCTGGGAACCGCGCGGCAAACGGTATGCAGCAGATGGGGACGCTGCTCGCGAGATAGACAAACTCTGTCTTCCAATCCAGAGTCCTTATTAGCTAGCGTCGCGTTGGGATCTCCCGACGCTGGACGGCACGGGTTCGATCCCCCTCGCCCGCCCCATTTTTTCTGACACCCAATCGTTTGCTTTCAACCACAGTCCCGGTGGCGCCATGCGCGGCCCTCGATGTCAATGAAAAGTTCCGCTGACAAGGAACTGTTCGACTTGGGCGTTCAAATGGTTCCAGACGTTCAAAACGTTAGAGTGAGAGTGACCGGTAGGCTCCGCGTGTTCGGATTTCAACCTTGAACCTTGAACATGGAACCTTTGAACGATTTTACAGGCGGTAGAACTTGCTTATCCGACCCTCATCCACCCAGCTGTGAAGAACTATTGGGGTCCGAACCCGTTTCGTCTGGAATTGGGCAGCCACGAGATGGGACGCGACCGCGTTGCGTCGTTGCTGAGAATTTGTTTTTTCACGCTATCGATCCCTTTCCAGCTGCTCCCGATCGCGCTGCTCTTGCTTCTGCCTTAAGAGATCCAGCAGCCGCTCCTTCTCGCGTTGTCTTTCCAGCCTTCTCTGCTCTTGCGTTTCCCCTAATCGATCGGTTTCGCCTTTGGTATCTTCGGATCGCGGCACTTCGCGCTCCAGGTCGCGGCGTGGCGGCGGCTTGCCTTTATCTCCGAACAACCAGTCCAAGACTGGGCCGAACAACCATTCTTTGGCTGCGTCCAAATACGGCTCCAGGATCGAATCGCGCGGCCTTGCATACGGGAACCGGGCGCCGCCGTCGATCAATCGCATATCGAGAGCTGCGCGAAAAAAATCACCCACCAGCAGCACGGCGTTGTGCCCGCCCTGGCCCCAATAGTTGCTGCGCATGGTGACCCGCGAGTCGTTGAAGCCGACCCATGACCCGGCGACGAGCCGTGGATGCATCAAGATAAACCAGCCGTCGGTATTTTTTTGCGTGGTGCCGGTCTTCCCCGCAAGGTCGGCGCGCAAGCCGAACTGCGCTCTTATAGCTTGCCCGGTGCCCTGGTCGACTGCGTCACGCAGCATGTTGATCAGATTTTCCACGGTCTTGTCGGACATGACGGGCTGATTCTCGGTTTTGAATTCGGCGAGCACATTGTTCCCTTTATCAGTGAGGCGCGTGATGAAAATCGGCTGGCGATATTTGCCGCCGGCGGCGAGGGTGCTGTAAGCGGCGACCATTTCCAACGGTGTAACCGGACTGGTTCCGAGCGCTAACGAGGGCACCTCGTCGAGCTTGCTTTGGTTGACGCCCATTCTGCGCGCAAGCTCCGCGGTTTTTCGCGGGCCGATTTCCTGCATGACCTGCGCTGTAATCGTGTTTTTCGAATAGATGAGACCCTCGCGCGCCGTCATCGACCGCCCGCTCGGCGGAGCCAAATCGGCGGGGCGCCATACGCTGCCGTCCGGCAGAGGAATCTCCACGGCGCGGTCGATGAAGCGTTTCTCGGGCGACATCCCCTGCTCAAGCGCCGCGCCGTAAACAAACGGTTTGAACGTCGAACCCGGTTGCCGCCGGGCTTGCGCGACATGATCGAATTGGTCGGTATTAAAGTCGCGGCTGCCGACCCACGCCTTTACCTGGCCGGTGGCCGGATCGATCGCCACAAAGCCCGCCTGCAAACGCGTTTTTTCGGCGCGCAGCTTGGCCATGAACTCACGGTTGTTCTGCAACTGCGCCAGCGCGGCTTGAGGCGCCGCGCCGGCATCCACGGCGCTGCGGTAAGCCGCGGATTCTCGAATGAACGTGTCGATCAAGCCGGGCTTGGTTTTCCAAAAATAAGCGAAAGGCTGCACGCGCCGGCGCTGATCGACGTACGCGTTCGGGCTCGACGATAGCAATCGTTCGGAGCTCAGTCCCCACTCGACGTCTGCGACGGCTTGCAATGCCTCCATCTGGCGGTTTACGGCTTGGTTGGCCGCCGCCTGCAAGCGCGAGTCGATGGTGGTGTGCACGATCAATCCGTCGGAATAGATGTCGCGGTCGTTACGGTCCGCCCAGTCGATCAGCCATCTCCGAATGTGCGCGGCGAGATGAGGGGAGGGACCGACGGCTTCCAACTGGCGCTCGAAATCGAGGCGTATCGGTCGGGCGTGTAGCCTGGCGAATTCGGCCTGGCTCAACACCCCGCGCTTGACCATTTGCGAGAGCACTACGTTGCGGCGCCGAAGCGCGCGCTCGGGATTGAGCACCGGGTTGTAGTAGCTGGTGCCTTTCAACATGGCGATCAAGGTTGCGCTTTCAAGCACATTGAGCTTTTGCGCCGACTTGTCGAAGTAAGTGCGCGCCGCCATCTCGATACCGAAGGCGTTGTACAAAAACGGCATCGTGTTGAGATAGGTTTCCAGTATTTCTTTTTTTGTGTAGGCATATTCGATTTTGATCGCGGTGATGGTCTCCTTGATTTTCCGCGTGATCGTCCGCTTCCGGCCGACTTCCTGCGGATACAGGTTGCGCGCGAGTTGCTGGGTTAGAGTGGATCCGCCCTCAAGATCGCCGATGAATAAGCGCCCGAAGCCCGTCGCCATGCGCCACACATCGACGCCGTAGTGCTGGTAAAAGCGGTGATCCTCCGTGGCGATCAGGGCATTGATTGCATGTGAAGAGATTTGATTTAAGCGGACCCACTCGCGGTTCATCGGCTTAAAAGTCGCCAGGCGCTTGCCATCGGCGGAAATCACCACGCTGGGCTGGTCGATGTTGGCTTTTCGTATATGGGAAATACTGGGCGTGAACGGGATCAAAATGACGGCGTAAACACACAACAGCGCGACTCCGACCATGCCCAACGCGGCCAGTCCCTTCGCGCCGGAAATAATTCTGAGCCGCGTACTCAAGGCGGGATCGATCGCAGCCCTGAAGTAGCCCGCGAGCCGCCGGTAAAAGCGCCTGGCCCGTCCGGGAGGCCGTAAGTTTTCAGCCACGATTGTTCCCTAGGTTTTTCGGCAGCGCGTCGCAATTCACGCAGTGCAATCTGCTTAGACGAGTGGACTGTGAAATAAGTTAACGCCGCTGGCGCTTATTCTACGTGACGGGGAGGAGAACTAAAGGGGCAAGTGCTTTCCGCTTGCTAGCAGCCCGTGGTGAAAGTCGAGAATAAACTGGGTGACCGGTGGTGATGAGGATCAACACGAAGGATACATTGTAATACTGTTTGATGCATGGCGATGGGACAACGAACACACGAAGAGCAGACAGGGATGTGGGTGGCGGTGAGCGAACTACCGAAGTCGGTGAGTCACCCGTTCTACGAGAAACTCAATCGGCTGTTGGCCGAGCATGGGTTCGACGAGTTTGTCGAGGCACAGTGCCGGTCGTTCTATGCCGAGAAGATGGGGCGGCCGAGTCTGGCGCCGGGACAATATTTCCGTCTCCTGTTG
>ORMF010699616.1_pt1 | contig 14689 bp, 12 predicted proteins | sample 1779871 | NCBI WGS metagenome assembly ORMF01 (sample SAMEA104232316, study PRJEB22302) | groundwater metagenome | biome: forest; feature: aquifer; material: groundwater | place: USA | collected 2011-08-07 | depth 5.4 m | reverse complement strand
GATGAGTTTTTCTTATCCGGACGTGGACCGTATCGCCAAGATGATCCCTTTTGAGTTGAATATCACCTTGGACCTGGCGCTCGAGCGTGAACCCAAGATTAAAGAGCTGATGGCCGCGGAGCCGCGCGTGGCGCGTTTGATCGAAACCTCGCGCGCCTTGGAAGGCCTGGCCCGCCACGCGTCGACGCACGCCGCCGGCGTGGTGATCTCGGACGCCCCGCTCACAAATTATGTGCCGCTGTTTAAGGCTGACGAGCTGGTCTCAACTCAATACAGCATGAAAGACCTGGAAAAAATCGGGCTGCTGAAAATGGACTTCCTGGGCCTGAAGACGCTGACGGTCATTGACCAGGCGCTCAAAATCATCAAACGCACGCAAAAAACAGAGATCGATATCGACACGATTCCCTTTGATGACAAAGAAACTTACGACATGCTGGGCCGGGCGGAATCCGCCGGCGTGTTCCAGCTTGAATCTTCGGGCATGCGCGACATCCTGAAAAAGATGAAAGCCAACCATTTCGACCACTTGGTGGCCTTGCTGGCGCTTTACCGTCCGGGCCCGCTGGGTTCAGGCATGGTGGACGAATTTATCAAGCGCATGCACGATTCCAAGCAGATCAAATATGACCATCCTTCGCTGGAGCCTGTCCTTAAAGAAACGTATGGCGTTATCCTTTATCAAGAGCAGGTCATGAAGATCGTGAGCGATTTAGCGGGCTTCACGCTCGCTCAAGCCGATTCACTGCGCCGCGCCATCGGCAAAAAAATTCCTGAGGTCATGGAAAAAGAAAAAATGGGATTTATCAGCGGCGCGGTCAAAAATAAAATCCCGGAAAAGACGGCGGACAAGATCTGGCAGCTTATTGATTACTTTTCCGGTTACGGCTTTAATAAATCCCATTCTACGGCCTATGCTTTTATTTCGTACCAGACGGCCTATCTCAAAGCGCATTATCCGAATGAATTCATGACCGCGCTGTTGACCTCGGAAATGGGCAATGCCGACAAAGTCGTGCGCTACATCGAAGAGTGCAAAAAGATGGGCATTAACGTGCTGCCGCCTTCGGTGAATGAAAGTTATTCCGAGTTCAGCTGCGTCACGCCGAATATCCGGTTCGGTCTGGCGGCGATTAAAAACGTCGGCTCCACGGCCATTGAATCGATCCTGATCGCGCGCAAGAAAGAGGGGCCGTTCCGCAATTTTTCTGATTTTACGTCGCGAGTGGATTTGCGCGTTTGTAACCGCAAGGTCATGGAAAGCTTGATCAAATGCGGCGCGTTTGACGATCTCGGCCTTTTCCGGTCCCAGCTGACGGCGATGCTGGATGGGGCTTTGGAGATGGGCAGCAATGTGCAGAAAGACCGCTCGCGCGGCCAGCTGTCCTTTTTCGGCGCCGGCGGCGGCAATGCGGGCGGCCGGGCGGAGAGTTTTCACTCCGGCGATACCGATGTGCCGCAAATCCCCGAATGGCCGGAAAGCCAGATGCTGGCTTATGAAAGGGAATTGATCGGATTTTTTGTGACCGCGCATCCTTTGACGCGGCATACCAAGACGCTTAAAAATTATGCCACGGCAGCGACCGACGGGCTGGGCGAATTCAAGGACCAGGCTGAAGTTACGATCGGCGGGATTATCGATGCCATCCGCGAAATCGTCACCAAAAAGGGCGACCGCATGGCCTTTGTGACGCTGCAGGATTTAACCGGTACTTGCGAGATTGTGGTCTTCCCCGAAGTTTTTCGTAACTCGCTGAATCTGCTGAAGAAAGATAACTGTGTATTCGTGCGCGGCAAGATCAATTTGCGCGACGACATCCCCAAAATTTTGGCCGAAGAAATCGTGGCGCTGGATGACGTCAAGTCGCGCTTCACTCGCGCGATCTCGATTGATTTAAAGACGACAGGGCTTGAGCCCAGCATTTTGAAGGAGATACGTCAGCTTTTAATGAAGCATCAAGGCCGCACGCCGGTCTATTTGACCTTCCGCGACCCGCAGGGAAAGACGGCCGTGCTGCATTCCGGCGAAGATTTAAAAGTGGATACCACCGATGATTTGCTGAATAAGCTCGAAAAGATCGTCGGCGAAAACTCCGTCAAAATCAGATAAAAGCTTATCTGACGTAAGTCCAATAGAATTAGATAGTTACGCGTTTTATTTTCCGGTCATAATTTTCTATCCCGCCCGCTCTTATTCCGGTAACCCGCCGTCCCATCAAGGGTTATATCCAAAAGAACCTTGACAAGGTTTAACTGATTTGCTACCTTTTCGTCGTATCTCTAAGCGTTCCAAGCAGTTGGAAATGAAAGTTGTTCCGATGAATTTGGAAGGAGGCAAGGTGTGACGAAAAAAGATATTGTCATTAAAGTGTCTAATGACACGAACTTGACACAGATTGACGTTAAAAAGATCGTTCAACGGACCCTCGATGTGATCCTGGAAAGCCTCGAACGCGGCGAAACCGTTGAGCTCCGCAATTTCGGTGTTTTTAAAGTGAAGCACCGCCGCGGCCGGATCGGCCGCAATCCTCGCACTGGGGATGAAGTAACGGTCCCGGAAAAAAAAGTTGTCGTTTTTAAGCCGGGGCTGGTTCTTAAGGCTAAAGTAAAGTAATTCCGGAGGTCGGGATGCCTGAGAAGGGCAAGGTTAAGTGGTTTTCAAACGTCAAAGGCTACGGATTTCTTGAAAAAGAAGGCGGTACGCAGGATATTTTCGTCCACTATTCTTCTATTCAGGGCGAAGGCTACAAGACCCTGGGCGAAGCCGAAGAAGTGACCTTCGAGATCGTGCAAGGGGAACGCGGACCGCAGGCAACCAACGTTGTGCGGTCAAAAAAGTCAGCGGCCAAACCTGCGGGTGAAGCCGGCAAACCGGCGCAAGCTCCGGCTGCAGCAGCCCCCAAAGCCGAAAAACAACCAGCCAAGCAATAATTCAATCAGCACGGGCGGTTTAACTCCGTGACCTCGCGCAGGCGTTTACGGCGCTTCTTTTCCAATGACCCTTTACCCGCAACCGGGCAAAGGGTCTTTCTATCTGAGGATGAGACCCGGCATTTGCGCAAGATCCTGCGCCTCAAATCCGGGGACGAATGTCTTGTCCGGGACGCCGGCGGGCAGGAAGCGCGCGCGGTGATTGTCGGGTATCCCGCGGCCGGCGGCACTGAAATTCAAATCCAGGAACTAATGAGCCAAGCACTAGACTCCAAACTTTCCATCAAAGTTTTTGCGGCCGTCCCGCAGCACGGGAAAATGGACTTTTTGGTCGAAAAGGCGCAGGAATTGGGAGTCGCTGAACTGACGCCGCTGCAAACCGCGCGCACCGTGCTCAAAATGCAGGGCGCGGGCCGCGAGCGGGCCGTCGAGCGCTGGCGCAGGATTTCGCGCGAAGCCCTCAAGCAATCCGGGTCTTCCGTTGTCATGAAAGTCCGCGAGCCGCTGACATTAAAAGAAGCGCTGGCTGCCGTGCCGCCGCGCGAAACGCTGGCTTTTTTTCATCCCTCGTCTGACGCCGTGGAATTTTCAAATTGGATCCAGGAATGGGAAAGTAACATGCCTTTAAATATTTTTTTTGGCCCGGAAGGCGGTTTCAGTCCGGAAGAAGTCAAAGCCGCTGCGGCCAAGGGCGCGGCCATCATCAGTCTTGGCCAAAATGTTTTAAAAACGGACACGGCTTTCGTCGGCGTGATTGCTGCGCTGAGGTTCATGCTTTGAATAAAGGACGCGTACGGTTTATCACGCTCGGCTGCCGGGTCAATCAATACGAGACTCAAGGCATGCGCGAAGCGCTTGAAGGTGAAGGCGTGCGGCAAGATTGGCCCACCGGTGGGCCAATTGATTATGTGGTTATCAATACCTGCACGGTGACGGAAGAAGCCGACAAAGAGAACCGGTATTGGATCCGGCGCGCGCGGCGCGAGCATCCCGTGGCGCGGATCGTGGTCACGGGCTGCGGGGTTGAGCGCGACCGGGCCGCAATTGAGCAAATGCCCGAAGTCGATCTGGTCCTGGCCAACCATGAAAAAGCCGGCATTGCGTCGCATTTAATCGAAGGCTGCGGCAGTCCGGCGGTGCAGGCAGGCAATCCGCGCCATCAATTTGCGCCGCTTAAAATCTCGCGCGCGGAGACGCAGACGCGCGCTTTCATCAAGATCCAGGACGGCTGCAATCACTCGTGCTCCTTTTGCAAGGTCGTCATGGTCCGCGGCCGCTCACGCAGCCGGGAGTTGAGCGATATTATCGAAGAAACAGTGCGGCTGCGCGACGCGGGTTACCGCGAAGTCGTGATCGCCGGCATTCAGCTGGGAGCGTATGGAATAGATCTAAACGTAGGGGCACGGCATGCCGTGCCCCTGCTTGTGGATGTTTTGGAATCTTTATCTAAAATCCAAGGCATTGAACGCTTGCGGCTCAGTTCGATTGAGCCCACGGATGTGCGGCCGGAGTTAATCGAAGCGCTTAAATCGCTGCCTAAATGCTGCCCGCACCTGCATATTCCGCTGCAGAGCGGGGATGATGAAATTTTGCAGCGCATGAACCGCCGTTACGGCCGCGCCTTTTACCGCGATCTTATCGGGCGGCTGCGCGCGGAATTGCCGGATTTTGGTTTATCGCTCGATGTCATGGTCGGATTTCCGGGTGAGGAAGAATCGCATTTTCATAATACTATGGAGCTGCTGGCCGAAGTGCGGCCCTTTAAATGCCACATCTTTCCTTACAGCCGCCGGGCGGGAACGCGGGCTGCGGGCTTGGCGGACGTGAGTAAACAGGTAAGAAGGGAAAGGGTCAACCGGCTGACCGGGCATGCCGCGTTCATCAGCCAGCAGGAGCGTTCAGCGTGGACCGGCCGCACCGTCCCTGTTCTGATTGAATGCGAAAAAAATTCAGGCCGTGACGGGCTAGTCCAAGGCCTGTTGCCCAATTTCATGAAAGTGACCGCTGAAGGAAACCGGGAGCACGTGGGCAAGGTGCTTCCCGTGGAATTACTGATGCTGGAAGGCGAAGGATTTTTCGGCCGGATTTAAACTCCGGATTTAACTGAAAGGGTGACCGATGGAATGGTTTTTTTCTATTTTCGATAAAATTGCGGCAAGTTATATTTGGAAGACTTTGTTCAGCCATTTCGGCTGGGTCGACTGGTTCACGGCCGGGATGATCATTATCGGGCTGGTTTACGGCTCGCAGAACGGCATGATGCGCGAAGTCGTGGAAATTATGGAAACCATCGTGCTGGTTTTCATCGTGCTGCATTATTATCCTGAGCTGGTAAAGATGATGCAGCTCCATTTTAACAAATTGCCGCCGGCCGCGACCGCGGTCTTTGTCTATATCCTCATCAGCGCGGCGGTCTGGACCGTGATTTACTTCATCGATAAACACTTCCGCAAACTGGTGAAGGCCGAAGCCCCGAAGTTGATCAAAGTCGGCGGCGGCGCGCTCTTGGGCATGACCCACACGGTTATCCTTTGGAGCTTTTTATCGCAGATGATCGTGATGACGCCCGCCCGGCCTGTCCGGCGCGCTTATGAAAAAGGGAATTCCGTCACAGGCCATGCGGTCCTGACGCTCGCCCCGCGAATCCATGATTTCCTCGCCGATCCTATGAAAGCAATGGGGAAGAAGAAAAAAACTTAATGCGTTACGACGATCAAGTTGTTGATCAGGTTCAGGCGGCCAACGATATCGTTGAAGTGATCAGCCAGTATGTGCCGCTCAAGCGCGGCGGGCGGAACTTCAAAGGCCTTTGCCCTTTTCACGGCGAAAAAACGCCGTCGTTTATGGTGAACCCTGAAAAGCAGATTTTCCATTGCTTCGGCTGCAGCGCGGGCGGCGATGTGCTCACGTTCATTATGCGTTACGAGAACGTGACCTTTCCCGAAGCCCTGCGCCAATTGGCGGAGCGCGGGCATGTGCGCCTTCCGGCGCTGGAAGAAAGCAAAGGCGGCGGCGCGCCCAGCGAAAATGAGCAGCTCTATGAAATCGGACGGCTCGCGGAGGAATATTATCACGCCGCTTTTTTGGGCCCTCAAGGCAAGGCCGCGCGCGAATATTATCTGAAGCGCGGTTTTAAGCCGGAAGCAGCCAAAGAATTGAAGCTGGGCTGGGCCGAAGATTCGTGGCGCGGGCTCTTTGATTTCCTCAGCAAAAAAGGCTACCCGGAAGGCTTGCTCGTAAAATCAGGGCTGGTGCACCGTTCGCCCAAAGGCCCGCTGTACGATGCCTTTCGCGGGCGGCTTATGTTTCCGATCCACAACCTGCAAGGCAAGGTGATCGGTTTCGGCGGCCGCATCATTGCCGAATCGACCACCGGCGGCCCCAAATATCTGAATTCTCCCGAGACTTCTATTTTTGTGAAACGCCGCGAGCTTTTCGGCCTGCACGCGGCGAAGCGTTTTATTGACCGCGAAAAACCGCAGCTCGTCGTGGTCGAAGGGTATTTGGATTTCCTGCGCCTGTATCAAGAAGGCTTTAAGACCGTCGTGGCCACGCTCGGCACGGCGCTGACTGAAGATCATGTGACCGTGCTTAAAAGGTTCGCCGAAGAAGCGGTCGTGATTTATGACGGCGACAAAGCCGGCGAGGCCGCGTCAATGCGCGGGCTCGAAGTCTTTCTGGAAGGCGGGATGAGCGTGAAGCTCGTGCGTATGCCCGCGGGGTACGATCCGGACGACTTTGTGCGCAAAGAAGGTGTTGATGCTTTCCGCAAGCAGGTCGCGGAGGCCCGTGATTTTTTTGATTACAAATTGGAAATCTTACTCAGCCGCTATGATGCGCGCGATTCTTTGGGCTTGATGCGCATCACGAACGAATTCCTCGAAACATTTTTAAAGATCAAAAATCCGGTCCTGCTCGACCGCTATCTGCGCAAGCTGGCCGGCTCTTTGGGGGTTGAGGAAAATTCATTGCGCAGCGAACTCGGCAAGCTGCTGAAGAAAACTTCCGGGCAAGTGCGGCCGGCCGCCGCAGCAGAACAGGCGCCCAAAGCAGCTTCCAAGGCGCCGCGCGAAGAAATCCTTTTGCTTGCGCTGGCGGTGGAAGATCCGCGCATGCGCGAAATCCTGATGGAAGAAACGCAGGTCGAAGACTTCAGCGACCGCTCGCTTTACGAGTTTTACCAAATTATCGGCGAAGGCAGCCAAAGTGCGGCCGCCGCGTTTTCATGGCCCCGGCTCTTGCAGCGCCTCCAAAACGATGAAGTCAGGCAAAGCGTGCTTTCTTACCTTTCCCAGGACTGGTCGGCTGAGGAGAAGGAAAAGGTCTTCAGAGACTGCCTTAAGACCCTCAAGAACCGTCAATTAGACCGCCGCCGGGAGGAGCTCCGGCGCTCGATTGCTAAGGCGGAACGGGAGGGGAATCAAGACCGCATCCTGAGTCTGGCCCGTGAATACCAGGAACTCCTCCGGGAGCCCTCGGCAGAGGTTTAAAGCCCTCCGATTTTTTTGCTGGAAATTCGCCGTAAAATGAATACAATACATGGTTTCTAAAAAACTTGGAGAGAGTGTCTTGAAGAGCCGTAAAACGAATGCCGAAAACCGTAAGGACGCACCCGTTCCGGCCAAAGGCGCTGGCTCCGACAAATCCGCTGCCCCTCCGATCAACGCGCTTCAGCGAATTGCTGACCGCCTTGCCGTCCAAGCCAAGAAACGCGGCTATGTTACCTATGAAGAGATCCGTAAGGCGCTGCCTGCGGATGATAATTCCACTGATAAAGTCGAGGATGTGATCGCAATGCTAGCAGAAAAAGATGTCGAAGTTTCCAGTCCGGGCGCCATTGATCAGGACAAGGGTGTCATCACCGAAGTCAAAGAGATCGACATCAAAAAGGAAAAAGACACCGAAGATGAAGATGACGGCATTGAGGAGTATGGCCGGTCCAAGATGGACGACCCCGTCCGCATGTATCTGCGCCAAATGGGCCAGATCCCGCTCCTGACCCGCGAACAGGAAATCGCCCTCGCGAAACGCATCGAAGCTTGCGAAGAGGATCTTAAGAAGGCGCTTTTTGCCACCCGCGCCGTGCGCTATGAAGTGCTTGAAATTGCCCGCAAGATCGTCGCGGAAGAAATGAGCTTGGAATCCATCATTGATGAAGACCCTGATTCCGTCAAAGCCAGCGCGCTTAAGCGTAAACTCAAGGCCCTGATCCGCCGCCTGCGCGCCTCGCGTAAAAACACCGACCTCGTCAGCCTGCTCGTCGAATTTAATATGAATATGGGCATTGTTGAGCAGATTGTCGCCAATCTGCGCGCCAAGCTCGCCGAATTGAAGCATAACCGCGAAGACATCGAAAAGCTGCGGCGCAAGGGCGTGCGCGGCAAAATCGGCGATTTTGAAGAGCGCAACAAAATCATCCTCAAAGAACTCGGCGAACCGGAAAAGAAAGTCTACGAACATTTCAAATTGATCCAAAAGCGCGAGCGTGAACTTACGCGCGCCAAAAAAGACCTGGTCGCGGCCAATCTGCGTCTGGTCGTCAGCATCGCTAAAAAATATACGAACCGCGGTCTTTCGTTCCTGGACCTGATCCAGGAAGGCAATATCGGTTTGATGAAGGCTGTCGATAAATTCGAATATCAGCGCGGCTATAAATTTTCGACTTATGCGACGTGGTGGATCCGGCAGGCGATTACGCGTTCCATCGCCGACCAGGCGCGCACGATCCGTATTCCCGTGCATATGATTGAGACCATTAATAAGTTCTTCCGCGCCTCGCGCCATCTTGTGCAGGAAACCGGCCGTGAACCTACGCCGGAAGAAGTCGCCCAAGTCATGAAAATGCCCGTGGAAAAAGTGAAGGGCATTCTCAAAATCGCCCAAGAGCCGATCAGTTTGCAAACTCCGATCGGCGACGAAGGGGACACCAGCTTCGGGGATTTCATTGAAGACAAGTCTGCGGTTTCGCCGGCCAATGCCACGGCCTACAGCATGCTTAAAGAGCAAATGGATGACGTGCTGATGACTTTGACCGAGCGTGAGGAGAAAGTCTTGCGCCTGCGTTTCGGCATCGGCGATGGTTATCCGCGGACCCTGGAAGAAGTCGGCCAGATATTTAACGTGACGCGTGAACGCGTGCGCCAGATCGAAGCTAAGGCGCTGCGCAAGCTGCGTCATCCCACCCGTTCCCGCCGGCTGAAGAATTTTCTCGATATCAAGCTCAGCGATTAAGGCCGACTCAGCACCCGGGACCGTAGCTCAATGGTTAGAGCAGAGGACTCATAATCCTTTGGTTCCTGGTTCGAGTCCAGGCGGTCCCAAACCCCCGGAATTGCCGCGTTTCCCGCCACATTTTTGTTTAATAGCTACATTTCTGTAAGAAAAAAAACTACTTTAGCCCGTGAAATCAGTGCCGATATACTTCAAAGCCGGCATCATTCTGCGTTGGCATGGGAATTGTATAGTAAAGGGTTAATCGTTACGGTCTTTTGCGGCATTTGTAGATTTATCATTGCATTGCTAAAGGAGATCAGTATAATGCGCGGCATAACAGTAAGCAGCAACGCTGAACCAATCAAGGGAGGAAATATGAACAAGGCCGTATCCAAGTGCATGGGTCTCATGCTGGTTCTTTCATTAACCATCATGGGTTCTGCCTTCGCGGACGAAAACGAAGTTGTGGCGCTAAAGGGTGAAGTTAAAGATTTGAATAATAAACTTGCGACCCTCGAAAGCCAGATGAACACCATGCAGGGGCACATCAGTGCTAACAGGCCGATTCCCACCCGCGTAGTTGCTGAGGGTGAACAGGAAGGCGGACTGATTCACACGCTCCAAGATATTCATATGGGCGGCTACCTTGATATTCAGTACACTCAAAATTTAAATTCTGAATCAAGCAATGTCGGCGGCACCGGCGGTCCTAACGGATTGCGCACCTTTGATCAAGACATGGACACCTTCAGCTTAAATGCTGCGGTGCTCGAATTTCAAAAAGCCCCGGCTGAAACCGGCGGCGCAGGTTTTCGTCTCGATATTGCCATGGGCGAAAACGCGCAAGTGGTTGATTCCACCGGACCTTCGGCCATTAACGCTGCCTCCACGTTCGGCGGCGGTAATTTGAGCGGCACGGACTCCGATGAGTTCAGCCTTCAACAAATGTATGTCGATGTCAACGCGCCTCTCAAATTCCTTGAAGGAAACGGGATTTTCGATGACGTCATTAATATCAAAGTCGGCCGTTTCGTGACCTTGGCCGGCGCTGAAGTGATCCGTTCCGGCGATAACTGGAACATTTCCCGCAGCTTGCTTTTTGGCCTGGCCATCCCGTTTACGCACACGGGCATTCGCTCGACCTACAAGCTGTTCAATGATCGCGTGACGACTTATTTGGGCATGAACAACGGCTGGGACAACGTCATTGACAGCAATACCGGCAAGACGCTTGAAGCCGGGACCAGTATCGCTTTGCTGGATGATTTGACCTTGACCTCGATCCTGCTCTACGGCCCTGAAAATGAACGTCAGGAAGGCCACCGCCGTTTCGTGCTTAGCAATGTTGCCACATGGCACGCGACCGACAAACTCTCCTTCATGGGCGAGGCAACCTTCGGTACCGAACGCCGTGTTGCGGGATTGCAGGGTTTGGCGTTCAAAAATGCCCAATGGCATGGCTACGCACTTTACGCGCGCTATCAGTTTACGGACAAATTCGCCATGGCGGCCCGCGGTGAAATTTTCCGTGATGATGACGGCTTCCGCGAAGGTATTACCACGGCCCCGTTTGATGATACGGTGCTCGAATACACGCTGACTGCAGAATATCAGCTGTATGAAAATCTTATCAGCCGTCTTGAATTCCGGCATGACAGCTCTGACGACCGGGAAGCTTTCAATGGTGATGAAAGCCAGCACACTTTAGGCGCTCAGCTGATTTACAACTTTGCCTAAGCGTTTCACCGAGTCTAGGATTTGACGCAACCCCGGTCTTCGTAAGGAGACCGGGGTTGTTTTTTCTTGACAGTTTGACGGGCCAAAAATAAACTCTCGTAAGTCTTGATCGTTTATGAAGTTCTCGTAACCGGGGGGCAGTTATGAAAAAGGCATTTTGGCTCGTCTTCATCCTCTTTGCCGCCCTGAATTTTTCCTGCGCGCGCCACAGCCCCGAGGCATTTTATTTCGGCAATTATTCCGAGGCTGAAGGCTTCTATCAAAAGGGCGACTATGAGCGCGCCATTCAAAAATACCAAGCCTATATCGATGAAAATCCCGAAGGCAATCTCGCAATTATCGCTTCTTATTACATTGCCAAAAGCTATGCGGCGTTAGGCCAGACCGACGAAGCCGCGGCCCGCTATCAAGCGCTCATCAAGGACCATCCCGATGTGGTTTGGGCCAATTTTGCCGAGACCCAGGTCAAAGAGCTTGAATTTGGCAAAAAAGCCGAACCTAAGGCATAATAAGAACGTCTTTAGGGGACAGGTCTTTTAGCCAGAATTCGCGGATCCGCCGGTGTCGGGTGGAAAGACCTGTCCCCTTTATTTTGCTCTTTGAAGGAGTTTCCCGGGTGATCGCTTGCTGCTTCGGCAGTGAGAGGAAAGTCCGGGCTTCACGGACATCGTAGTGGGTAACGCCCATCTTCCAACCTCATAATGTAAATTATGGGCAATTGGAACGGATAACCTTGCGGACTGAACCGTCGAGGTTCAGCCGCATGGTACCTGTGCATTGGCACAGGTAGAGCCACAGAGACGAGTCCCGCTGCTGGTAAACCAGCCGGCGGGGGTGAAACGCGGCAATCTCTACGTGAAGAAAGTCCAAATTGTACGGGAGCGGCAGCACTTGGAAACATTTGCTGCCGGGGAAGTGTCCGCTTCCTCATGCGGCGCGCAAGCGCCAAGTCCCCGTCGGGTAGGACGCGCGAGGCCGCTAGTAATAGCGGTCCAAGATAGATGATCGCCGGCCGCGTTAACGCGCGGCGCACAGAACCCGGCTTACAGGGAAATTCCTTCAGAGAGCATTTTTACTTCGATCTTGACTCAGCCCGCCTGATCAGCTATCCTTCTGAAACTTCGGCTTTGTTAATCCTTTTAAGGCGGTGCTGAGACACCGTCAAAGGAATGAGAATGAAACTCTATCTAAATGACGGTCTGGATTGCCCTGCCCCTAAAGCAGGGCCTTTTTTTTGTCCGGTGTCGGTATGAGCGCACCTGAAAAAATGATCCTGGACGACGAAGGGGTTCACCGCGCCGTTGTCCGGATCGCTCACGAAATTCTTGAGCGCAACCACGGCAGCCAGGACGTCGTCCTCATCGGAATCCGCACGCGCGGCGTATTTCTCGCCGAGCGCCTTCAAAAGCAAATCCGCGCCATCGAGCACACCGAAATCCCGCTCGGCCTTTTGGACATCACGCTTTACCGCGACGACCTGGGCGAAAGCGGCCCGCACCCTTCCGTAAAAGAAACCAAACTGCCTTGCGACATCACCGGCAAAATCGTGATCCTTGTGGATGATGTGCTCTACAGCGGCCGGACCGTGCGCGCCGCGCTCGATGCCATTATTGATTTTGGCCGGCCTAAGGCCATTCAGCTCGCCGTGCTGGTGGACCGCGGCCACCGCGAGCTCCCGATTAAAGCGGATTATGTCGGCAAAAATGTCCCCACTTCGAAGGACGAAGAAGTGGTGCTGCGTTTGACCGAAAAAGACGGCCGCGATGAAGCGATTGTCCGGCCCACGGTGAAATTATGACCACCTGGAACCGCAAGGATCTTTTAGGCCTGCGCGACCTCAGCCGCGAGGAAATCGAGCTTATTCTGCAGACCGCCAAGTCGTTTCAGGAAATTTCACTGCGGCCCGTTAAAAAAGTGCCTGCGCTGCGCGGTAAAACGGTGGCCAACCTTTTCTTTGAGCCGAGCACGCGGACGCGTATTTCATTTGAGCTGGCCGAAAAACGCTTGAGCGCGGACACGATTCAGGTTTCTTCCACGACTTCCAGCCTTGTGAAAGGCGAAACGATCAAGGACACGGCGCGCAATATCGAATCGCTTAAAGTGGAAGTTGTGGTCATGCGGCATGGCTCCTCGGGCGCGCCGCACCGCCTGGCGCGGCACCTGCAAGCCAGCGTGATCAATGCCGGCGACGGCATTAATGAACATCCCACGCAGGCGCTGCTCGATATGTTCACGATCATGGAAAAGAAGGGCAAAATCGAAGGCCTGAACATAACTTTCGTCGGCGATATCCTGCACAGCCGCGTGGCGCGCTCCAATATTTGGGGATTGACCAAGCTGGGCGCGAAAGTCACGGTCTGCGGGCCGCGCACGCTCCTGCCGCGGGAAGTTGAAAAATTGGGCGTGCGGGTCGTGACCGACTTGCGCAAGGCCGTGAAGGACGCGGATGTGATCAATCTTCTGCGCATCCAGCTCGAGAGGCAGCAGCAGTCTTTTTTCCCAAGCATCCGCGAATACGCCACGGCCTATCAAATTAATAAAGACATTCTGCAGGGCGCTAAACCGGACGTGATCATCATGCATCCGGGGCCGGTGAACCGCGGCATTGAAATCACCAGTGAGGTGGTGGACGGTCCGTTTTCTGTGATTTTGGACCAGGTCACCAACGGCCTTGCCGTCCGCATGGCCGTTTTATTTTTAGTCTCCGGTTCGCAGGGCGAAGTTCTGCCGGCGGCGGGCACGGAAGCCGGCAAGGAGGCCGCATGAAAATTTTGATCCGCGGCGCCCAATTGGTTTATCCCGGCGATAAGGCCGCCGTGGTTTCGGATGTCCTCATTGAAAAAGGCCGGATCAAAGACATCGCGAAAGCGATTGATGTCAAAGCCGACGAAGTGATCGAAGCCAAAGGCATGCACTTGTTCCCGGGCTTTATCGATCTGCACACCCATTTCCGCGAACCCGGATTTGAAGCCAAAGAAACGGTCCAGACCGGAGCGCGCGCGGCGCTGAAGGGCGGCTATGTCGCTTCCGTATCTATGCCCAATACCAACCCGCCCTGCGACCATCAGGGTGTGATCGACAACATTGTGCGCAAAGCCAAGGAAGTGCCTTATACCATTTTTCCGTCGGGCACGATCAGCAAAGCGCGCGAGGGCAAAGAGCTCTCCGAAATGGCGGACATGAAACAAGTCGGGATTGTGGCCGTGACCGATGACGGCAGCTGGGTCGAGGATTCACTGCTCATGCGCCGCGCCATGGAATATGCCTCCATGCTGAATTTAATCGTGATGAGCCACTGCGAAGATAAGCGCTTAAGCGCGGGCGGCGTTATGAATGAAGGGCTGACTTCCACCAAGCTCGGCCTGCGCGGCATCCCGGCGGCAAGCGAAGAAGTGGCCGTGGCCCGCGATATTGAGCTCTTGCGCTTGACCGGCGGCCACCTGCATATTTGCCATGTTTCGACGGCGCGTTCCGTGGAGCTCATCCGCCGCGCCAAAAAGGAAGGCCTGAACCTTACGACGGAGGTCACGCCGCATAACCTCACGCTGACGGATGAAATGGCCGAGGGCTATAACACCAACGCTAAAATGTATCCGCCGCTGCGCCGGGCGGAGGACATCAAGGCCCTGCGGCAGGCGCTCAAAGAGGGCGTGATCGACTGCGTGGCCACAGACCACGCGCCGCACACGGACGAAGAAAAAATGCGCGAGTTTGACGATGCGCCGTTCGGCGTGATCGGCCTTGAAACGGCTTTCGGCGTCATCATGAAAGAACTGCATCACGGCGAAGGCTGGCCGCTCAGCCGGAT
>ORMF011013977.1_pt1 | contig 14690 bp, 11 predicted proteins | sample 1779871 | NCBI WGS metagenome assembly ORMF01 (sample SAMEA104232316, study PRJEB22302) | groundwater metagenome | biome: forest; feature: aquifer; material: groundwater | place: USA | collected 2011-08-07 | depth 5.4 m | reverse complement strand
GCTGCTTCCAGACTGTCCGCGGGGCATCCGAGACAAGATGGGAGGCAAAAAGAAGTGCTAGTGGCAGCATAAGGATACTGTATCAACTCTTGAGGAACTCGCGCAAAAGGTAGTGTGGTCATTAGGAGGAGACATGTCAAACGACGTAGCCGAGACGCCGCGCCTCCGCTTCGATTCCCACCAGGATGCTCTCGACTTTGCTACCAAGCTTACCGAGGATCCCAAGCACTGGCTCACCTTCCACAACCTGGATCTCGTTAAACGCTACGAAGAGGGTGAAATCGAACTCGTACTTGAAATCTCCTGCGGGGGGTCCGACAGTGAAAAGTTCCATCTCGTTTTTTGCTTTGTCCCAGAAGTGAGGGTTGGGCATACTAAAGAAGCATGTAGCCTTGAGTTTCGCCATGGAACGAATAACCCCGACTCCCATTGGGCTCAGAATCTTGTGCTTGTCTGTGATAGATATTTCATTGAGTGCCCACAGAAGATCATCGCCTCCTCGGTACGGTAGGAACCCGCAAAAGAGAGACTGGATCTGGTCAGGGAGATCCTTGGATCTCCCGAGAGCGTTTCCCATTTGAGCGATGCTTCCAGCGAATGGGAAAGCAGTGCACTTGGGGTTTGTTCGCCCGGAAGCAACGGCCACGGCGTAAGCGGCTTGGTCAAGTGCGCTCCTGAGGTTGTGGACGACATCGCCGGTGATCTCGGAAAGCAATTCCGGAAGGGGTTGAGTCAATCTGAGCTTGTAAATTTGGTGCGCAGGTTCCTCCGGGTGCGGCTCAACAACTCGTGCATATGGCTGGAGTTTTATGAACTCGGAAATCTTTCGCTCAAGATCGGCAAAGTGTTCTTTAGCCCGTGCGATCTTGCGCCATGAACTCTCAAGCGGGTCTACCATGTGCTGACCCGTTCGCTCTCTTTGCCCATCGCACAGCTATGGCCTTCTGGGCGATCTCCCGCCGCCGTTCAGGGCTTACCTTCTCCATACGGGCCGCAACGCCCTTTTGTCCGCCAATTCGCCCCATCCGCACAAAGTAGTCTCGTACATCTTCCGGTAGACGCTTTCTTCTCATGACTCCAATGTTACTGTACCCCCTATCGAATAGCAAACACTTTTCTTCTTGACTTACCGTAGGGGCTCTATGACGTCACTACCGCGCAAAACGGAGCTAGTTCTGGTCAAAGGATTCCTTCAAATCCAGGGCCGTTTCCTCCTGGCAACACATGCAAATGCCGGGCGTGTAGGTTCGAATGGAACAGACATCGCACCAGTAGCTGATCAGGAGCGCCTTGCCGTCCTTATGCACAAACATGCTTTTCTGGTAGATGGGGCCGACCTGGAATTGCGCCGGACCCAGGAATTTTCCCATCACCTCAAAATTGGCTCCGGCGAGGCGCTTGTCGTGGAGCACGTGCATGGTGGGGGCGTCGCCCGAAAGGGCGATGCGGCGGCCATCCGGCATGGCGAGGACGGGCTTTTCACCCGGCTTCAGTTCGCCGCGCAGTGAAGTGGGCGTTTCACTGGCCGCACCGAGGCCCGCGGCAAAGAGAAGACCGATGGAATCGCGGCGGGTCACTATCCCTATTTTACCGCGTTTCACAGCTACAATAGCGAATGATGCTACCTACAATCGCCGTTCTGCTTGCCTGCGCCCTGTCGGCCAGCGCCGCCACCCCGCCCCAGAAGATGTTCCCGTATCCGTATCAGCAGCACGATTTCCCCAATGGCCTGCGGCTGATTACGGTCCCAACCGATTTTCCGAACGTGGTCTCGCTCTACATCGTAGTGGCCACCGGGTCGCGGAATGAGGTGGAGCCGGGCAAGACGGGGTTTGCGCACTTTTTCGAGCACATGATGTTTCGCGGCACCAAGGAATATCCGCCGGACCGGTACAACGACGTGATCAAGAAAGCGGGGGCCAGCTTCAACGCCTACACAAGCGACGACCTGACCGCCTACCATACAACTTTTTCGAAGGCGGACCTCGAAACCATGCTGCGCATGGAGGCGGATCGATTCCAGAACCTGTCGTATTCGGAGGATGTCTTCAAGACCGAGGCGCTGGCGGTGCTGGGCGAATACAACAAGACCAGCGCATCGCCAGGCATGAAGATTTCCGAGCAGTTGCGCGGGCTCGCCTTCCAGACGCACACCTACCGGCACACGACGATGGGTTTTCTCAAGGACATTCAGGACATGCCGAATCAGTATGCCTACAGCAAGATGTTTTTTGACCGTTACTACCGGCCTGAATACACCACCATCATTGTTGCGGGCGATGTGAACAGCGAGGCCACCCAGGCTATGGCGCAAAAGCATTGGGGGGCGTGGAAACGCGGCACCTACACCGCGCCCATCCCCAAGGAGCCGGCGCAGGATGGTCCGCGCCAGACGCATATTGACTGGCCCAGTCCCACACTGCCCTGGAGCGTGGTGGCATTCCGCGCCGGCGCCTATTCAGACGACACGAAAGATACGGCGGCACTGGACCTGCTCTCTTTCCTGGCATTCTCGGAGAATTCCCCGCTCTACCGCAAGCTGGTGCTGGAGGATCAAAAAGTGGATATGCTGCGCGCCGACAATGCCGATCATGTCGATCCGTACCTGTTTGTCATTTATGCGCGTGTGAAGAAGACATCCGATATGGATTCGGTGCGGGAGCAGATTCTGGCGACGCTGGCCGGATTCAAGGACACGCTGGTGAGCGCGGAGGAACTGGATAAGGTGAAGCGGCACGTGCGGTACTCGTTCGCGCTGGGGATGGACGACAGCGAAGCGGTGGCCAGTATTCTGGCCTCCTACGTGGCGCTGCGGCGGACGCCGGAAACCATCAACCGCGTCTACGACCTCTACTCGCAGATCACGCCGGAGGACATTCGCAACGCGGCCCGCAAATACTTCATTGAATCCGGCCGGACCACGGTCACGCTCACCGGAGTGTCCAAATGAGAGCCTTGCTTGCCGTCCTGTTGTTGCTGCCGGTGGCCGGGTTTTCGCAGGCCGGCCAAATGGTGGCGCTTCCAGGCCAGTCGCCACTGGTCAACTTGAGATTCGTCTTTCTCACGGGCGCGGCATCGGACCCCGCCGCGCAGCCCGGCCTCGCCTCGCTCACCGCCTCGATGCTGGCGCGGGGCGGCAGTTCCAAACTGGCCTACCGCGAAATAGTGGATGCTATGTTCCCGATGGCGACCTCCATCCACTCCCAGGTGGACAAGGAGATGACCACGTTTTCGGCGGTCACGCATGTGGACAATCTGGATGCGTTTTACGCCTTGTTCCGGGCGATGCTGCTGGAGCCGGGCTGGCGCACGGAGGATCTCAAGCGTCTGCGGGACAACACCATCAACGGGCTGCGTGTGAACCTGCGAGGCAACAATGACGAAGAGCTGGGTAAAGAGGTTCTCTACAGCAAGCTGTTCGGGGGCCATCTCTACGGTCACCACAACCTGGGTACCGTATCCTCTTTAGAGAAGCTCACCATCGGCGATTTGCAGGGCTTTTACAAGAACCAGTACACGCAGGCCAACCTCATCATCGGCTTGGCGGGCGGCTATCCGAAGGAGTTTCTGGCGCGCGTCCAAAAGGATTTCGCGAGCCTCCCGAAGGGAACACCGGCGGCCAGCCGCGCACGTCCGGCGCCTGCTCCCATCCAGGGGCTGCATCTGGAGATGGTGGAAAAGAATACGCGATCGGTGGCCATCAGTTTTGGTTTCCCATTAGGGGTGAAGCGCGGGGATCCGGATTTTATCCCGCTGCTGGTGATGCAGAGCTGGCTGGGGCAACACCGGTCCAGCGGCGGCCGCCTGTATGACCGTATCCGCGAGGCGCGCGGGCTCAACTATGGCGACTATGCCTACATCGAATATTTTCCCAGCGGGATGTTCCAGTTCGAACCGAGTCCGAACCTGGCCCGCGCGCAGCAGATTTTCCAAATCTGGATCCGGCCGCTGGAGCCGCCGACGGCGCATTTCGGTTTTCGATTGGCGTTGTATGAACTGGATCGCACGATCAAGACGGGTCTCTCGGAGGAGGAGTTCCAGCGCACGCGCTCATTCCTCGGCACCTACGTCAACCTGCTGACCAAGACCAAGCAGGCCGAGCTTGGCTATGCCATCGACAGCCTATACTACCGCATTCCCAGCTACAACCAATATCTGAAGGACGGGCTTGCGAAACTGACCAGGGACGATGTCAACCAGGCGATCCGGAAGCACTTGCAGACGTCGAACATGCAGATTGTGATGGTGGCCAGCGGGTGCGAGGAGTTGAAAAAGCGGCTGCTCGCCAACGAGGTCTCGCCGATGAAATACAACGCCGCCAAGCCGGATGACATCCTCCGCGAGGACAAGATTGTCGAGGCGTGGAAGATTCCTCTGGAGGCGGCCAATGTTCATATCACACCTGTAGAGAAGGTCTTCGAGTGAACCTGTCCCGGAGAGCTTTCCTCGCCGCCTCCGGCCTTTCCTTGAGCGCGCAGGAAAAACTTCCGCCGGTGCGCGCCATCACGCGCGGGCCGGGATTCCACTGGTTCGGCTACTACGACAAGCTGCAGTTTGATCCGTCCAGCCGGTACACATTGGGGGTGGAGGGAAGTTTTGAGCACCGGCTGCCCACCGCCGAGGATCACTTAAAAATCGGGATGGTGGACACCGAAGACAAGGACCGTTGGATCGAACTGGACCAGGCGCGGTGCTGGAGCTGGCACCAGACCTGTATGGTGCAATGGCTGCCGGGGTCCAAGTTCGAGATCATCTGGAACGATCGTGAGGACGGCCGGTTTGTGTCGCACATCATGGACGTGCATTCGCGCAAGAAGCGCACGCTTCCAGCTCCCATTTACTGCGTCTCGCCGGATGCGGGATGGGCGCTATCGACCGACTTCCGGCGTCTGTACGACGTCCGCCCGGAAACCGGCTACGCGGGCGTGCCGGATCCGAACAAGGACGTGCTCGCGCCGGACAATGCGGGCGTCTGGCGGATGAATCTGCGCACGGGGAAGAATGAACTTCTCCTCAGCTACGCCGACGCGGTGAAGATCGGGTCAAAGGGAGTGGACTGGACGGGGGCCAAGCACTGGTTCAACCATTTGCTGTTTTCGCCCGACGGGCAGCGCTTCGTATTTCTGCACCGGTGGCGCGGCAAAGCAGAGGGGCGCGGATTTTCGACGCGCATGTTTTCCGCCCACGCGGACGGCAGCGGGCTGCGGGTGTGGGAAGCCGACAACCGGTTCTCGCATTTCAACTGGCGCGACGGGCGGACCATCGTGATGTGGTGCTGGCAGGCCTCGCACCAGGAGCGCTTCTACACGTTCGACATTGTATCGGGGCGGATAGAACCGTTCTTCCCGGAGCAGCTTGCCCGGAACGGCCATTGCAGTTTTCTGCCTGGCAACCGCTGGTTCCTGACCGATACCGGGCCTGACCGCCAGCGCCTGCAGCATCCCTATTTGTTCGACACGGTGACACGCGCCAGCTTTCCACTGGGACATTTGTATTCCGCGCCTGACTACACCGGTTACTGGCGGTGCGACACCACACCGCGCTTCAGCCCGGACTCGCGCAAGGTGGTGCTCGATTCGCCGCACGGGGGCAACGGACGTCAGATGTATCTGTTCGATGTCAGCCAGATCACTGGGGCGTGACCGGCTCCATGGACACGTAGATGGAACGGAGCGTGCCGGCAACACCGGGGTCCAACGCCGCCAGGGCGGCGGTGATCGAATCACGATGTTTCAGGATCCCCTGCAAAGCGGTCTTTTTTGTTGCAGCGGGGGAGGAGTCAGAATATTCCCGGACGCCGTCAAAGAAGCGAGTGGAACGCGTCCGGGCTCTTCCGAAATCGCCTTTTTCCACCTCCATTAGAATCATGCCCGCTTCCACGCGAAGGCCGGCATACTTGAGATCGCCTTCCAGCACATCGGCTTTCGACTGCAGGTCGTTGTTCTTGAGACACAGCGGAACGTAGCCCGCCAGGAACGCCACCACCAGCAGTCCGCCGATGATCATCACCTTTTTCATTAGGATTTGAGCGCCCTTTTGCAGAACTCAAGGCATTTACGGACTTCGGCGACGGTGTCCTCGCCTTTGTATTCGTACTCGATGTTGGCGGGAATTTTCAGCTTCTTCGACTTCAGCACGCCGAGTACCTCCTTGATGGGGGTGTCGCCCTGTCCAAACGGCATGTTGTCACCCTGATTCTTCTTGCGATCCTTGATGTGGATGGTGACGATGTTTTCGTGATTCTTGCTCAAGAAGTCCACCGGATCGAATCCGGCAGCGACAAAGTGGCCGATGTCGAGATTGATGAGGATGTTAGCGCCGGCCTTGCGAGCCTCGACAAAATCCTCCGGACGGGCAAACTCGTTGGGCTTGAGGTTGGAGTGATTGTGCATGCCCACTTTGATGTTGTGCTTGGCCGCGAACGGAGCGACGCGCTTGGCGGTGGTGACGTTGGAGGAGGCGGTGATGTATTTGACGCCCATCGCCTTCACCATTTCAAATCCACGCTCGATCTCGGCGTCGGTGAAATCGTCACGGAAGCTGTAGTTGTAGGCGTAGAGTTTGATACCGGCGTCGTCGAACTTCTTGCGAACATCCTTGAAATGACTCAGCGGGGTGGAGATGCGCCACTGGCGCAGTTCCTCGCGGGTGCCCTTGGGCTCCACGTGACCGCTGTAGAGTTCCACGGTTCCAAGACCGATTTCCTTCATTGCGGCGATGGCGGCATCCAGCGGCCGGTCGCGGAAGGAGTAGCTTTGTACCCCCAGCGTGACACCGTGTACTGTGGAATTGATTTTGGCCGCGTGGGCGGTGGTCCAAGGCGCAGCCGCCGCGGCAAGGGTTGTCTTTGTAAATAGTCTACGTGAAATTGGCATGATTTCTCCCGGAGAGCATTATCATAGCACTGCTCCGGCAACCGCCCGGATGAGCAGAGGTGGCTGCCTGGTATATACTTTTTGACGCCGGGCGAAAAATCGAACGGCGGCAAGGATACTCAATCATGAAAATTACGCGTAGAACTCTGATGGAAGCGGCCGGGGCCGGATCGATGGCCGCGGCGGGGATGCCGTTGGCGGCTGCCGAACAGGTGATGGCCCCGCCCAAAGAAGGGCCGAACACGCCCAAGATTGCGCTCGGAATGTTTGATGGAGGCCGTGATGCGGCCAAAGCGCCAAAGCGGATCAAACAACTGGGAGTGAACAATGTGCTGAGCGGAGGCGGCCGGGCGCCATGGACGGTGGAGAGTTTAACCCGTCAAATGGAACCTTGGAAGGCGGAGGGTATCAAGGTGGGGAACCTGATGATCAATCTGTCGCGCGAGATTCTGTACGGCAAGAAGGGCGAGAAACGGGATCAGGATATCGAGGCGATCAAACAATCGATTGTGGCCGCCGGGACGGCCGGACTGCCGGTGGTGGAATACAACTTCTATGCGCATCGCGCCATGGAGGGGGATTTCGAGGAGATCAACAAGGAGCGGGGGAACTCGGGGTGGACCGGGTTCGATTACGAGCTGGTGCAATCGGCCAGCCAGCAGTATCAGACGCGGCCGGAGGAAAAGGGGATGAAGTTCAAGGACCTGCCGCCGCTGGCGGACGAAGGGGCGCACACGCTGGATGAGATGTGGGCAAACGTCACTTACTTTTTGAAAGCGGTGATTCCAACGGCCGAGAAGGCGGGCGTGCGGCTCGCGCTGCATCCGAACGATCCGCCGGCGCCCATCAGCCGCGGTTCGCAGCAGATCATGGCAACGCTGGCGGGATGGAAAAAGCTGATCTCGATTGTGGACAGCCCGTCCAACGGGATCACGTTCGATTGCGGCGTGACGCGGGAACTGGGCGAGAATCCGGTGGAGGTCTGCCGGTACTTCGGCTCGCGCGACCGGATCAACCATGTGCATTTCCGGAACGTGCTGGTCATGAAGCCGTACGAGCGGTACACCGAGGTGTGGATCGACGAAGGGTTGAACAACATGTTCGCGGTGATGAAGGAACTGGTGAAGCAGAAATACACGCGGCAAATCTATCCGGAGCATCCGCGGCGGCTGGACTATGACGTCGAGCACGGGCAGATTGGCGGGTACCCGGGCGGCGGCGCCTACGCGGCGATCGCCTACAACGTGGGATATGCGCGGGCGATGATGCAAGCGGCCTACAGTTAGATTGCCGAGGTGTCGAGAAGAGTCTCGACACGGCACGCAGGAGTGCGTGCGCCACAGACTAATGTGCCCCTGCGGCCAATTTAAGGGAAATCGGGACACAAACAATCGCGATGGCCTCCGATATGAGACACATGCGCCACTTGCTCGCCTTGTTGCTGACTTGCGTCTGTTGCTTCGGCGGCGCGCCGATGAAGAGCGGGGGGAAAGTTCTGGCGTGGAGTGAGGGGCGGATGTCCCTGCAACTGAGCCGCACGGTGCATGCGGAAGGGATGGAAACCGGCGTCGCGCGCGAGGAGACAGCGGCGAGCGTGCACACAGCGGTGATGGAGGCGGCACGGCAATGGAATGAGACTGGGCAGGCCAGGTTCAGCATTGAGATCGCGCTCACCGACGCGACCAAGGTGCAGCCGGGCCTCAACCTAGTCACATTTACCGACACGGCACCATTTGACAGCGGACAATGCGACCGGAAGCTCTACATCGCCTGCACCGTCCTGTTCTTTTCGCCGGAGAGCGGGGAGATTCAAAACGTCAGCATCGCTTTTAATCCCTATCTGCGCCACTCCTCCATCGGGATCAAGGGTACGCACGATGTGGGCCTGGTGATGATGCATGAGCTGGGCCATGCGGCCGGGTTGGATCACAGTCCGCTGCTGAATTCGGTGATGGCGGCATCGGTGGAGCTGGCCGGAGAGGGTGGCGGGGCGGAGTTTGCGTATCGTCAACTCTCCTCCGACGATGCGTTGACGCTGGCTGCTCTTTATCCATTGTCCGAGGTTGGGGAAAATCCGCCCGGACTGATAATGGGAACGATCCGGCGCAACGAGCAACCGGTGACGGGAGCCAATGTCATTGCCATGGATGCGCTTGGACGGCCCGTCTACTGCGCACTCTCGGAGAGCGACGGTTCCTACCGGCTGCTGCTGCCGGCGGGCGGGGACCGGCTGGGGGGGCGGTCCGGGGGGGCGGCGGAGCCGCTGGATGGTCCGGCGCTGGCAATCCAAATGGTGTCTCCGCCGGCCTCGGCGGACCCGTTCCCGACCATCTTTTGGACCGCCGGCGGCGGCCAGACCAAGGACGCGGACAAGATCACGGTGAGCGCGGGTCAAACGCGGGCGGGCATCGATTTCGCCGTGCCGGACCTGCCGGTGGTGAACGCGGAGTCGATCGGGCTGGTGCAGTCCGGCCTCTACCTGGGCGGGCAAAGGGTAACGGTGGGGCGCAGCCGGGAATACATGCTTGGCCTGACGCGTACGCCGCCGAGGGGAAATCCGGTGGTTGAATTTTGGCAGGCGCCGGTGGTTGGCGACGGACTGGCAAACTTTCCCAACAGCGCGCCACAGTTGGTCCGGCAGCGGATCAAGGTGGAAGCGGACACGCAACCGGGCGCATACACCGTGCATTATTATGCGGACAACACCGGTTCCGTGCTGGCAGGCGCGTTGCGGATTGTTCCGAGCCCGGAGCTGAAGATGGCGCTCGACGCAGCGACAGGAATGGAAGCGGCGGCTTACACGGCGGGCCAGCTCATCAGCCTGCGCGGCACCGACCTTGCGCGAACCACTACGCCGGCCCAGGCGTGGGCGGAAGGCTCGGTGCGGCCGAATCAACTGGCCGGATCCTCGGTCCGATTTGGCGGACGGTGGGCGCCCTTGTTCGCGGTGACGCCGGCCGAGATTGTTGTGGAGGTTCCGGCCGGGCTGACCGGCGAATCGGCGGAATTGCGTGTGGTGACGGGGGCGGGCGTGGAAAGCGACGCACTGACGATCAAACTGGCGCAGTAGAATGAGGACTTGCTTGCACTCGGGCAAATCCTTTTCGGGGCTACGTTCACCATCGCCAGTTCCTATGCACTAGGCCGGAGGCTGCTGCGCCATAGGGAGCTGCCTGCCTCGATTGCCCTGGCGGTGGGCGCGGCGCTGCTGGCGCAAATTATTTTTCTTCTCTTGCTGGCCGGCCGGGTCAATGCGTGGACCCTCGGCATTCTGGGCGCGGCGGCGCTGGCTCTTGGGTACAAGGACGTTCGAACCAAGCTGCCGCGTCCGTCCTGGTTGTGGGCGTTGTTTGCGCCCTATGCGGGACTCTACCTGGTGCATGCACTCACGCCTGAGATTCAACCGGACGGTTACACGTATCACTTGGGACTGGTTTCGGAGTGGTTGCGCACAGGCTCGCTGGGCCGCCGCGTTGGCTTTTACGAAATGCTGCCGCAGGGACTGGAGATGCTGTTCACAATGGCGTTCGCCTACGGGAAGCATTCAGCGGCCAAACTGATTCACTTCGCGTTCACGGTTGCGCTGATCCCGCTAATGATCGCCACGGCCAAGCGGCTGGGCTTTCCCGGCACCCCCGCGGCGGCGATTTTCTTTTTCGCGCCGGTGGTGGGGGTGTGCGGCACGGCCGCCTACAACGACGTCGCTCTAGCCTTCTACATCCTCGCGGTTTTTTACCTGCTATTGGAAAAACCACAGCCATGGATGTTGCTCTTGAGTAACACGCGCAAAACGGAGCTGCCGTCCGCGGCGGCAGTTCGCATGTTTCTGTCCAGTTTGGGGGCGCGGACGCCGCCCTTTGCGCTTCTAGCAGGCGCACTGGCGGGCTTCTGTTACGCGGTGAAAATCACCGGCATCATCATTGCTCCCGCGGCAGCCGGCTTTTTGCTGATCCGGCGGCAATGGCGCTCCGCATTCCTGCTGTCATGCGGGGCATTGTTTGTGATTGCTCCGTGGATGCTGCGAACGGCCTGGATGTCGGGCAACCCCTTTGCCCCGCTCATGAACGAGTGGTTCCCCAATCCCTACTTCCATATCACGGAAGAACACGGCTTCACCGAGTGGCTGCGGCACTATGGCGCCAAGCCGTTGGAGTTGCCACTGGAGGTGACCGTGCGCGGCGCCCTTACCGCGGGGTTGACGGGCCCCGTATTTTTGTTGATTCCGGTTGGTCTGGTGGCCTTACGCAGCCGGGCGGGTCAGCTGCTCTGGCTCGCCGCGGTGGTGTGCGGCATCCCGTGGTGGGCCAACGTGGGGACGCGTTTCCTGATTCCTTCGATGGTGTTTCTCGCGCTGGCGCTGGTGCTGGCGATGCCGGGAAGGCTCGCTTGGGTATTGGTTGGGGCGCAGGCGATTTTGTGCTGGCCGCAGGTGGTGGAGGTATACGCGGCGAAGTACGCATGGCGATTGCACGGTTTCCCCTGGGAGGCGGCGCTGCGCGTGGAGGACGAGCAGCAATACCTGCGAGCCAATCTGTGGGAATACCGGATTGCGGAAATGCTGCAGAAGCACACCAAAGCCGGAGAACTAGTTCTGGACATGGCATCAGCGCCGTCGGCGTATGTGAGCGCAACGGTGGTGAACCCGTGGCAATCGGCCAAGGGTGGGCGGATGGTGGACGCGGTGGCGCTGGGCTCTTCGCCCGACTACCACATGATTCATAGCCACGAGTTTCGCTGGAGAGCGCAGCCTGTGTCTGCGATACGGGTCCACTGGTCCAGCATTCAGGAATTGCAATTCTTCGATCGGGACAAGATTGTTTTGCCCAGCCGTACATGGATACTACAGGCCAGCCCCAACCCATGGGAGGCGCCACTGGCGATGGACCGCAATCTGGCCTCAGGCTGGCAGCGATGGGATACAAGAAAGGAGAACGGGATTTTTGAGGTGCGATTTCAAGCGCCGATGCAGACCACCGGAGTGCGCGTCCTGTCGCGGGACTCGGAACCCGGGACAGCGGAAGTGGAGGACGGCAGCGGCTGGCATAGGCTGCTGGCTCCGAATCGCACGCCAGTGATTCCCTCAAACCTGCGGCCCGCCGCCGGGAGGCTCATCCGCCGAGAAGGGTTCCACTACGTGCTGGCGCGGATCATGGAGGATGGCTTAGGCCCCATCAGCCGGGACCTGGTCTATTCGGCCGGAGACTGGGGGCTCCAGCGGGTTGATCAGGTAGACGGCATCCATTTGTTACGCGTGCAGTAAACTACTTCTTCCGCGGTTCCCTAAGCCGATTTTCATACCAGACCACGTTCAGGCTGGCCTGCCCGGCAATGAGCACATCAAGGTCCTTGTCGCCGTCCATGTCGACGAGCCGTATGTCGTATGCGGCCTGGTTTTCGTAGATGTGATGGGTTGTGAAGTTACCCTTGCCGTCATTCTCGAACCAGGCGGCAATGGCCGAATCCTTGGCGCATGTGACCGCGTCCAGATCGCCATCGCCATCGATGTCGCCGATGGCGAGCGAGTGCGGACCCACCAGTTGGTCATTGATCACGTGCGGGGTCCAGTTGGGCGCCTCATACCAGACGAGCCCGCGGCCATGCCCGCGCGAACATATAAAATCGGCCTTGCCGTCACCATTGACGTCGGCGATGTGGATATTGGTGGCGCCTTCCTGATCGACGGCGATGACATGTTTCTTCCACGGTTTGCGCGGGTCGGCGGGCTGCTCCCACCAGGCGAACCAGTTGCCGCCGTCAGCCACTTTCGCCGCCGATGCGATATCCGGGCGGCCATCCCCGTTCACGTCGCCGAAACCAAGATAGTGACTGAGACCGGGGGCGTCTTTGTCGGCGAAAATGTAGCGTTCCCAGAAAGCAGCGGCCTTGCGCGGATCGGGCGGCACGCGGAACCAGGCGAGCGATTGCGGAAACTTTCCTTCCGCCAACGCGCTGTTGCCGATGATGTCGAGCTTGCCGTCCTTGTCTACATCGCCACGGATGAGCCCGTGGATTCCGTTAACCCCGCCGGCGGCGAAATCGTCCACCACGTGATAGGGCCACGGGTCCTTGAGCGGATTCCTGGGCCGTTCCAGCCAGAAGATGAGGCCGGGAGAATAGCGCGTGCCCACATAGTCCAGGTCGCCGTCGCCATCCACGTCCATCACCTCGCTGTGAATCGCGTTTACGCCGGTGTGGAGCAGGATCTCTTTCCAATCCGGGGCGACGTAGAGCAGCGTTCGTTTGCCGTTGTTGTCGTTGCTGATCACGTCCGGCTTTCCATCGCCGGTGAAATCGGCCCCAATGGCGGTCTGGTTGTGGTAGCCCTGTGTGACCAGGTGCCGGGTCCACTGCGGAGCGGTCTCATTCCAGTAGATGCGCACGTTGGCCGTGGCGCGGCCCACGGCGATAATTTCGGGGCGGCCGTCGGCGTTCAGGTCGGCCACCACCAGATCCTCGGCGGCCATGGCATCGTCCACCATGGTTTTCTTCCAACTAAGATCGGGTGACTGTTTGTACAAAGCGACGCCATAGGGAGTGCCGCGCCAGCCCACCGCCAGCTCATCGCTGCCGTCACCGTCAAAGTCGCCCCAGCCGAGCGCGTGCGCCTGCGAGAGTCCGGTTTCGATCACCTGGCGTGTCCAAGTCTGGCCCGGAATCGCCACCGGCTTGTTGCGAATGGCGCCTTGCGGGGTGAACGGCTGTGTGGGCTCCTGGTAGATCACCACACTGTTGCCGTGCCAGGGCTCCACCGTGGCCAGATGGCGGACGCGGCGGAGGTGCCCCAGTTTGATCTCGCCCGGCGCGCCCTCGGCAATCTTGCGTTTGCTCCAGACGCCGGACGGGCTGCGCTGCAAGGCATGGACGCCCTCCTTGCTGGCGGTGAGAATCTGACCGTCCTCAATGATGAAGTTGTGGATGATGTGGAGCGATGAGTCGGCCACCTCCGTGGTCCATTGCCCATGGGCTGGGTCGGACGGCGGACGCATCACCAGGATTCTCCCGCCTGCGCCATTCCAATCGGGCGCCTTGGTCAGGCGGCCATGCAAGGGAACCACGATGAGCTCGGCTTTGCCATCGCCGTCCACATCGCCCCAGCGCATGCGGTGAAGCGTCGGCTCCTCGCCCAAGCGGAACAGCGGCCAGTTCCCCGCCCCGGTGGTGTGTTTGATCCATTGCAGACTGCCGCCCGCGGTCGTGTTGGTGGGCTGCCAGTCCGCGCCGATGGCGAAGTCGAGTTTGCCGTCGCGATCAATGTCGTGCGCGGCGATGCAGACATTGTCCTTCTTGGTGACTCCGTCCAGAATGACATGCTTAGTCCAGGTTGGATTCTCGAACCAGACCACTTGGGTGGGATTGATGGCGACAATGTCGATCTTGCCATCGGCGTTGACATCTTCGGCGAGAACAGCGTAGACGACACCGAAATCCTTCTGAATCTCCTGCGGCCGAAACTTTACAGCAGCGCTGGAGTGTCCGGCAAAGAGGAGGGCGATGAAGGCGATTGGGGTTCGCATAGGGACTAGCATACAAGAGCGTTGGGGAGTGTTGGAAGTGGCGGAGGCGTGTTAGCGTTGGAGGCATGAAGTACCCAGTCGCCTTGATACAGACCGAGGAGGGGTATAGCGTTTCTTGCCCTGGTCTCCCCGGGTGCTGGTCGCAAGGCGCCACCGAGGAAGAGGCATTGGCGAACATACAAGACGCGATCCGTGAGTATGTCGAAGTCGCTAAACAATTGGCTGGCAAGCAGAATTTGCGGGAAGTGGAGATCCCGGCTTAGCCCTTGCCGAAAATACAGGGATTTCTCACCATTGGCTT
>ORMF012410075.1_pt1 | contig 14692 bp, 13 predicted proteins | sample 1779871 | NCBI WGS metagenome assembly ORMF01 (sample SAMEA104232316, study PRJEB22302) | groundwater metagenome | biome: forest; feature: aquifer; material: groundwater | place: USA | collected 2011-08-07 | depth 5.4 m | reverse complement strand
GCTTGTCGCGATAGCTGACCGACCGCAGCCTGCCCTGATCATCGATGATGTTCGTTTCACTTCCCGGGACGACGTCGGTGTTGTGGGCCGAGACGCCGCGCCAGCCGGCCGGCGTCTGATGGGCGACGAATGACATCACACTCGAGCGCGGTCGCGGCGCGGTGATCTCGTCCACTGAAGTCTGGCCAGTGAGAGTCATGCGCGCGTGGACAACCGCGATCTCATCCGACAGCCGCTTCACTCTGACGTCGGTCGCTCGCAGCCACGAGTCTTTGAAGATTCGGGTCAGCCCGTACGCATGAGCGCTTCGGATGTCTTCGCGCGTGTGCCACCAGAGACCGGTCACGTTGACGAACTCGGCATCCTTGTCGAAGAGCGCGGCCAATGTGTCCGGATCGCGGTGATTCCACGCTTCCACGAACATGACGACGACATCCTCTGGCCGATTGATTGGCGCTTCACTCACGGCTTTTTATGGTCGACGCGTGAAGGGCTGCTCGGCCCGGTTCTCATTCAATCGACTGAGTTGAGGTTGCGCCAGTCCTCGAAACACAGCAGTGTCCATCGTTACCTTCTTTCTGATCGATCCTTCCCGCGCGCCGCCGGGCAACGCCCGTCAGGCCGGGGCCCCGTACCCGCGGAAGATTTCGAAGCGGGTGTCGGCTTCCGGGACGCCGGAACTTACTAGGCTCCGGAGGGACGCCTCCACGAAGCCGGGGGCGCCACACAAGTAGTAGACAGGGCGGTCAAGGCCTTCGGCTGCCTCGGCGAGCAGGTCGGGTCCGAGCTGACCCCCAATGCGCCCTGTCCTCCCTTTCCATGAGTCGGAACCCGGGCGCGTGAGGGCATAGAGCGCTTGGAAATTCGGATTGCTTCGCTCGAGCGCCTCCAACTCCTCTCTGTAGACGATCTCCTCCACGGTGCGATTGCTATAGACCAGACGGACGGGAATCGGCAGCTTGCGGTCGGTGGCGTACTCGGCCATGCCTTTCAGCGGCGTAATCCCGATGCCGCCGGCGACGAGCACAGCGGGACGAGAGGCGTCGAGGAGGTAGTGGCCCAGCGGTCCCTGCACCACGACGGTGTCGCCCGGCTGCAACGCGGCGAAGGCGCGCTTGAAGGCCGAGTCCGACAAGCGGACGCCGTACTCGAGGTGCGGTCGCGTCGAACTCGTGGCGAGCGACATCGGGCGCACGTCCAGGCCGGTCGACGTCTCGAGTTGCAGGAAGGTGAACTGCGTCGGTTGAAACGTGAAATGTGCGGGCTTCTCCAACTCGATGCCGTGCGTGGTTGGCGTAAGGGGGCGCGACCGCACCACCCGTGTCTCGAACCGCTTACCGGGTCGTTTCGTGAGAATGGGATGAACGTTCACAAGGCCCCCGTGAGCGTTGCGCGAACAGTCATCAGTGCGCTCCACCAGGTGCGCGTTCTGTCGCCAGACGCGCTACGTACTCGCGCACACCAGTCGGCCGGATGTCCGGGTAGCGATCATTCATCAACGGACCGAGCTTTCCGCTGCCGTTCAACATGGCGCGCAAATACATCAACGGTAGCCACGCGGGAACGTTCGCCGGCTCGGCAGCGTACCGCGTCTTGATTGCGGCATCGAGATCGCTGAACGACCCCAAGGATTTCACGGTAATCGGCGCACCCAAGCCCGCCTCGACTTCCTTTACCAAGCGATCAAACGACAGCGAGTCTCCGGCGACGAACAGTTTGTCTGGTACGGGCCGGTCGTCCAGCGCCGCTGCCGCCGTGTAGGCGGCCGTGTCGTCGTAGGTGGTGAACTGCATCTCCGCATGGCCGTCGCCCCAGCCATACGCTTCACGTTTCTGCAGATTGACGGCGCCGAGGAACCCGAACAGCACACGACGGTCCAGAAACGCGCCGTTCAGCACGTGCACCACTTCTACGTCGCCGCGCTCGACGTCTGCACGGCGTGCGAACTCGCGCCTGTCATCAGACGAGATGTTGTCGCCTTCTGGTACGCCAAACAGATTCATCGAGTAGTCAGATGCAATGAAGCGTCGCACGCCAGCTTGACCGGCTGCACGCAGGAACCGCAACTGCGCGTCGACGATCGTCTCCGGACCTCCCTGCACCGCCGAGACGACGCTGGATACCCCCTGGAATGCCGTCTGTTCGTCCTCGACGATCTCGGCCCCTTGTGCGAGATCCGCTGGGACCTTGGAGCGGCTGCCCGGTCGAACCAGCAGGCGGAGTCGAGCGCCCCGCTTCAGGAGCTCGCGTCCAATCAGACCGCCAAGATTGCCCGTTCCGCCAACAAGAAGCACCGTTTTCATAGACATCTCCTTCGTTATTTCCGTCCACTGTGAGAGCCTGCCAGCGACACCGGCGCAGCAGGGTCAATCAGAAAAGCCACGAGCGTTGTGTCGCTCGTCGCACGAAGCTCTGGCAGATCAGCTGCAGTATCCGCAACGGCGTCGCCTTTCTCGAGCGACTGGTTACCAACCTCCACGGTGCCGTGCATGACATACAGCCATTGCCGCCAACCCTGGGCCGATGGCGCGGTGATCCGATCGCCAGCCTTCAGCGCGGCGTTGTCGGGGGTCAGGCGATCAATCGGTTGGGTAGACATCGGTCATTCCTTTCGGGACCAATCGGTCCATAACTAAAGCAAAAAAAGACGCCAACGCAGTCTGGTGCTCACGTCCTCATCGCATGGGTCGCACGAACACGTGTTTTTGCAGGTGACGCCATCGGCGCGTGGTCAAAGCTCGCCATCATCACTCTCACGTTGTCGGTGATGCGCCTGGCGTCGCCGCGAGCGCGAGCCATCACCTGCAGCCCTTGGAGGTTGACCGTCAGAAAGCGAGCAAGGGTTCGAGCATTCTCTTGGCTGCGAATCGAGCCGTCGCGCTGACCGCGCTGAATCGCGTCGTAAAAGAGGTCCTCGACGGCCTGAAAATCGGCCGCCACCAGCTTCCGCACCTCAGCATCCTCAGGACCGAGCTCGACGGCCTGATTGCAGTTCATGCATCCGTACGGCCGTTCCTTGTCAGCCGCATGTGTGAGGATGTCGCGGAAAAAACCCTCGATCGATTCCCGCGCTGGCCGACCGTCGTTCAGCTGTTTTCGCAAGTAGGTCATCCGATGCTGACGGTAGGCATCGAGCGCAGCGAGGAACAGCGTCCGCTTGTCGGTGAATGTTTGGTACAGACTGCTCTTACTGAGGCCGGTGGCCTTCAGCAGGTCTGCAAGCGACGCCGATTCGTAGCCTTTGCGCCAAAAGACCAGCATCGCTCGCTGCAGAGCCGAACGCTCATCGAATTCCCGGGGTCGCGCCATCGCAAAGGCAGCATAACACGTTTAGGACCGATTGGTCCACAACTGCGCGGCGTCAATCCTCGAGCCCCGAGTGGCCCTCGCTTAGTCGGTACTGTCGATCATCCACGGACAACCGGCCCCAGCTATACTGGAAATGCCCGTAAGTGCTCGCGGCACATTACGAGGTCTTACACAAACCGCCTTGTCCTGACGGTTCAGTTGCTGTAAATTGGTGATTCTCAACGGAGAGATGTCCGAGTGGTTGAAGGAGCACGCTTGGAAAGCGATTCTGGCGAGGCTCACTGAACAACACCAGAACACCTCGTCGCGCAATCGATGCAACGAGTTGGCGCCTCTTGATGCCCCTTGATGTGAGTCGGTAAGCGCCGGTATTCGTCGCCGGTTTCGGCCTCACGTTACACAGTTTCTACACAATCGCCATTTCGACTTGCCGGCACACGCCTCGGTGTCTCCGGCACGCGGGCGCGGCTTGACCGCCCCCCTCGTCGAGTCATATTACTTCCATGGCGCTCTCGAGAAAGAAGGCGACCACAATCGCGCTCGACCCGGAGGACGATCACCTGCTCTCCCGGGCGGCTCGCGAACGTGGCGTCTCGCGTTCAGAGTTCATCCGTCAGCACCTGGCCCTCGTGCTCGAGCAGTATCGCCGGCATCCGAAGCCGAGAAGCGCAGGCATCCTCCGCGGGCTGACGGAGCGCGTGCAATGAGCGCGAGCTGTTCCGTGCGGCCGGTCGCGCAGCGGGGCTCATTTGCGACACCGGGGCGCTCACCGACTACGGCGTCCGCCTGCTGCGCGCCGACACCGTCGATCGGATGGTCCACAACGGCCTGCCGGATCCGATCCTGCGCGCCCGCGGCGGCAGGATCGGGTGACGCGAGCCCGTTCAGGGTCTCACGAGCGTGGTCCTCTACTATTCGTTGCGAATTCCAACTGTTCCCTCGAACACCCCAGTACTGGTCAGAAGCACGGCCGCACCCGAGGCGCTGATCAATACTGGGCGCACCGTCGCCGTCAACGTCAGGGTGCCGCCGGACACACCTTTGAAACGCCCGGTTCCACCTGTGATCTGGTACGTCTCGGTAAGGCGGCCCACGAAGGCCGCGAAATCCACGCACAGGGCTCCTTCCGTGATCCCAACCGTCAGGAGACTTCCATCCTCGAAGCGAAAGACGCCCCCGCCCGCCACAACCGGAAAATTCACCTGACTTGGGCCGGAGCACGCCGTCGAAGGCTGCGGAGCCAGTGCGTCGGTGCGTAGTTTTCGAAACGTGAATGATCCCAGGGCACCGTTACCGGCCAGTTGCTCTTCGTCGGTGATCGTGTTGGGCTGCATGACGATCGACGTGGGCACCATGCTTCCCGAAAACCTCATCTCGACAGGCCGCTCTTCTGCGGAGACGCCTGCGACACCGAGGGTGAGAGTCAGCGCCATGGTCGCTACGTGTTTCATACGTTCCTCTTGTCTTTCCTGAAAGGGTCAAGTGGGTGACACGCGGTATTAACACGGGGCGCGGCTGATCCGACACAACGTCCCATCCGCGAGGAGCGGCGTTTTTTCGCTCTCCTGTTCTAGAAGGCGTAGAATCCGGTCTGAAGGGATCAGTCGAGCTTGGGCCGTATGGAAAAGCCATCACCGCCCGGGGCGGCTTCGCCGGACAGTGACGTCAGCGCACTGCTCCGCGCCTGGAGCGACGGCGACCAGAGCGCGATTCAAGCCCTGACGCCCATCGTGTACGGCGAGCTGCACCGTCTCGCCCGCCACTACATGCGTCGCGAGCGCCCCGGGCATAGCCTGCAAGCCACCGCCTTGGTGAACGAAGCCTACATGCGCCTGGCCGACTACACGCGCATGCAGTGGCAGGATCGCGCACACTTCTTTGCCGTGTCGGCGCAGGTCATGCGTCGCATCCTCGTGGAACACGCGCGGCGTCACAACGTCAAGCGAGGCCGGGGCGTCCCGCACGTATCGCTTGACGACGTGGTCGTCGTCGCCCCCGGCGATGACGCCGAGACGGATTTCGTGGCGCTCGACGAGGCGCTCATCGCCCTGGCGCGCATCGATCCGCGAAAAGCGCAGATCGTCGAGATGCGGTTTTTTGGCGGGCTGACCGTCGACGAGATCGGCGACGTGCTGAAGGTGTCGACGGGCACGATCAAACGCGACTGGCGGGCCGCCAAGGCCTGGCTGTACCGGGAATTGAGCGACGAGCCGGACGATGGACGCGGAACGCTGGAAACACGTTGAGCGCCTGCTCCAGACGGCCTTGGACCTTCCGCCTGGCGAACACGACGCGTTTCTGAAGCGGAGCTGCGCCAGCGATGAGGCGCTGAAGCGGGATGTCGAAGCGCTGCTGCAGGCCGAGCGCCAGGCTGGTGCGTTTCTGTCGGGGCCGGCGATTTAGGTCGCCGCCAGAGTGATGGCCCGCCACGACCCCGAGCGTCTGGCAGGCAGCGACGACGAAATCATCGGCCAGACAATCTCCCACTACCAGATTGTCCAGAAGCTTGGCGGCGGCGGCATGGGCGTCGTGTACAAAGCGGAAGACACGCGGCTCCAGCGCTTCGTCGCTCTCAAGTTCTTGACCGACGAACTGGCTCGGGACACCGAGGCGTTGAGCCGCTTTCAGCGCGAGGCCCGGACCGCGTCTGCGTTGAATCATCCCAACATCTGCACAATTCATGACGTTGGCGAACAGGAGGGCCGCTCCTTCATCGCCATGGAGTATCTGGAGGGCTCCACGCTGAAGGAGCGCATTGCCGGTCATCGCGGTCTCGACATACAGACGCTGTTGACGCTCGGCATCGAAATCGCCGACGCGCTGGAGGCCGCGCGCGCTGCAGGGATCACCCACCGCGATCTCAAACCGGCCAACATCTTCGTCACCCCGCGCGGCCACGCCAAGATTCTGGACTTCGGTCTGGCCAAGATGGGCAGCGGGACGGCGCACGACGCTGCGGCACAAACGGTGACCTCCAGCGCGACACAACGGGGCGCCGTCCTCGGCACGGCGGCGTACATGTCACCCGAACAAGCGCTCGGCGATGTCGCCGATCACCGCGCAGACATCTGGGCGCTCGGTCTCGTGCTCTACGAAATGGCGACTGGAACTCGGCCGATGGCTGCCGTCCGCCTGCGCATCGACAGGTCCCCGGAGCTGGAGCGCATCATCTCGAAGTGTCTCGAGACCGACCGCAATCGCCGGTATCAGCACGCGTCGGAGGTTCGCACCGACCTTCAACAGCTGAGAGGGGACATCGATTCGCGGCGTGTTGCCGGCAGCAATGTGGGTCCACCGACGGTGAGGCTGAGCACACGTTGGATCGTGATGCCTTCTGTTGCCGCCGCGCTGGTACTCGCGGTTGCCGGTTACGTGTATCTACACAGAGCCCCACCGCTCACGGACAAGGACACGATTGTCCTCGCAGATTTCGACAACAGGACCGGCGATCCGGTGTTCGACGAGACGCTGCGACAAGGACTGGCGGTGCAGCTAGAACAGTCGCCATTTCTTAGCCTCGTGCCCGACGAACGCATCCGACAAACGCTGCCCTTGATGAACCAGCTGGCGAATGCGCGATTGACGTTCGACGTTGCTCAGGGTGTGTGCGTTCGAACCGCGAGCGCTGCCGTACTCGAAGGCTCGATCGCGACGCTCGGCAGCCGGTACGTCCTCGGATTGCGCGCGACGAACTGCGACACCGGCGAGATGCTCGCCAACGAGCAGGCGCAGGCCGCGCGGAAGGAAGAGGTCCTCGACGCGCTGAGTCAGATTGCCAGACGGTTCCGGACGCGCGTGGGGGAATCGCTCGCCACGATCGAGCAACACTCGACGCCGCTCGAGGAAGCGACGACGCCGTCGCTCGAAGCGTTGAAGGCCTACAGCACCGGGATGCAAACGGTCCTCTCGGTCGGCTTTCCCCGGGCGCAGCCGCTGTTCGAGCGTGCAATCGCAATCGACCCACAGTTTGCGATCGCCCATGCCTATCTCGGGTTCGCCTACACCGCTCTCGCAGAGTGGACACGGGCGCGCCAGAGCACGCTCACAGCGTACGAATTGCGCGACCGGGCTAGCGATATCGAGCGGTTCTGGATTGAAACGCTGTACGACCGGCAGGTCACCGGCAATATGGAACGGGAGCAGCGGACCCTGGCGGCCTGGGCGCAGACCTACCCCCGCGACTGGCGTCCGCGCGGAATGCTGGGCGGCCTCGCCACCAGGAGCACTGGCAATTACCAGTTGGCGATCGACGCCGCCACTGAGGCCATCGCTCTCAATCCCGACGAAGCGCCCGCTCATGGCAACAAGGCCGTCGGCGAGCTTCACTTGAATCGCCTGGCCGATGCCGAAGCCAGCGTCCGCCGAGCGATCGAACGCAAACTCGACATTCCTGATTTCTTCGTCGTGCCTTACTTTATCGCGTTCTTGAACGGGGATGCCGAGGAGATCAAACGGAAGGCGGAACTGGCCAGGACAAAGCCCTTCACTCAAGACATGATGTCGCACCTGGAGGCGCTCGAACTGGCCCGCCGCGGCCGATTGCAGGACGCCAGACGGGCGTCGGCGGTGGCGGTCGGAATCGCGACGCAGCGGGGCCAGCACGAACGGGCGGCGGTGTTCGAAGCGGCAACTGCGGTGTGGGAAGCGTTCTACGGGAATCTGGTGGCAGCGAGACAGAAGGCCACCGAGGCCCTCGGGCTCGCCACGGGCCGCGACGTGAACTATGCAGCCGCGTTCGCGCTGGCTCTCTCGGGCGATGTGACTCGATCCCGGGCTCTTGCCGACGACCTCGCGAAGGACTTCCCCGAGGATACGTCCGTGCAGTCCATGTACCTGCCGACGCTTCGAGCCCTGTTCGCATTGAACGATCATCAGGCGTCAGCGGCGATTCAATCGCTGCAGCCTTCGTCTCCCTTCGACCTCGCGCTGGGCGTCATCGGCTTCACTGCGTTCTACGGGGGACTCTATCCGACGTACGTGCGCGGCGAGGCATTCCTCGCGGCGCATCAGCCGGCAGAGGCCGCCGCCGAGTTCCAGCGGATTCTCGATCATCGAAGCATCGTGCTCGTCGATCCGGTGGATGCGATGGCGCGCTTGCAGTTGGCGAGAGCGCTCGCGCTCTCGGGCGGTACAGTGAAGGCGAAGAGCGCCTACGACGATCTTTTTACGCTGTGGAAGAATGCCGACCCAGACATCCCGGTTCTCAAGCAAGCACGGGCGGAGTACGCCAAGTTGCGGTGATTATGGATCCCGCTCGCCAGCGTTCTGCAGTTGAACGAACCCACTCCCCGAACGTTCGCACTGACGACCCGCAATTGCCGGCCGGCGGCTATACTGGAAATGCCCGTAGGTGATCGCGGCACATTAGGGGGTGTTACACGATTCGGGCGCTGTTCGCCTGAGTCGATACTGTAAGTTATTGATTCTAAAGAGGAGAGATGGCCGAGTGGTTGAAGGCGCACGCTTGGAAAGCGTGTGTAGGGGAAACTCTACCGAGGGTTCGAATCCCTCTCTCTCCGCCAACTAACCTGTTCTACCGAGACGAGTTCGCCGTTCCGGTTGTCCCCGTTGCCACCATGTTGCCACGACTGGGGGGCATCCGTGGGGACTCCAACAGTCGAATCGCGCTGTCAACGGCCGCCGGGGTCAAGTGCATGTAGCGCTGCGTCGTCGTCAAATCGGCATGCCCAGCCAGCTCCTGAATGGCGCGTGCAGGTGCTCCCCGCATCGCCAGATGCGAGCAGAACGTGTGGCGAAGCATGTGCGGCCCGTTGTTCTCCAATCCGGCACACTGGGCTGCCCGCCGAACGAAGCCCTGGACCACCCCCTCGGTCAACGGGGATGAACGGTCATCTGCTTACACGACTCACGACGCTCGACGGTCATCTTCCGCAGGGTGCACCAACGAGCGGTGCTCCGGCCAATCTGATATGGAACGACCCTGTCAAACTAGCTCGTTGGTGACAGCAAGGTCTTGTTTCTCAATGCGTTCTTTTCTCTTCGTCGTGTTCTGATCTTCGAGAGAGCGCAGCATCGGAGGTGGCTGAGTCGGCTGTCGCGACGGTTGATCACTCTGATATTCGCGGGTCGGAACCGCATAATCGTGATCCGTCGGGAGCTGCCTCGGACTAAGAGCGCGGGTCGAGCTCGGAAGCCCGCCGCATAGATTAGTCGAGGGTTCTCCATTCCGTGTGCCTCTCGACCACCACCGTTACTGCGTTCCCTGTCGTCGCTCCGTCAGGCGGCGATGGGCCGCCCATCAGCCGTTCGGGCTTCCACGAGGACGCCGATGGCCCATATGAATCCCAACAGTTCGCGACCGATCGCAGTCACGACTTGCTGTTTACATTTCCCCCGCGCCATGAGTGCGCGGTAGCGGCCGTGCAACCGGTGCTGCGCCTTCCACGCGATCTCTTTCACCTCGACACTGACGGGGGCCTGGCGCTTCCGGAGCGCGGGGCCCACCGCGGGCCGATGGCGATAGGCCCAGGCGGCTTCGACGACGACGCGCCGGAGGTGGGCGTTGCCCGCTTTGGTAATTCCGCCGCGCCGGGTTCGCTGGCCGCTCGAGTCCTCGCTCGCGACGGCACCGCTGTAGCCCATGAGTTGTCGCGGTTTGGCAAAGCGCGAGAGCTCCCCGACCTCCGCCGCGATCGTCACCGCCGTGACCAGCGCGATCCCGCGCAGGGCCTGCAGCGCTTCGATCACTGCGCGCATGCGGCCGGGGGCCGTCTGGACAGCGGCGTCGATCGCGGACTCGAGGCGCGTGATGCGCCCGGCCACATGATCGACCTCGTGGATGTAGTCTAGCAACGTCGCTTCTTGCGCCGCTTGATCGAAGCGGACGGCACTCTTCACCCACACGAGATGGGCCTGGGTCCACGCCTTCATGGCGATCGGTGGTCGGCGTCCGTGCCGCAACAGAAACTTGCCCAACCGATGGCGGGCACGCAACTGGTCCTTCTTCGCCGCTTCTCGGGCACGCACCAGATCTCGCAGCGCCTCGGGCGCCGCGTCGGGTACCCACACCGGCGTCAAGTCGCCGGCCCGGTAACTGCGCGCCAGCTTCAGCGCGTCGCGGCGATCCGTCTTCACGCGGTCGCCAGGCTTGACGGGCACCAGCGTCGGCGCCACGACCTGACACGCCACATCGAGCGCGGTCAGTTGCCAATACACCACGTACCCCGTCGGGCCAGCCTCGTAACAGACGCGCAGTTGCGCGGGCGGCCCGAGCTTCTTCACCAGCTTCCGGATCGACTCCGGTCGGTTAGGAATGACGCCCACCGACCGCACCTCCCCGTTCGGTTCTGCCACCGCCACGGCTATCGTTTCCGCATGGACATCCAAACCGATAAATCGTACGTTGCTCATGACCGGCTCCTTCGCATGTGGCTCTGCGTTGTGCAGTACTCCAACTCGCAGCGTAATCCACGAGCTGCGAATCGGAGCCGGTCGTTCCATTGTGACTAATCCTGTCGCCCGTCGATCTCATTCTGGAAGACATCGCCGCGCGATTAGGACTCATCGTCACCCGCTACGTGGACAACATTGACTTCTCAGGGATCCGGACACGCGAGGCGATCCTTCCAACGATCGCGGCGCTTCAACACGCGGGGTTCGCTGTGGGTCGAAAGAAAGTGTTCAACGCGGGTTATCGCTCCCCGCACATCGTCACTGGCCAATTGGTAGACGGTCGCACATCGCGTCTTCCGCGTAACAAGCGGGCGAACGTGCGCGCGAATGTTGATGAAGTCATCTGCCGTTACGAATCAGGGCTAGCCAATACTGCCAAGGCGATGAACCGACTTCGCGGTCGGCTTCAGTATCTTCGCACGCAGGGGCATCCCCGAGAGGCGCAGCGGTTGATCGGACAACTTGAAGCGGCAGGGATTGTGATCTGAGGCTATTTTGCACGCGTGCAAATTGTCCGTGTCTGATTCAGGATTCCGTGACAACGATCGACGGGCTTGGCGACCCGGCGGTTTCGGCGAATGACCACGGTTTCATGCTGACTGTCTGCCAACTCCGAGCCTCTGACCCGCCCGGCAGGCGCCTGCAGCCACCATTACCGCCGCCTCCACCAGCTCTCCACGACCTAGGATGATTGCGGGTCTCCGGGGAAGTGAAATAGTCCTCAAACGTGCCACGCGCTCTGCCACGCGAACGACCTGCCACGCGGGCTGCCACGCGGAAATTGATGGTCTCCGAAGGCGTGTGACGGACTGGGACGAAAGCCCTACTTGGTGTTTTCGAGCGTGGGGCGATTGCTCGTGCCTGCGGGTTTAGTGACAGACCTTAACAGCCTGCCTCGTCCGCTCTGGGTCGTCAGCCCACCCAGCGACTACACCGAAGCGGGCACCCTGTAGATTGAGGCCGTGAGCGCGTGGGATTGCGTCACAAATCCTGACGTGTGGTACCTACTGGCTGTATGCGTGGCAATTGGCACGGAGTTCGCTCGACGGCAACAGGCCTGTTTCCGTATCCCTCCCCTAAAAGATCCCAGGCAAGAGCCGGTATCGCACCCTCTGGCTGAAGGCCCGGTACGCCGGGTCCCTGCCGAGGATGCGCTCCTCGGTCAGGATGCGCGGAATCTGCAGGCAGTAGCAGAGCGCGTAGATCGCGACGTTCCAGCCGGTGGGGTTTATCAAGAGGTAGGCGACGTGCCCGATGAGATAGCCGGCGTACATCGGATGGCGCACGAAACGGTATGGGCCGGCGAGCTTGAGCCCGCGGTGCGCTGGGACGCAGCCGAAGCTCAGCCCGAGCGTCAGCTTGGCGTGGAGCTGGATCAAGGCGCCCATGATCAACACCGTCGCGGCGACGGGGACCGACACCAGCGGCTGCGCGCCGCCCGGATTAACCAGCATGGGCGCACAGGTCGCCGCCAGCGCCACGAGCCACTCGCCGGTCGAGTGCGACACTTGATCAGTGGTGCGGCGCAGCAGCACGAAGACGACGACCAGCCCCTCCGACGGAAGGAGCAGCAGGCCGCCCAGGCCAGCCCCCTCGTGGTAGCGCCCGAAGATGCGCGCCACGAGGCCGCAGTAGAGCAGCACCACGATGAGCCGCTCCGTCCGGTCGAGGAGCTTGGTGTGGCCCTTGTCTCTGTCGAGCAAGAGTTTTCGCGGAGCTCCCGGTGAGACGATCGTTGCCCATTCGATACGTTGCGGCCTGATTTGGAACGCGCGGGTGCCAGCGCTGAGTTGTGCCCCTAGTCGATAGAGCATAGAGCCCCCCATTGTGGCGAGGCAGCGTTCGCCGCACCGAGTGGCCAGCGGCGAATCAACATCATGGCGACCTCCCAGGCCTGCGCAGCAAGGTAAATACCATCCGCGTCCTCGCGAAACCAGGCCGATTCCTTCGGTCCGACGGCTTCTTTCGCTTGCAAATCTGCGTTGCGGCAGGCGAAATCGTGATGGCGGTCTCGAGATTCCTGGAAGGCGCAGCCGGTCACCAGCCGGGGAACCTGGCAAGGACGATCGTGTAACCTCGCCAGAACCCAGGGCGTCCTATAATTCCCTTCATAAACGGCTGGACGACGCAACCAACGCCAGCGCAGACTTAAGGAACACGACGCGTGTTTCCCGTGACCGCCTGAACGTGCCAGACGTGATGTCGTTCGAGGGAGGCTCGCGGCTAGTTGATCCCACGAGGGGAATCCCGTTCCCACGTCGATCACGCATGTCCGGCGTTGACCCGCGCGCCACGCGGGGAGCTCCGACGAACTCGAATTCCGGTGGCATGCTCGTGAGCGCGATCACCGCGTGGATTTCCCGCTAACGCATTCCGAAACCAAGCGATGGTTGGATCTGCGTCGCGACGCTGCAGTCGCAGGATGCGTAGCCAGAACACCGGGGATCGCGTCCGCTTGTCACTTTCCCATTGGTAGACGACCGCCTCAGAAATGCGCGGTAAACTGCGAGAAGCATCTCGATCTTTGTTTTTGCGATCGAGAAATCCGCGACCGACCGTCAGCGCCACGTCTTGAGCACCTGAGGCATGCGAGCGCCGTCAATGTCACGGCGCCAAGCCCGATCACGTCCCAGCGTCGGTGAAAAGTGTCACGCGATCACAAAAGTGCGATCGGGCTTCGCTCAATGGGTCTTCTCGACTGTTCGCACGAAAAAGGCATGCAATGTTGCGAATTTGTGCACGTGCGCGCGGTCGTGTGTGAACACTCGTCAAAGACGCATACGCCGCAAGCGTGCCGCTGCGAGGGAGTTGGCCGCGCGGCACCGGCCTGCGTCGCGCGTGGTACACCCGTTGCTCTCTCGACCATCGACGCATCAATGCCGTGGTGGTCGTGCCTGGCGCAGGGCTCTGGTGTGCAGAAAGACCACGTGCGACGGGAAGGAACTGCCATGAGACGAACGAACATGATGCCCCGCGTCACAGATTTGAGATCGCCGCAGGGAACGCAGGCAGCCGCCCCGGGGCGACGTTCCCGTGCAGGCCTGGCAAGTGAGCGTGGTCAGGCACTTCTCGAAGCCGCGATCACGCTGCCCCTGATCCTGCTCGTCTGCGTCAGCATTTTCGAATTCGGCCGCGCGTACCAAACGATGCAGGTTCTGAGCAATGCGGCGCGCGAAGGCGCGCGCCTCGCCATCCTGGCCGACGCGACGACGACCGACGTGACGTCGCGGGTCACGCAGTACCTCCAGGCTGGCCAGCTCGGGAATGCCACCAACGCCACGGTTGACGTGAACCAGAATGCCACGATATCGATTGGCGCCTCGACCGCCTCCGCATCCAAAGTGACCGTGAACTACCCGTTCTCATTCATGGTGCTGAACCCCGTGGCGAGGCTCGTCGTCCACTCATCGAATGTAGGCGCGCCAATCACACTCAAGGCGACCGCGGAAATGCGCAACGAAGCCCAGTGACCGTACCGCAGGAGGGAAGCACCATGAAGAACACGCTCCGGCACCTCCGAAACGATCAGCGCGGCTTTTGGGCCACGTCGGTCGGCCTAGGCTTCATGGCCTTCTTTGCGGCGACGATGCTGGCCGTCGATGTCGGCATGTTCATGACGGCGCGCACGCAGGCGCAGAACGCGGCCGATGCCGGCGCGCTCGCCGGTGCCACGGGCCTGGTGTTCAACAGCTTCACCGACCATTCGGCCTCGGGCCCTGCCGCGAAAGGCGCCCTCTCGACGTCCAAGACGAATCTCGTGATCGCAAAGGAGCCGTCGGTGGAGCCCGGCGATGTGACGTTCCCGCCGGATCCCGATACGGGCGAGTTCGATCGCGTGCAGGTGTCGGTCTACCGCACGGAGGAGCGAGGCAACCCAATCGCCACCATGATCGGCCAGTTCTTCGGCATCTCCACGGCCAATGTCAAGGCGACCGCGACCGCGGCGGCCGTGCCCGCCAACTCGGCGAGG
>ORMF010399360.1_pt1 | contig 14700 bp, 18 predicted proteins | sample 1779871 | NCBI WGS metagenome assembly ORMF01 (sample SAMEA104232316, study PRJEB22302) | groundwater metagenome | biome: forest; feature: aquifer; material: groundwater | place: USA | collected 2011-08-07 | depth 5.4 m | reverse complement strand
CGCCTGCGCGCACCCGCTCCACCGCCATGACGCGCAGCGTCTCCAGCGTCCGATGATCCAGTGTGCGACCGTCTCGATGCATGCCAAGCAGTATAGCACATCCAGCGCAATGTGTATACTATATTACTGACTTATGAGTAATACTATGTCCTTCCTCGTAAATCTGTTCTCACTATCATCGAGCAATACTGTTCTATTCCAATAACAATCAAAAGGAACAAACCCGAAGTACTGACGATTTTCTTGCGTATCCAGATACGGAACCAATCGAGCCGTGTGCGTCATACCAATCTCCGCGCCGAGAAGTTTCGGAGTGCTCCGATGCGTGTGCCCCGGCCGGCCGCTGCATCCGCTTGATGACCGGTGCGAAGAGACTCGGAAGATGGTTAATTCGAGCCGGTCCCGTTTTTGTCGTTCGGCGCGCCGTTTCAAGATACTGAGCGCCCGAATCTTGGCCGCCTCCCAGTCGATATGGCGATCGCGTTCCGGATGCCGGGTGCGGAGAGGCGCGGGTGGCTCTGGTGCAACGGCGTAAACGTCATGAGCCTTCCCCGGCGAAAGAGTGCAACGAAATCACTTTGACTTCCTCGACTCGACAGATCGGTTTCGTCGCTTTTTCCATCGTCACCAGCTCATCGGCCGCCGCGACGACGGCCGCCGAAACGTGAAGCGAATCGATGGGGGCCATATCGTATTTGCCGGCAAGTACAACGGCTTGTCCCGTCAGTTGAGGCGATGTGGATACGTTTTCCGCAGCGTGTTGCAGTACCGCGTTCATAAACTCTATTTCCCCTGATCGCTTATGAAACGTCGGCTTTGGCAATACTTCCAGTCGAAGATAATCACTGACGATCAAGTTACGCTCAGGATCGTCCAAAACCTCCAAGGTTCGTCGGGATGTGGGCTCCTTGCCCTGGAACGCTGCAATTAAAACGCTTGCGTCAATGTAGGTCCGCTTCATCGCCTTCAATCTCTCCCCGCCGCCGTCTTACTTCTTCAAGAATTTCATCTTCATCGAGCAGCACCATCCCGGCGGCGATGGCTTTGCTCCTCAAAGCCACAAGTCGCTTCCCCAGATCTGTCCGTGGAATAAACCCGACGACCCACTCCGCAGTTCTTCGTTCCGTCGTCTGGTTTGTGCTCCGCTCCCTGCCGACTGGAAACACGAAATCTACCCACGGAGGAGCGGCTCGCAATGCGGGTATCGCGGTTTCATATCGTCCAAGCCTAGCGAACAACGGAGGCGGGAAGGTCATCCCGCTGCTCACGCGGCTGATCGGGTCGTCTACTAAGGTCAATGTGACACCCATATGCTTATTCTCCATATTCAGGATCAAGACGTTTCAGCGTTTCAGGTTTCAGCAGGCTGTAAAACATCCTCTTGCAGGACATGTGTACACCATCAAGGCATCGTTCCAATTCGTCCCATGACTGGGTCTCAGTCAACGGTCTGATAGTGTCGATGTCCAGAAGAACTCCTTTCCATCTTTTCTCATGTCCTGGTAGAGTCACCTCTGCGGGTGAAACGACTTGGACGATATGAATGAGATCTTCTTCCCTGATCTCTGTCCGAAGCTGAACCGGTTTCGTACTGATCTGATGCTCACCCAATGTCAGGTCGAGATTGAGACAGCCGAGGTCCGCCGGCGGGTCCAGTTCGATGAGGTCGATGTACTTCAACGAAAACCGCTCTAATGTCCTGATCAATCCGGTACGCTGAAGCGCCGCAGCGAGACTGCGTATATCCTTTGAGAAGTTGCTCCATCCGGAGTACGGACGTCGGCAATTCAATGACACCACGTGTTCGCCGATCTGAACGGCTTGGTTACCGTTTTCCAAACGGATTTTCGGGACATTCCGAAGGTTGGGATCTTGCTCAGCAATCGCTGCCGGAATATCCGCGGCGGGCAAGCGGACGATGTTTCCGTATTTCTGCGGAAAAGAGTTGAAGAGCATTCCGGGCAGCAATTCGGCTACGGAAGGCTTGTCGCTCGAAAAACGGATCTCCCAAATTGCCTCAAGAAGCGGTTCCTTCTTGAGCCTAACGGGGATTTTGACGATCATTTCGTCCTCCTCAATCAATACGTGCTGTGTCGGGTCGGAGGAGGTATGCCCACGCAAAGCCCTCACGGGCTCGCTTCCTATCCAGTGACACATTCCCTCCTCCAGCCTCGGAAGCAATCCCCTTATTATTGTTGGTAAAGCGCCGAGCCATCACCGGGCTTTTCGAACAGGGGTTGAATGCCCCCGTTTCAGTGGGATTGCCCATGCTATCTTCCCTGTCTGGAAGCAGATAGAGCTCTCCAAGGGGAAGAAAGGTGACTGACGATCTATTACGCCAAATCTGGGAGGCGGTCAAGCACTTTTCGTGGCTTTTCGTAGCGAAGCAGGCGTCGGGACTGGCTTTTCGAGGGAAAGCGTGGAGGCATCCAGCAATCCATCACGGTCTGGCAGTCGCATGGTTCGACCTGGATCACCACAGGCGGCCGGAGCGGGACAGAACAGGGAGAGTGCCTCGCCTACGGCTCGCAATGACGCGGTAGGCGGTTGGCCTCGCGCATCGGACGTCCTCCGATGCGGTATGCCGCACGATGCCCAACCCGGAGCAGCCAGACTTGCGCAGTGGGGGAATGGGCCAGCAGGCGTTCAGTCGCTGTATAGTCATCCCCGTCCATCTCATATGCGCCCGTCTCTATATCAATGGCTACGAACTTCCCCTGGTCGCCGGCCGTGATGTGAGGGCGAATGTCACGTTCGTAGATTGCCTGCCCCAGCCGAGCAAAGTCTTCTTTGCCGTAGCGTGGTTTCAATGCCGTCATTGTCTTTCACCTCCTCACGCCCTAGGTCAACCGGCCGTATCACAATCGCGTGGATGCAGTGATAAGGTAAGCCAAGAATACCATAGTAGTGGCCTTCGATGAAGATTGCCTGCAGATTTCCCCGCGGCTGTCCTGGAGCCGAACGTCAGCGGTCACCAGTCGGTTCGCTGAGAAGTCATGAGGAAGAGAGCCGGTCTGGTGCGCCGCCAGGTTGGGCCGTTAATAAATACATGCATCAAGGATAGATAATACCTCTTCAAGCACGGCATCAGAAGCGGTGCCGATACGCCTGACCTTCCGCGTACGATAATCTATCGACTTGACCTGCTCAACCATGACGAAGCCGGCCACATTCGGATCGTTGGGAACACCCACATGAAATGGGAACCCTCGATCTGTCTTCGTGACAGGACAGACGATCGCGAGGCCGGTATGTTGGTTAAACAGGGTGTTGCTGACCACTAAAGCCGGCCGTCTGCCCCTCTGCTCGTGGCCAGACTGCGGATCGAACGTAAGAGTAACGAAGTCGCCTTTGCTTGGTATGTAGTCGGCCATTTACCACGATTCTCTGCCGACAGGGTGTCCCCAATCAATTTCTTCCGCTTCATAGTCGCTGGGGATGCGAGAGACCAGTTTCTGAAGGCTCTGTTTTCCACGCACACGCCTCACGGGAGCAATGACGATGACACCATCTTTTGCGCGTACCTCAACATCGTCACCAAGCGAGATGTGCGCTTCCTCAAGCACATGCTTGGCCAGGCGCAGTCCTTGGCTATTACCCCATTTTTGGATCTTGGTCACCATCATCAGCCCTCCTTAGGATATACGCAGTATAGCCATTGGCTGAAGTCCTGTCAAGTCCTGTTGGGGCCCAATGCGTGGCTGAGCCGCCGTGAAGCGGTCGATTTCGTACCCCTGGTTCTCCCGGAGGGGAAGGGAGGGGGAACGATGAGTTCAGCGGCGGCGTTTACGCCATCCCTGGAACGATTTGTCAGGCACATCCTCTTTGTGTATCAAATTTAAATGGTTGCTGTCCCTATTTACTATTTTGCCTGTGCGCAACTCGGGGCCTTCCAGTCCTCAGGAAGTCCACAGGCCTTCAGTACGGCCTTGGCGTAGGGCCAGCCTGTCTTGACCGTGCCGTTCTCGGCCCCGCTCACCATCGCCTGGGACTTCTTCAGCTTCTTGGCAAGTTCAGCCTGAGTCAGTCCGGCGGCCTCGCGAGCCTTACGGAGATCGCGACCAATGCTTTCGCGCACGCTCTGACGGGCGGGAGAAAGGGCCTCGGGCGCGGCCTTGCCCAACAGGCGAAGCCATTCCGCCTTGGGCACGACCACAAACTCCACATTGTCGATCATCAGCGTTCCGACGGTCATGATGTCCTCCTACTCCTCGTACACTTCGCTGCGGTGCTGGATGCGAACCACCAGCACATCGTTTTCAATCCTGAAGATCACGCGCCAGTCACCCATGCGGATGCGGGCATGACCCGTCCACTCGTGCTTCAGCCATTTCACCGGAGAGCGTGGAGGCATCCAGCAATCCATCACGGTCGGGCAACCGCACCTGTCTACTGTCGCACAGGCAGGCCGCCGGAGCGGGACAGAACGGAGAGATTGCTTCGCTATCCTATTTGTCCTGTAACTGATCCTTTACCTTTTGAGGGAGCAGTGCGGTTAATTCTGGATAGGTTTCGATTATTCTTGAAATATCGGCGAGATCCTTTTGTCTCTTGCTTCTCCGTCGTGCTTCATCCATGAATGCCCACAGCTTGCCTTGCAGCACATTTTCTAACGATGCGACCTTCATTTCGTATCCTAGAATCTCTTGCATAGTGGCACTAGCGATGAAACTCTGATATCGAGGGTCAGTCTGTACCTGAATCCGAAGGTCTGAATCCGAGCCGCTGAGATTGATGCTATGAGGAAACTCCTCTACTTTCATCTTCTTCGATCGTGCGGCGTTGGCTACCGTTTGGATGCTGTCGGCTGCAACCACAATATCGACATCTAGGCTGACGACAGGCTCCACGTAGGCGTTGACGGCAAGCCCGCCAATCATGCAATAGTTAGAACCTGTCTCAGTGAGAATGCTAAGAAGTAGCTGAAGGATATCCGTTTTCCCCTTTGCTAGGGAATTCAGGAATTCCTTTCCAGTCATTTTTCTCCCTCTTTCCTTTTCCAGTGAACGCGCGCGTGGGGCGCGCGGTTTTAGCGAGCCCCCCGACGCGCTGATTGAACATTTATGCAGTTTTCCAGTGCAGGGCCAGTTTCTTATGGGACCCGGCACAATCTCTCAGGCATGGATTGATTAGCGTCTGGTAGGGGACGCCACTTTCCTGCGCAAGAGTCTTAAGGTAGCTGATGTTGCTTTCATCCATCCGGAGAGTTACCTGACGCTTGAGCCTGCTGGCATAGGGGTTTTTTGAGCTTTAGAAAAATCGTCTTCTTTTCTCATATTCTTCACCTTCTCCAGTAACGATTTTGTTCTCTGCGAGTTGCCTTCCGAGCCGAGATGATTCGAATAACAGCATCGCTTTCTCGATAGCAATGGCAAACAACCATCAGGCGAATAGAGGAGCTTAATCCGAGAAGAAATGAAACGGTTCTCATCGCCGGAATGGTCCGGAACGTGAATCATCAAGCTTGCTCGGTGGTAGTTCACTGACTTAATTTTGCACTGGCAAGCCGATTCAGACTGACGCCAAACTCAGCGGCCTGGATGGCCAGTTTCTGATGAACCTGAGGTGGAACCCGCACCATGAATTTGCCGCTGAAATGACGGGACGATATCGGTTCGGGTGTGGCCTCGCCTTTTTTTTGCATATCCCTCATGACATCGTCAACCACTTTACGAATGCCTTTTAGGGCTGATTCCGGCGTTTTTGCCAGCCAACTAAGACTGGGAAATTCAGCACAGAGGCCAACATGCTCGTTGTCGTCATCAGACCAGGTTACCCGGTAGGTAAATTTATCTTTTTTCATGGGTACGATCTACCTCCAATCTTTCTATTGCCAGAAGAACCTGTTTAACCTGGTATGCTTTGGCTTTCCCTTTATCATTTTGAATATTTATCCCTGGATCGCCTTGCCACGGGGTTTTATAAATTCGATGACTGCTACCCCCTTGGCGACGTTCGCCAAAATAATGGTCGCATACTTTGCAGAAAATGAACTACCCCGCAGCAAGTCGCGGGGTATCGTCTTCTGTTCTGGCCCGTCATTCCGTGCTTGACACGGAATCCAGTCGGGCCCTCTGGATACCGGCTTCCGCCGGTATGACGAACTCGCGGCACGCCGCGGGGTATCTACCCTCAACAAAATGACTCGGACATCCCGCGGATTCTGCCGCATATGGCTGAGTGTGTCTTCTATTGTACTCATGTCCCTATAGTATCATTAGTGGTATCATTATCAAGGGCTATTTGCGACGGACGTTGATGCTCATGGGTGTACGTAGGTGCATAAGGCATTGCTTGGCGCTTGCGCAATCTGAGGGCCTATGTTACGTTTCCAAAACCCCCCAACCCCCCTTTATCAAAGGGGGGGGAACCCGAGGGGGATTTGCCAAAGGAGATTTCCCGGAGAATCAATGGCGCGGGGCTACGACTTTAAGACGATCGAAGCGAAGTGGCAGCGGGTGTGGGAGGAGAGTGGCGCCTTCGCGGTGACGGAAGAGCCGGAGAGGCGCAAGTTCTATCTCCTCGAAATGTATCCCTACCCCTCCGGCAGGATCCATATGGGCCACGTTCGCAACTATGCGATCGGCGACGTACTGGCCCGGTTTCTTCGGATGCGGGGGTACAACGTGCTGCACCCGATGGGCTGGGACTCCTTCGGTCTGCCTGCAGAGAACGCGGCCATCGAGCACCGCACGCACCCGGCCAAGTGGACCTGCGACAACATCGCCTACATGCGAACCCAGCTCAAATGGATGGGATTCTCCTACGATTGGCAGCGTGAGATCACGTGTAGCGATCCCAGCTATTACAGGTGGGGACAGTGGCTCTTTCTGAAGCTGTACGAGAAGGGGTTAGTCTACAAGAAGTCGTCTACCGTCAATTGGTGTGAGGCCTGCCAGACCGTTCTGGCCAATGAGCAGGTGGAGGGGGGGCTCTGCTGGCGGGACGGGACGCCCGTTGTGCAGAAGGAGCTACCGGGATGGTTCTTCAGGATCACCGCGTACGCTGAAGAGCTGCTGAGTAGCTTAGACAACCTCTCCGGATGGCCCGAGCCGGTCAAGGTGATGCAGCGCAACTGGATCGGCAAGAGCGTCGGGGCGGAGGTGCGCTTCTCGCTCGCCGAGCGAGACGAGGCGTTGACGATCTTTACCACCCGTCAGGACACGCTCTTCGGGGCAACCTTCATGGTCCTGGCCCCTGAGCACCCGCTTGCTCTCAGCCTCTCGAAAGGCACGCCGCAGGAGCAGCAGGTCAGGGCATTCGTCGACCGGATGAAGCTGGAAGACAGGACGCAGCGAGCCGTAGCCGACACAAAGAAGGAAGGGGTGTTCACAGGCGCCTACGCCATCAATCCGCTTACGCATGAGCGGATTCCCGTTTGGATCGGCAACTTCGTCCTGCTGGAGTACGGCACCGGCGCCATTATGGCGGTGCCGAGCAACGACCAGCGCGACTTTGAGTTCGCGAAGCAGTACGGTCTGCCGATCCGCATGGCAGTGAAGCCCGTCGATGCCGATCTGGATGAGAGCACCATGCAGCACGCGCATGAGGGGGAGGGCGTGCTAGTGAACTCCGGCCCGTTCACGGGCATGGGTAGTGAGCAAGCGCGCGAGGCGATCGCGGACTTCCTGGAGCGCGAGGGGATCGGGAAGCGGACGGTGAACTACCGGCTCCGCGACTGGGGGATCTCACGGCAGCGCTATTGGGGTAACCCGATTCCGATCATCTACTGTGATGGGTGCGGGGTAGTCCCGGTCCCGTACCAGGAGTTGCCGGTCATCCTGCCTCAGGATGTTCAGATCACGATGAAGGGTGGCTCCCCACTCCAGAAGGTCGCCACATTTGCCCGCGTTGCATGTCCACGGTGCGGCGGTCCCGCCAGGCGGGAGATGGATACCATGGACACCTTTGTCGATTCGTCCTGGTATTTTCTCCGGTTCACCAGTCCGGAGGCCGAGGATGGGCCGGTTACGCCTGCTCGCGTCAATTACTGGATGCCGGTGGATCAGTATATCGGGGGAATCGAGCATGCGGTCCTCCACCTGTTGTACGCCCGCTTCTTCACCAAGGCGGTCCGCGACCTGGGCCTCATCGCTGTCAATGAGCCGTTCACGAGATTATTGACGCAGGGGATGGTGTGCAAGGAGTCCTATAGGTGCCCGGAGCACGGCTTCCGGCTGCCGGAGGAGGTGGACACCGATCGCGCCTGCAAGGCATGCGGCCGTCCGATCGAGATCGGGCGGATTGAGAAGATGTCAAAATCGAAAAAGAACGTGATCGATCCCGAGGATCTTTTGGCGCGGTACGGGGCCGATACCGCCAGACTATTTTGTCTGTTCGCCGCCCCGCCGGAGAGAGATCTGGAGTGGTCTGACCAGGGAGTAGAGGGGTCGTTCCGCTTTCTGAGCAAGATCGTTCGTCTCATTGAGGACCAGGAGACGCTCCTCAAGCATCCCGGTCCACCAATTCCCTTCCCGCAGCTCTTCGCGGGTCGCGACTTGTACCGAAAGGCTCAGCAAACGATCAAACGAGTCACGGCCGATATCGAGGAGGAGTTTCACTTTAATACGGCCATCAGCGCCCTCATGGAACTTACCAACGAGATGGGCCGCTTTGAGCTGGTGGGCCCTGCCGACGAAGCTGATGAGCGGCGCTTCGCCTACAGCTATGCGGTCGAGACCCTTCTGCTGCTCTTGTCACCCTTTGCGCCGCATCTGTGCGAGGAACTGTGGGAACGACTCGGTCGTAGCGGAAGCATCTTTCACGCGGCTTGGCCGACCTACGACCCGGCCGTCATCACGGCAGAGGAGATTGTGGTAGTCGTCCAGGTGGACGGAAAGGTCCGGAGCCGACTCTTCATGCCTGCGGGCGCCGACGATGGCGCCATGCGTGAGGCAGCCCTCGCGGACGAGCGAGTTAAGACGTGGCTTGCGGACAGACCGACCCGGAAGGTGGTCGTGGTGCCGAAGAAGCTGGTGAACATTGTGACTGGAGGAGTCTGATGAGGGCGATCATTTGTATGGCGGTAGTCCTGGCGCTGGCTGGATGTGGCTATCGATCGCTGGGATCCGGGGAGGTGAGCGCTCTTCAGCCCTCCGTCAAGACAATCAGTATCGGGATCCTCAAAAACCGAACCCTTCGTCCCACCATTCACCCCGCCCTGAAAGATGCGCTGATACGCAGGTTTGCGACCGACGGCCGGATCCGAGTTGTGGAGGCGGGCGGCGACGTCCTTTTGGATGGGACCATTGAAGGGTTCGGTGAAGATCCCCTTGCCTTCAGTTCCTCGGACCAGGCCAAGCGCGTGCGGCTGAGCATCTCGTTTTCCTTTACGGTGAAAAATGGGCTGGAGGATAAGGTGCTCCTCCGGGACGGCGTTGCAGGTGTGGCCTACTACTTTACGGGGTCAGGGGTCACTTCTACCAGGTCGGCTGAGGATGAGGCCACACTTCGGGCGGTGGCGGACCTCGCCGACCAGGTGGTGAGCAGGGTGCTGGACGGGGTGTGATGGGACGCTTGGTCAAGACAGGTCACTCGGTTGCCGAACAGGTCCGCAGAGGGGAGATTGCGCTCGTCTACTGTCTCTACGGGGAGGATGAGTACCGCCGGGAACAGGCGCTTAATCAGCTCCTTGATGCATTGCTGGCGGAGGGCGAGAGAGACCTGAATCTCGACCAGATTCGGCCGGGGGAGGCAGAGACACGGTCGATCCTGGGGAGCGCTCGGACGCTACCGTTTCTGGGGCCGCGTCGGGTTGTTCTGGTCCGAGGTGTCGAGGATCTCTCGCGGGCACAGCAGGAGGAGTTGCTCGCCTATCTGAACGATCCCTCTCCCACAAGTTGCCTGGTGCTGGCGGGGAGGAGTCTTGACCTCAGGACCCGATTGGCGGCGGCGATTCAAAAGAAAGGAATGGTCCTTCACTTTGATCACATGAAGGCCGATTCGTTACGGGAGGCGCTGGTGGCAGCGGCCAAGGAGCGGGGCGTACGGTTGCAGCCGGACGCGACCAGTCTGCTCATTGAGCTGGTGGGTGACGATCTTCGCCAGTTGATATATGCCGTGGAAAAGCTCGCGCTCTTTGTGGGGGAGGGCGTGGAAATACGGCCGCACGATATCGAAGCCATGGTTGGTGAGACCCGGGTACGATCGATCTTCCAACTGACCGATACCGTATCAGGAAGGGATCTGGACGGGGCGCTTCGCAGTCTCACGAGTCTCTTGGAGACCGGCGAAGAGCCCTTAAAAATCCTCGGGATGCTGGCCCGCCAGATCCGCCTGCTGTTTCAGGCAAAAGCATTACGGGAGCAGGGGACCCCGGTGAGCAGGATGACCATCGGCCGCCTATCGCCTCGCGTTGTCGCGACCTTGGCGGAACAAGGCGCCTCGCGTTCCTGGAGGCAGCTCACAGACGCCCTCCAGTCGATCTCACGGGCCGACATGGCCATCAAGACAGGGAGAGCAGAAGCCCCTATGGTCTTGAACGAACTGGTCTGGGGCCTCTGCAGGACGTGAGGCCTACGACGGAGACGGAAGGGCCTGGAGCTGGAGAGCGAGTCTTGACTTATAGCGGGCCGCGGCGTTCTTGTGGATGAAGCCTTTGCTGGCGGCCCTGTCAATTAACGGCACGGCCTGTACGTATGCCTTCTGCGCAGCATCCCTGTCGCGCTCCTCTATCCCCACTCGCACCTTTTTGATGACTGTCCTTAAGCTGCTCTTCGCTGCGCGATTGCGCAACCGTCGCTTCTGGCTTTGCCTCATGTGCTTCTGCGCTGACTTGATTATTGGCATTGTTCCTCTTCTCCTTTATGACGTGTCGTGTCCCCCCGGTACACGGGAGGATAAATCGCGCTCCCCATTAAAATGGAGCGGCACTCACTTGTCAAGGACTTTCTGATGGAGCAGGAACGTCCTGGGAGGATCGCACGGGCTGCCGGCGTGGTGAGCGGGGCCACCATGTTAAGCCGTATCCTTGGCTTTGTCCGCGATCTGATCATTGCCAGGGCGTTCGGCGCCGGAACCGCAACCGACGCCTTCTTTGCTGCCTTCCGCCTCCCAAACATGTTACGCGAGCTACTTGGGGAGGGGGCCCTCTCGGCAGCGTTCATCCCGGTCTTCACCGAAGCGTTCACCAAACGTGGACGCGAGAGTGCCTGGCGGCTGGCATGGACTATCTTGACCCTGTTGGCAGTACTGCTCGTACTGGTCTCCATCGCCGGTATCTTGCTTGCGCCGTGGTTGATTCGGCTCATCGCTCCCGGATTCCAAGCCATCCCGTCAAAACTTCATCTTGCCATCTATCTCACCCGATTGATGTTCCCGTATATCCTATTTATCGGGGTGGCGGCGCTCTTCATGGCGATTCTCAATTCCCAGGGTCACTTCGCCACGCCGGCGCTGTCCCCCAGCATACTGAACATCGCCATGATCGGGTGCGCCATTTTTCTGACTCCCTATGTAGATCCGCCGATCATGGCACTGGCAATCGGCGTCCTGATCGGAGGCGTAGGTCAGCTCCTGATCCAAATTCCAGTGGTGTGGAAACGTGGGATGGGCGCCCACCGGGGATTCGATCTCAGCGATCCTGCCGTCGGGCGTATTACACGTCTCATGACGCCAGGGGTCGCAGGACTGGCCATCACGCAGGTCAATGTGTTTATCGGGACCTTACTCGCTTCGCTGATGGGGGAGGGGGGGATCTCGATCCTGTACTACGCCTTTCGGCTGATCCAGCTTCCGATCGGTGTCTTTGGTGTGGCAATTGCCACTGCGGCGTTCCCTGCCATGGCCAGACAGGCGGCAAACCGTTCCCTTGGAGAGGTTGGGGCCACTGTGGCCTACGCGATCCGTCTTGTTCTCCTCGTCACGCTACCAGCCATGGTAGGTCTGATGGTGTTCAGGATCCCGATTGTCCAACTCCTCTTTGAGCGGGGCGCATTTGATCGGACCGTGACCCTCGCCACCGCCGAGGTCGTGTTGTTCTACGCCTTCGGCCTTGGGGCCTATGTATCGAACCGGATCCTTGTTCCAGCTTTCTATTCGCTTCAGGATACTGCGACGCCGGTCAAGATCGGCATGGTGGCCGTCCTGGTCAACATTGCCTCTTCTCTCCTGCTGATGCGCCCACTGGGACTTGCAGGCCTGGCCCTGGCGACAACCCTCTCATCCTTCGTGAACCTGGGTCTGCTGCTGATTGCCCTGCGGCGGCGTCTGGGGCAGCTCCCAGGGTTAAGCTTCCGCTCGCTCGCGCCGATAGGCGGGGCTGCCGTCGCAATGGCTCTGATCGCCGTATCGCTTGTCCACTTCCGTGATCCGGTGACGGTTGAACCGGTGCTTCGTCGCGCTGGGCTGCTCACGTTCGAGCTTGTGACAAGTTTTACCGTATTCCTCGCTGCGGTAGCCTGTATGGGTTCTGAGGAGCTGAAAGGCTTAATGCAGTGGTTCATTGGCTGGAGGCGACGGGTCTGACGGATACCCCGTAGGGGAAGATTTTCATTGACGCTAAGAGGGGGACGTGCTAGATAAATTGGCAAGTTACCAATCGATGCTGAGCCAATTCGGCGTCTCGAAAAAGCTGTAAGTTTAGGGGGTCAGGGGTACGAGGAGATACGGGAATGAAATTGACGGGATCGGAGATATTACTGAGGAGTCTGGTCGAGGAGGGCGTTGATACCGTCTTCGGCATGCCGGGCGGCGTGATCCTGCATACCTATGACGTGATGACCGATAGTGCCGCAGCCCCAAAGATCCGGCATATCCTCTGCCGGCATGAGCAGGGCGCAACGCACGCCGCGGAAGGTTACTATAAGGCCAGCGGTAAGGTGGGGACTGTCATGGTGACCTCCGGGCCGGGGGCCTGCAATACCGTTACAGGTGTAACCGATGCCTTGCTGGATTCGATGGCGATTGTGGTCTTTACCGGTCAGGTGCCTACGACGGCCATGGGCTGCGACGCCTTTCAGGAGGCCGATGTCGTCGGTACCACGCGCACCTGCACCAAGCACAACTTCCTTGCCCTCAAGACCGAGGACATCCCTCGGATCGTGAAGGAGGCGTACTACATCGCCCGCTCTGGCCGACCAGGGCCGGTGCTGGTGGACCTTCCAAAGAACGTGATTATGGGACGCGCAGAGTATCGCGGCCATCCGCAAGAGTTGAGCATCCGCGGGTACAAGCCAACGACGCAAGGCCATGCCGGCCAGATTAAGCGGGCGGTTGAGTTGATGCGAACCGCCAAGCGGCCGCTGATATACGGTGGCGGGGGGATCATTCACTCGGAGGCGTACGAAGAGCTCCGTGAGCTGGTCGCCATGACTCGCATCCCAGTTGGGCTGACACTGATGGGCTTGGGCGCATTCGATACATCCGATCCGCTCTCGCTCGGTATGGTGGGAATGCACGGGACCTACTGGTCAAATATGGCGATGATACATTGCGATCTGATGATCGCCATCGGGTCTCGATTTAGCGATCGGGTGACTGGGAAGCTGTCAGAATTCGGCAAACAATGCAAGATTATCCATATCGACATCGATCCCACCTCAATCAGAAAAACTGTGCATGTCGATGTCCCGATTGTGGGCGATGTCAGGCAAGTGCTTGGTGAACTCAACAAAGAAGTTTGCCAGATCGAGCGGAATTGGGCCGGCCACTTTGAGGAGTGGTATGCGCAGATCGCGGAATGGAAGGCCAAACACCCGCTACGGTATGCCCCGATGCAGGACATAATCAAGCCGCAGTATGCCATTGACACGGTCTTCGAGGTCAGTGAGGAGATGAACCCGATTATCGCGACCGGCGTGGGCCAGCACCAGATGTGGGCGGCACAGCGCTATCGAGGCCACAGGCCGCGCCGATGGCTGTCCTCAGGCGGTCTTGGGACGATGGGCTATGGATTCCCAGCGGCCATGGGCGCCCAGGCGGCCTTCCCCGGAGATCTGGTTATTTGTATCGACGGCGACGGGAGCTTCCAGATGACCAATCAGGATCTGATTACCTGCGTTGAGAATAACCTGCCAGTCAAGGTGGTGATTATCAACAACGGTTATCTCGGGATGGTTCGGCAGTGGCAGGACCTCTTTTACAATCGGCGATATTCCCAGGTGGACCTGACGGTTCAGCCGGACTTTGTGAAGCTCGCAGAAGCGTATGGGGCGGTTGGCCTTCGCGCCCGGCGGCCGGACGAGGTCAGGCCTGTCCTGGAGAAGGCCTTTGCTATGCCAGGACCGGTTATTGTGGACATCGTCACAGAGCGTGAAGAAAATTGCTTTCCTATGATTCCACCAGGTGGGGCGATTAAGGATATCATCGACTACGGTGATCCGATTCCTGAGAAGCTGTTTCAGGGTTTGAGATGAGCGATAAAATCAGGAAGACACCGAAAGAGGTCGGGGCGCGTCATATCATCACCCTGCTCGTCGAGAACCGTGCAGGTGTCCTGGCTCGCATTGCCGCCCTTATTGCCGCCAAAGGGTACAATATCGACAGCCTCACCCTGGGGGCGCCCGTCGATCCATCCATGTCCTCGATGAGCCTCGTGGTGAGGGGGGACGACTCGATGGTGGAGCAAGCGGTCAAGCAGCTCAACCGGCTCATTGACGTGATCCGTGTTACTGACCTGACCGGTGAGGAGTTTGTCGAACGGGAGCTTGTGCTTGTGAAGGTGAAAGCCAAACCGGAGGCAAAGGCTGAGGTCCTCCGAAT
>ORMF012524543.1_pt1 | contig 14708 bp, 17 predicted proteins | sample 1779871 | NCBI WGS metagenome assembly ORMF01 (sample SAMEA104232316, study PRJEB22302) | groundwater metagenome | biome: forest; feature: aquifer; material: groundwater | place: USA | collected 2011-08-07 | depth 5.4 m | reverse complement strand
CAGCTCGTGCCGTAAGGTGTACAGTTAAGTCTGGAAACGAGCGCAACCCCTATTGCTAGTTATATTTGTCTAGCGAAACTGCCCGCCTCAAGCGGGAGGAAGGCGGGGATGACGTCAAATCAGCATGGCTCTTACATCCTGGGCGACACACGTGCTACAATGGGGTGTAACAAAGGGTTGCCAAAGCGCAAGCTGGAGCTAATCCCACCAAACCACCCCTCAGTTCGGATTGAGGTCTGCAACTCGACCTCATGAAGCTGGAATCGCTAGTAATCGCGGATCAGACTCGCCGCGGTGAATACGTTCTCGGGTTTTGTACACACAAATAAACGCGCCTGGCAGTTACATAATCTAGATGGTTAAAATCCATCCCTTCCATCCCGTCGGAGGAGTAGCCACTGACAGTCCTGTCCCGCGAGGAACAGGGCAGAGGGTCAGCAATGGCAAATCGTAGTCCAAGCACAAAAAAGAGCCGATCGATCTATGGGCGCGGTGTGCATAGAGAAGATCCATGAAACGCTCGTTTGGAATGTGAGGAACAGAATATGTAATGACCCAGGGAGATCTCTGTGGCAGAACGAAAGCACAAGTATCACAGAGAAGTCAGCAGAGTCGTAGTAGTTCCGATGTAAGTCGGGATGAAGGACGAAACTTATTGGTTAACAGTATATGGTGACTGGCGACTATATTGTCGGGTTAACGGATGGAGAAGGCAGTTTCTGCGCATTCATCCGAAAGCCGACAACGTCTACTTGGAATACCCGAGTAGAGTGCCATTACTATATTAAACTGCGCGAAGACGATGTTGAACTCTTAAAAAAAGTGCAAAAATTTTTCGGATGTGGAAGAATAGCATTTCAGAAAGAATATCGGGAGAATCAACGAGACAATTATCGATATCAAGTATCAAACTTGAGCGATCTTCAGTCCGTGATCATCCCATTCTTTCAAAAGAATATTCTTCAAGGAAAGAAAAAGATCGATTTTGATCTTTTCTGCACGCTTGTGGCGATGGTCGCCCATAAGCGCCACCACACCATCGAAGGTCTTGCACGTATCAAAGAGTTGAAGCGTCAGATGCATCAATAGGACTCGCTGTATGCGGGAAATCCGCACGTACAGTGGGAACGCAACGGAAGCTTAAACGATTGCATTCGCCCGTCACGTCAAGGAAGCCGATAATGCCCGAATTTCGGACAACCGGAAGAAGGTAGGATTGGTAACAGGGACGAAGTCGTAACAAGGCATCGGTAGCGGAAGCTGTCGATGGATCACCTCCTTTCTAAAGGAGTAATAGTGAACGAAAGTTCATAGTCGGCATTTGTAGATGGAAATCATGCTGTTCTCATTCTGCTAGCATTGAGGACGGCAGTAGTCCATCTACAAATGGGGCCCGGGGTAACACCTGGGGCCGACGTCATTGCTATCACGTTTCTTGGATCAACAACAAAGCCGCCCTTTGGGGCGGCTTTGTTGTTGATGTTTATCGATAGATATCTTTTCGATGTTTAACGATCAGAAGTTGTATCGTGTTCTGGTTGATATATTGAAAAATCGTACGATAGTCCCGCGTGATGCGAAAGGAGGAAAATCCCATTAACTTTCCCGAGAGCATTTTAGAGTGGAGCTGAGGATCACGCGGGTCCTTTTGGATTCGCTCGAGTTGTTGAGCAAGTTGATGTTGGATGGAAGTGGGAAGGAGGCGGGCACTTTTAAGGAAATTTTTTTCGTAGATTAACCGCATAGTCTTACGATGCCAACTCTTTCAGGAACGATCGAGCATTTTTAAATGTTCGGGTCGTTTTTTTATTCGCTGAGGCAAACACCGCTTTAATAAACGTGTCGCGGTAATCGCCTTCAGAATCTTTGAGCGAACTTAAAAAGTTCTCCCATAGCGTTTGAGGGAGGTATACTCCTTGTGGAGTATTATGACGCAAGATTTGCACAAACATTCCATCATTCGAAGCCTTTTTGCTTACTCGAGCAAAATCTGCTTGAATGGTATGGGCGCTCACAAACCGTTGCTTTGTAATAAATTCGTCCATAGAAATCGATCATAAATAATTATACTACTATTTTACTATATAATTTTAATTTGTCAAGAGTGAGGGTGCACCATGTCTCTGCAAGAATTTTTTATACTGGTCTAGCGAAATAAAAAATCCTCTGGTAAATTTTTCGCCGTTGTTGATCATGGTTTGAATGTCAGTCAGTGAACGGAATGCGACAGAGTCAACCTCGTCAGGGTCAAGTATGAATGGACCCTCGTAGCGGTATATAAAAAGTTGGCGGTTCTCTCGTTGTTTTGAATTGTATGATTTATAGTCACAAATTTTTTTCAGGTGTTCTGGGGTGAACCCAAGTTCTTCTTGTGTTTCCCGGAGTGCGGCTTGTTCATATGTTTCGCCGGAGCGGACTTGCCCGCCAACAGAAGCATCGTAATACCCCGGTCGATCATCTTTTTTGAGAGACCGTTTTTGAATAAGAATTTCGCCTTTCGAGTTCACGATCAATACATGTAATCCCCGATGAATCTGGTAGTTCTTGTGCACATTCTCGCGCGTGTCTTTGCCGATCACGTTGTCTTGTTCGTCGACAATATCGAGGTATTCGATCATCATAGTAATTACTCCATTTTTACTAACCCTAATAGATCCATCCACTATGGATCTGTGAAATAATTTTACTGGGATTAGTATATCATTATCTTGGCAAGATGTGTTGATCCAATACAAGGCCTTTCAAGATTACTGAGTTCAGGATATGATAGGTGGGTTCACTACTATTAACATTTATTGAATGTATGAGCGACCCTAAGATGCCGGCAATGGACGTCGAACAACCGGAAGCCAAAAAAGAACTTCCAAAACCGAAATTTATGGTTGTTGTGGATGCGAAGGGGATGCCGAATGAGATGGGTGAATATCAGGTGGGAGAGTATGTCATTATAAGAGAAGAAGGGGGTGATAACTATTACGGAACTGGATTTATGGGAGCAAAAGGAGCGAATATTAACCAGAAATTTCCCCAAGCCAATGTACGAGAGTTGAACTCCACAGAAATGGCGGCATTGCAGAAACAACCATTTGAAGTCCCTGGGTTAGGACTGAGTAAATATAAATTAACACCGTCGGGTGAGATAGATTGGGTGTTGCCTTTAAATGGCGCAAATGACCCCGCAGGCATCAATTAAGGCGAAGTAGATCATAGATACATGACGGGATTTGATGATGTTCAGAGTGAAAAAATTGCACAGCGGTTTGGAAACGTCTTTGGAATACCGTTTGGGATTCGTTGAGCGCGGGGAAACCCTTCACACTGCGGGGCCTCATTGCTATCACATTTCTTGGATCCACAACAAACAACGGCCAATAATGGCCGTTGTTTTGGTATATTTTATTTTGGATATCCTACTGTCCATACTCGATCAAAATAGTGTAGCGTTTCTTTGATGAGATCAGGAATTTCAGAATAATAAAATTTTCGATCCTTTTTTTCAACTGCGAACAAAATATAGCTCTGATCGATTATGAGTATGCGGCGATAATTCGTCGTTGCGGCACGGCGGAGTTGATAGCGAGTATGCGTCCATGATTGCCAACGTTGAAACTCTTCAAATTTTTTTTCTGTTCCAAAAGCCATGCGTTTGAGGGTAACCCCGTGTTTTATTTTTTCTTGCAGTAAAAAAAAGTACTCCCGAGGAAGTGGTGAAGCCAGCTCTTCGGCAAGGTTCATGGTTGCAAGTATCTCATATTGAGCATTGCGGACCATGGACATTGCGAAGTGTAGTACTTCACTGGCTGCCACTTCCTGGGGAGTGATCAAAGACATAGAAAGGAGATGAGTGTGATTCGTTGATGAACATGAACCGAAACGCGTGGAGGCGCGGCCCTGTTGAGCTGGTGAGCATGAGGTTATCCGGTGTTGCTGGAATGGCGCGCAGGGTCATGCAGGGCAGCTCTCCGGGGTAACGATTCGCTCTTCGTGGGAGTTGCTGCCAAGAGTAGAGCGACTGAGTAAACACTGGCACGACTTCGTGTCCAATGTCAATGTGGAGAATGTCAGACTCCACACCTGCTTCGTCCAAAAGCTTGCGAAGTCGGCCCAGAACCTCTTCTGCTGCAATCGAATTCTTTGGATAGGAGCCCGCAAGCTCTAGGAACCGTTGGCGGTAGCGCTCCGGTGTGGGGTGCTCACGGAGTCCCGTTACTCTTCGGCTGGCCATTTGAACGTAGGGGTTGGGGAAGCAGTGGAGGTTGCGTCGGGCATGACGCTCGAGAAGGATGTGTGCTCCTGGCTGGGAGTAGTCAATGTTCAGCAGTATCGCGCCAGAGTACTGTGGTATCTCATCAACGCGAGAGAGCCCGCAGACCGAGGTGCTGACTCCACGGGTTTGCAACACTCTTTGAAGGGCTTGGATTTCGAGCTGTTCCAGAAGATCTTGGGCGTCGTTGAGAACTTCATCTCGTGTGACGAGGGTTACCGGACGATGCGGTATCTTCTCTAGAGCTCTGGCAATTGGCTCTTCCATTTTTCTGACAATCGAGCAGATAGATGGCAGAATGGTAGAGTGGGTGTCGTGTAATTCGGTGAGGAAGAGTCCTACATCGGGAAGGTGGATTTTCTCGACGGCGACCGTACCATCTCCGAGCACATAGACGTCGGCCTGGAAATATACGACGTTATGGGGGTTGATTCTGCCGTGTGATTCCGTCTCAGCCTGTTGAGAAGCGGCCAGTACTTTCTCGAATGTGGTACGCACAGCGGCGCTCACGCGGTCCACCGTTTCCATTCCCAAAACAACCGGATAGTCTGTTGTCGCCGGCCGGATCAAGAAGAAGGGGAGTCGACCTTTCGTGGCCGTTCGCTTCCCGGTCTCTTCGATGAGGGGTGCGACGTCTCGAAATGCCCGACGATGGAACAGTTCTTGAACACGGGCAACGACATTGGGGTCGTGCGAATGCCAAGGCTCTGCCAATGCCACGCCTTCTTCCTTGACGATATTCCGCTGCGTACACACACCCGCATCTGATTGTTTGTCGATAAGGAACGGAAGAAAGTTCCCTCCCATTCCTTGGTCGGTTTTGAGGATGGGGCGGAAGAGTCCTACAGAGCTCAAGAGTTGGCGGATGCGTGGTCGATCGCTGGGGAAGTAGGCTTCGAGCAGTTCTCGAGGCGGCTTGTCCCGCAGCGCACGGATCGCTTCGTCAGCACTTCCATTCTGGTAGAGGGTGTTGAGTCCAACTGCCGCGGATTTGATACGACCTCCTACGGTGATGAGCTTCATAGCTCGCCTCCTTTTTGTCTTTAAATGGTATGTACGTTCTGTTTCGTCCTCACGACTGATTGCGTCAATCATCAGCACAAAACAAAACCTCCTCCCGCGTGTCCGGGAGGAGGTTGAAGAGCAAGCGAAGGTTCACTCAACTCAAACCATGGGACACTGCGGGTACGCAAGCGTCCATTGCCATGCTGAAATTTGAATGAGTGAGGATTTCATATCTATTGGTAGACTATCATTCCTGGATTCTCGGGTCAAGTCCGAGAATGATATCGGTGAGATAAGTGTTATTTCCGCAGCGGCTTCAGGCCTTCGGCCATGCGCACCAGTTCCGCGAGAAGGGTCTTGAGTGCGGGCTCGAGTATTGCCGCTTCCTTGGGGGTACCTTGTTCGTCAAAGGCTTCCCACACGAGCCGGATGTTTACTTCTGGTCGAATGGGAATCATCTGAAGTTCTACTGCAACCATGCGAAGCTGTTCTACAGCGCGAATGCCGCCCGAGCCACCACCATAGCTCACAAACGCCACCGGCTTTCCATTCCATTCTTTGTATAAATGGTCGAGTGCATCTTTAAGCACTCCAGGGTAGCCGTGGTTGTATTCAGGAGTCACGATGATAAATCCATCCAACGGAGTAATCGCCGCAGACCATCGTTTTGTGAGCTCTGAAGTATACTCCGTAGCGTACGCGGGAGAAACCGGGGAGTCGAAATGGGGCAAATTCCAGTCGCGAAGGTCAATCGTGGTGAGGGTGGCCTTGCCTTGAAGTTCGATTTCGGCAACGCGCTGTACCCAGTGGTAGGGTGTCCCGCCCAGCCGTCCTTGGCGAGTACTTCCTAAGATGAGTCCAATATTAAGCATAGTCGGATCGTTAATAATAGAGTGATGTCTTATTATAGCGAGTAATACTTATTTTACAAAATTCATCAATAATTGTACACTTGGGATAATCATTCAGATATACATTATAGTAGTTCAATTTTATATGAAAGCGCTCCTCAGAGATAAAGCGATCCAACTGCGAGTGAATAGCCAATTAAGCTATTCTGCGATTCGAAAGCAATTAAAGATTGCCAAGAGCACCTTGAGTTATTGGTTGCGAGAATATCCTTTAAGCAAAGAAAAGATCATCGAATTACAGCAAAAAGGCTGGTCGAAAGGAGAGGCAGGTCGAGAACGATTTCGTGTCTCGATGAAAAAGAAAAGAGAGGAACGAGAACAGCAAGTGTATGAACGTATGAAAAAGAAGATGGGCCTATTACACTCCGATTGGTTTGTTGCGGCTGGGATAATGCTTTATTGGGCAGAAGGTGACAAAAAAAACCCTCATCGTATCAGTATCGCTAACACGGATACGAGAATGATTACCTTTTTTATGAAGTGGCTCGAAATATGCTTGGATATTCCTCGAACGGAGTGTCGCATCCAGTTACACCTATACGAAAATATGGATATTGCTCAAGAGTTGCATTTTTGGAAAAATACATTACAATTACAGAACTTTCAGTTTTATAAGCCCCAAATTCGACAATTGATGCCAAATAGTTTTAGTTACCCAGAGGCTTCGCGGCATGGGACATGCAGTTTGTTTCTTCCTGATACACAGAAGAAGACTGAAGTAATGATGGGCATTAAAGCACTGAATGATTGTTATCAAGAAGCGATTGCGCGCGTGTAGCTCAGTGGTGGAGCGTCTCACTGATAATGAGAAGGTCCCTGGTTCGATCCCAGGCACGCGCACCAAAAAAACAACTCTGAAGGAGAGTTGTTTTTTTGGTGCGCGTGCATTTTGTGTTGGACAGAGAAAGTGGACAGTGTATAATCATGGTGTCTTTACCCTCCCGTTATGTCTATTCATACAGTCCCTTGGACCATTGGCACGCAAGATGTGCGTTCGAGCCTTTTTCCTCTCGCCATCAGTGTGGATGGGTATGGATTTTCTCATCGCAACGCCGCGGGCGTGGCGTTGGATCATTTTGCCGTGGTGTTCGACGGGTCCACGGTGACATATCTCATGGTGGATGATCAGTGGAAGACGGCAAGCCAGCAGTATTTTGATCGTGTTCGGGCAAACCCCTCAGAGCTCACCACGGTCTTCGAACAGATCCATGCCACCAGCGACGCATTCTACCAGTGCGCTCAAGAGATTGCCCAGAGTGTATCGGCTTCATTAGATCCCCACCAACTCCTCCAGCAGTATCACACCGCGATTGAACATTTGCGTCAGGTGTATCACTACGGCCTGGTTCCCATGTTTCTCGATTTCAAAGAGTATACGTATGTGACTGATTTAGTTCTATCGATCCTTCGAGCGCATGGCGTTTCGCCCGACGAAGAAGGAAGGTTGTTTGCCCTCCTCACCACCCCGACCGGGGCCTGGGATTTCACGTTGGCCGAGGATGAAATGCGGCAACTCCTTCAGAGCGTTCGTGCCACGCCGTCATGGCGTGATGCGATCGCCAACGCCTCCCCCACACTCTTGGATGATGAACCCGAATTACGTCAACTCTTAGAGGAGTACCGTCAGCAGTTTGAATGGCTTCATTATGGATATGAGGGACCGGTCATGCGTATCGATGATGTCCTGGCCATGGTCCGCGAACGATTGGGGCGCGTGGGCGAGGATCGCTCAGTGAAGCAGTCTGTTGCGCGTCAGCATCAGCAGATCCAACAGGAGCAGGCGCAGGCGTTGCAACGCTACGCCTTCAACGCCGAAGAAATCCAATGGTTTGAAATTGCCCGCAAGGTGGCATTTTACAAATCGTACCGAAGGCTGCGCCAGAGTCAAGGATATGCGCGGCTTGAGCCGGTACTTCGGTTATTAGCACAGCATTCTGGACTCTCATTAGAGTTATGGAGAATGTTGACCCCCCAAGAAGTGGAGCAAGTGTTCTTTGACCTTAAAGCAGTCCCGAGTGATCTCCAAGATCGCCGCCAGGTTTGTGTCTATGGGAGAGAGCGTGGGGAACCATTTCTTCTGTCTGGTGCTTCGGCGCGAGCATTCATCGAAACAACCATGGCGCATCTTCCAGAAACACAAACGCCGTTATTACACGGGCATGTCGCTTACCCCGGAGTAGTGGAGGGGATGGTGGTAGTGGTCCGCACACCCGAGGATATCGCTCAAGTTCAATCCAACGCCATTATTGTTTCTCCGTCGCTGAACCCATATATGCAGTTGGCGATGGAGCGATGTCGAGCGATCGTGACCGATGCCGGCGGGCTCACGTGCCACGCGGCCGTGGTGGCGCGGGAGTATCAGATCCCCTGCATTGTGGGAGTAAAAAATGCCTCGAATCAGATTCGTACCGGCGATTATGTTCGTGTTGACGCCAATCATGGGATTGTCACGATTCTTCGTCATGACTAGATATGCCACAATCCATTTTTTTCTTTGAGCCGGATACCCAGCAATCCACTGTTCGTATTCCTGTGCGCGGGTACGCTTTAACAGGGCTACTCATACCTTCTGTGGGCACCGAAGAAAATCTTCATGTGGTGCGCATTGAGAATGCACACCAGGCTCACGAACTCGTACAATGGAAGAGCGATTGGGAGCAGCGCTTCGGTCAACAAAAAAAGATCATACTGTTTGAAGATGGTTCAACGCGCGGATATTGGCCTGCTCTTGCTCATGCGCTTGGTCGTCGACAGTCTCTTGTCCGCGCGTCGATTATCGAAGCTGCACAACACCGTGGAGTGCTTCGGCCATTCGAATGGACCATGGAGGTTCAAGGGGTGCTGGAGTCCCTGGGGATTCCTCGAGCCCAATGGTATGGGTTTATTACACCATCAAAACGGTTTGCATTGGAATATCGATTTGATCGACATGTGTCCAGTCATCTATTGCCCCAGCGCATGTTGGTCAAGCGCATCCGGATGGTGAGCGCACCCCAGACACTTCGGGCAATTCAACGATTACGCGATCAAGGAATTGATCAAATGATAGAGGTCACCGCTGATGGCTCTGTGGGCGGAATGGGATCTGTACTCGTCCACCCCGGCACCCACACCAGTCAAGAATTACTCGATTTATTTCGGGAATCTGGAGCGGGGCATGCTTATACAATTGTTGTGCATTCCGCCAACGAACAAAAGTGGTCATTGCAATATGAAATCGTTGGCAGGACGCCACAACCACTCGGAATGTCAGAAAAGTGGAACACTACTACGATGGATGGCCGTAATATTCACTACGCGAGCATGATGGGAGAACGATTGCGTTCTATCTCTTCAACCCATCGCCTCCGTGCCCATCGCGTTTGTCAAAAAATTCTTCAGTACGAGATCCAAAAAGGTGCAACCGGAAGCATGGGGTTTGTATGGCATTCGCTGGTAGGGCAATCAACCCCAGAACTGTTGTATCGGACCGTTCGGGATGAAAGCGAAACGGTGGCGCATTATATTCTTCGGTGGCTCAAGCACACTCAACAGAAAGAATATGTCGCGCTTCATAGCAGGATTTTTTTCAAAAAATTGGACTGGGAAGGGGCGAAGAAGCAACTGGGAGAGTCACTGTTGTTTTCGGCAAAAAAACCCTACGGTATTGCACTCCATATTCCCTATTATCGTGATGCGCGGGAAGCAAAAAAAGGCAAACAGGGAGTCAAGACATTGTTGTTGATCGCGGTGGGGAAGAATACGCAGGCAGTGCGCTCGTTGACGGCCACTGCGATAAAGAAACTTCACGCCTGGCGGCAAGGCCAGAAGAATTAAAACCACCACCTTATGCGTCCATTCCTATTAATTATTGATGGCAGCATTGGCGCAGGCAAATCGACTGCAGCTAAGACAATTCATGTTCTGTTTCCCCGAACCGTCTTTCTGGGGGTTGATCATACCAAGTGGTTTATCTCTCACTTTAAAAGGGATCAGCGCAACAACACAATCGTCAATACCGTCCTGCTGATCATGGCCAAAGAATTTCTTCGTCAAAAGATCAATATCATCGTGGAGCAGGATTTTCATGACGATCTCGTGCAACGGTATCAGCAGTTGGGACGGCGTTCTGGGGCGCGAGTAACGACCGTGCTCCTAACCGCCGAGCGTCAGGTGGTACTGTCTCGTATTCATACTAGAAGTCAAATTCCAGATCCGATGAACCGGCCAAAGCTCACCAAATCGTTTATCATCCGTCATGTTGCAGAACAGAAAGAAAAACAAGCACTCCACACACAGCATATCGACACAACTGCACTATCTCCAGCCCAAGTCGTGAAACAAATCCTTCAATTCATGAAGAAGAGACGCCGCGGTTGACCACTGCAGAGGGCGTATGCTACGGTCATCGGAGCACATTCAATCGACGAACCCCGTGATTCCCTTGTGAAAGGGGAGGAGAGATCATGACGACATTCGCAAACGGTCCGTTTCTGCACGCTTTCGTTCAGGTCGAGCAGCAAGTTCGCCAGGCAGCCATCCAGGCCAAGGGGTACGACTGGCACCAAGTGGTCCAGCCGCAGACTCCAGGCAGTATCTCGATCGTGGTCGTCGCAGACGACCACGATGAAGAGGACGTGATGGGCGCTGCCATGGGTGCGCATCAGCGCATCGGCTCACCAATGCCCACCATCCTTTTCGTGCGGGATAGGATCGCTGTGGAAGCGCCGCACAAGCGGACGTACTTCCAGGCAGTCCAGGAAGCGTTCGACAACGACGCTGGCATTCGGTACCCGATCGCGCGGCTGATAAAGGCCGGTGGTTGGTTCTGGGGCTACGAAGCTCCAGAACCGGGCCTGACGGTCACGTTCGCGCAGTCGCTGGGGTTCGCTCCGGAGCGGATCTTCAACCGGGTTCCGCTTTTGGATCGGCTGAAAATTGAAGTGGAACCGGACCGGCTCGTTTCGGAGGGAGTAATCCCGCCGGACATGGTCCTCACCCGAAGCCTGGTCCCGTCCGTGGACGAGGCAGAAGACCTGATCTTCCGGTTCCGCAACGTGGAGGATCCCCTGTATCACAATGGGGATCTCACCATCGAGCCAGAGATTCGCTCGGGCGGAATCCGCAGTGCTCGGCTTCGCCGCGGCGAGAAAACCAACCCTGCCTTGAAGGATCTGTTTGATCAGATCAAAGGCAGAAAAGTAGTGCCAGAGGGCGAGTCGATCACGGGCGAAAGTCTGATCATCGACCGTATCTTCCCTGGGGAAGTCTGCTGGTCAACGGCGTTCGTTGGCACTGGCGAGGGAGGTTTCGAGCGGTGCGCTGTCCACACCAAGGCCTGGGGCCTGGTGGGCGGACGCAATCTCAAGCTCGGCAGTGTGCAGAGCTTCGGGAGTTCGATCCCTGGGGTGCCATCTGAGCACCTGGCCATGGTGCAGGAGTTGAACGAGAAGATGGCCGCTGGGCTGTACCACGAGCTCGGGTACAGCGGCAGTCTGGGCCTGGAGTGGAGGAGTGTGCCGGGTCAGGCATTCCCACTGCTCCATCTGGGCGTTATCCGGACCGACTCCCAGATCATCGCCGAGGGGGTTCTCAAGGCCGTGGAGCGGCAACTGGGAAAGCCGGGGAGCATGCTTTGCATGCACACTCGGTTTTACAAGGACAGGGTGAGTGGGGACCAGAAACCTTGGCGATGGACAACGCTATCCAAAACATTGGAGGCGGAACTCTATACGCGTGAGAAGGGGGCTGGCGTGATCCTGTCCCCGCCCTACTGGGATGTGGGCCGGCAGTGTCGGACGTTGTTGCTCATCCAAGTGGGTGAGGACGTTCAGGCGTTGGCCGAGCAACAGCAGCGCGTCAAGGCGCTCTCTGGCGCCCTCACGCCGGAAGAGTGGGACGCGCAGTACGGCGCAAAGACGTTCTAGCGCCGGCCAGGGCACAATCAGCATATTTGCGAGCGCGATTGGGGCACTTCCTCTGATCGCGCTCCGTTTCTTTTCAGGGGGCATCACATTTCTTGTTTTATTGACATTTCCGTCTATTTCGCTATAGTAATGGGAGAATGGTTGAGCTAGATCAGCCTTATATTCTTCACCTATGGTCAGGCTGAAGAATTATATGGAGTGATCTCATAGCGCGACGGAAGAACGGCACGCACCCGCCAGAGAGGCGGGTTTTATTATATTTTTATCGTGTGGATAAGGAGGGTTGATTTTTTCCAAAAAATATGGTACAATGAGTATACAAAAATAAAAATACAAAAATATGTTGCGAGCACTAAGAGTCCCTGAAAGGGACCAAGAATGTATATCTACTCTCATGAGCGCATTTCCTATCGAATGCCTCGAAAAGAGTAGTTTTTTATTTGTTTCATAACCTCTTCAAGCCCGTTATGGGCAGGGGACAAAGGTCGATCAGGGGTGCATTACAATGACTCGCTCGAGTGCGCTTCTGACTTATCAACGAGCGAAGAACGCTTATCCATAACTTTCCACTTCTATGGATAGAACAAAGGTTATGACTCTTGTGAGCGAATTTGACCATGCTCAAAAGAGTTTCCTAACAGCGATTCAAGAAGGCCTCAGTAGAATGCAAATCCTTCTTTTGGTGAAACCGGAGTTTCAACGGTCGCTGTCTAGTGGGTGCTTACATTAGTACGCGCTCGTATCATTCCCTCATCATACATGACGAATTCATACCGCATGTATATTGCCCCGGGGAGGCCGCTCCTAGTCGCGATAAGTGCTAGGATTAATAAACAAGTCGTACATTAACATTCAATCGATGTGTGGGTTCCTATCCATTCGACCTACACCACATCAAAAAGACCTTTGGTTCACCAAGGGCTTTTTGATTTGAGGTGACTTTGCTATACTGAATTTCACCCATCATTTTTTATACACACACTCGAGTATCAAATTTCGAGTATCCCGTTGTTATGTCTCGTGAGGTCGTCTTCGACATTGAAACACAAAACACCTTTCAAGAAGTGGGCGCATTAGGCCATCGAGGGTTGAAAGTATCGGTGGTGGCAGTGTATGAATATGAGCACGATCGATACTCCACATTCATGGAAGATGAACTCCCCAAGATGTGGGGGATCTTTGAGAAGGCCGAACGGATCATTGGTTACAATAGCAAAGCATTTGACATTCCAGTGTTGAACAATTATTATTCGGGCGACCTGGCGAAAATCCCCCACTTGGATTTGTTAGAAATCGTGAAGGATCGGCTGGGGTTTCGCCTTAAGCTGGACGATCTGGCCAAGGGCACATTAGGGCGCTCGAAGACCAGCGAAGGCCTCCAAGCCGTTGCCTGGTGGAAAGAGGGGAAGATTGACGAGATTAAAAAGTATTGCGTGGATGATGTGCGGATTACACAAGAGATCTACGAGTACATTAAAAAGTTTGGCCGTCTGCGCTACCCCGACCTCGGCTCGACCACCAAAGAATTTCTATTAACGCTCCCGGAACTCCCGAAAGTTGCGCAAGTGAGTATCAATTTAACATTGCCATTTTAATGTATGGACACATCTCTCTCTGATTCCACAAATCTCCCGAAGACAGAAACGATCACCACCGCCAGTGGGAAGAAATTTACCCGTGTTGTGGTAGACCGCGAACTTTGCATTGGGGCAGCCAGTTGCATTGCAGTGGCCCCCGATGCGTTTGAGCTCGACCACGAAGCCAAAGCGATCATCAAACCAGAATGGCTGACTGTTGATGACGAAACACTCAAGGCCTCTGCCGAGAGCTGCCCAACGCTGGCCATTTTTCTGTACAACCAAGAGGGCAAAAAGGTGTTTCCAGAGGAGTAATTTCTTGATTTCTTTCAATTTTTACAAAACCCCCGGAAGGGGGTTTTCTCTTGAACAAATAAGCAAACTTTGGTATTGTTCTCATACGTTTGTGCCGAGGTAGCTCAGTGGTACCTGCCTGCCGGCAGGCAGGGAGTGAAGGACTGAAAATATGTCCTGGTATATATACGTTATTCAAAGTCAGCAAGATCAAAGATTATACGTCGGAATGACTCATGATATTCCTCAAAGATTTGCTGAGCATTCTGCTGGGTATGTGTTTTCCACAAAAGGGTATCGGCCCTGGACACTGGTCTATCAAGAGAGTTATGGTACGAGACCAGAAGCGAGAAAGCGAGAAAAGTATTTAAAATCAGGGAGTGGAAAGGAGTTATTAAAATCTTTTTTAATGCCGAGGTAGCTCAGTGGTAGAGCGAAGGACTGAAAATCCTTGCGTCGGGAGTCCGATTCTCCCCCTCGGCACCAAAGACTAAAAGACAACGGAAGAGCGATTTTCGCTCTTCCGTTGTTCACGGGCTGTCGTATACCGGTAGTACGTCTGCTTTGGGAGCAGATAGACTGGGTTCAATTCCCAGCAGCCCGACCAGGTGAAACATTCGCCGTTAGAAACGGAATCAATCGACTCCCGCGAACCCGATACGGGGGCCAAACTATCGCGATATTCCACGAGAATCCGCCACGGATCGATCCAGTTCCACATAACCGTTTGATCGAGTAATTGGCGGTTCGT
>ORMF010641654.1_pt1 | contig 14709 bp, 17 predicted proteins | sample 1779871 | NCBI WGS metagenome assembly ORMF01 (sample SAMEA104232316, study PRJEB22302) | groundwater metagenome | biome: forest; feature: aquifer; material: groundwater | place: USA | collected 2011-08-07 | depth 5.4 m | reverse complement strand
AGTCGCCCAATTTCTTCGTCGCAAAGGGTTATCAATCCAATGGTTGCGGAAAGGAACCACGACTATACCGACTAGGCCAAGTGGCACAGTCAGGTGCGTAGTCGCTTGGCACCCGCAACCGCTCGTTTTTGAACCATGCCGACCGGCACTGTGCGAGTTGGCACGCGCTGGTCATTTTCCGCACAGGTCGTTGGTCGAAGGTGGCCTGTTGCGGATAGACCAAATGGTCTCCCGGCCAGCACTTGCACAACGGCACGCGAGTTGCGGATCGTGCATTGTTCTTTGCCATAAGGAGACAGACGATGTTCGGTACCCGCTGGCCGCTGTTTCGTCTGCTCGGGATACCAATCAGCGTGGATGCGAGTTGGCTCGTTATCCTGGCCTTGCTTGCCTGGACGCTGGTCAACTACTTCCAGATAGCCGTAAGCGGCCTCTCCGCCGCCGACTACTGGGTCATGGGTCTCGCCGCGGCACTGGGCTTTTTCGCCTGCATCGTCCTGCACGAACTGGGTCACGCCGTGGTCGCCCGACGACTCGGCATTCCGATCCGCGGCATTACGTTGTTCCTCTTCGGCGGCGTGGCGGAGCTGGAAGACGAGCCGAAATCGGCCAAGGGCGAATTCCTCATGGCTGTCGCTGGACCCGCAGTCAGCGCGGTCCTCGTTTTCGCATTCCGGGTTCTCTCGGAACTGGGGTGGCCGCAGCCGGCGAAGGTCGTCCTTTCCTATCTGGCTACGATCAACCTTGCGGTGCTGGTGTTTAATCTGATACCGGCTTTCCCGCTTGATGGAGGGCGAGTGCTTCGTTCGATCCTCTGGGGCACGACCGGCAATCTTCGCCGCGCCACCTACTTCGCGGCTTTGGCAGGTCAGGGGTTTGCCTGGCTGCTCATCTCGTTAGGCGTGCTGAACTTTATCGCCGGCGACATCATCCATGGCGTGTGGCTGGGTCTGATCGGCATGTTTCTGAACAACGCGGCCAAAGCGAGCTACCAGCAAGTCATTGTCCGACAGATGCTCCAGAACGAGCCGGTGTCGCGCTTCATGAACCCGGAGCCGATCATGGTGCCGCTGTCACTGGACCTGCAGCACTGGGTGGACGACTACGTGCTCCGCTACAACCGCAAGATGTTCCCGGTTTCTTCGAACAGTCACGTGGCTGGCGTGATAGCGACGGCAGCGCTGACACGGTATCCGCGCGAACAGTGGAGCCGGCACACCGTGGACGAAGCGATGACTCAGGACCTGGAGGTCATCAGCATCTCGCCTGGTGCCGACTGTTTGGAAGCCCTGGCAAAAATGCAGCGAACCGGATCCAGTCGATTGTTAGTGATGGACGGAGAACGCCTCGTGGGCATTGTCAGCCTCAAGGATCTATTGCGTTATCTGGACCTGAAACTTGAGTTGGAGAATGTGGACAAGTGACTCCGCAAATCCGCGGCTCGAACCGCTCACGCCTGCCGTAGCCGAAGGGAAGAACCATGTTCAAGAAACTCTTGCTGCCCTTGGATTTGACGAACAAGCACCAACCGGTCGTGAACGCGGCCGTGGAGTTGGCTCAGAAGCACGGCGCCACGGTCACGCTCCTGCACGTCATTGAGGTCATTCCGGGCGTCTCGCGGGACGAGGAAAAGAGCTTTTTTGACCGGCTGGAGCAGTCGGCAGCGAAACATCTGCGTCAAGGTGCCGATGATCTTAGCCGGCATGGAATCCCATGTCAGCAGCGACTGCTATACGGACACCGCGTGAGCGAGATCATCCGGTATGCAACGGAGATCAGCGCTGATCTGATCGTGCTGACGGCGCCGCGCCTTGATCCGGACAATCCCACGATCGGCTGGGGCAGCTTGAGTTTTCGCGTGAGCTTTTTGTCCCGGTGCTCGGTGCTGCTCGTCAAATGACAAATGAGACTCATCCGGGAAACGCGTGTTTGATGAAGCAAGAGTGGGTCCGATATCCCAAGTATTGGTCTTCAACGCAGCGGCTTTCGCAGCGATGAATTCACGAAACGGGGTCGCGTGGCGCGTTGGCAAACTGGCAATCTCGCAGCAAAGCTCGACAACACACCTTTCCCGGATGCCGGCGGTTAGCCTGGATTGCGCACAACTCCGGAGGGCGGGTTTTCCAACCCGCCCATCCTCGCAAAAGCCGTAATCTGGGCGGGTTGAAAACCCGCCCTCCAGCCGTGCGCAATCCAGGTTAGGCGGCGTTTGCGCTGACATCGTGCCGAGTGGTGGCCCTGTGTCAAGAATTGAGGGTTCCCAACAGATCCTGTGTCCAAACTACGGCTTCGGACGCGAATTGGTGGCGCCAATCAACCTGGGCATACGATTTGCTTCTCGACCACCGCGACCACCAATTGGATCTTGCGGAGGAATTGACCATGTTGACCAACGCGGAAATCCAGAAGCTGCGTGAACGCTTATTGACCTTGCGCGAGCGCGTTGATGCCGATTTCGCCCAGTTACGCCAAGAAGCCTTTCGCGGCACGGGTGGCGAAGCCGGCGGCGGCATTTCCAACACCCCGCTCCATCTCGGCGACCTGGGCACCCAGGAATTCGACGAAGCCGTGACGCTGGGCCTCGCGGAAAACGAGGCGGCGCTGCGCCAGGAAATCGAAATTGCACTCGACCGTATCCGCGCGGGGAAGTTCGGGACGTGCGCGGCGTGCGGCCAAGCCATTCCCAAGGCGCGGCTCAACATCTTGCCGTATGCGCGCCATTGCGTTCCCTGCGCACAAAGGACGCAGCGTCCAACGGCTCGTTGACTGTGCGCGCTGTACGGTTTCTCTGAGACTGTGGCGAGTTGAAGCACCGGCCCGTGTGCGGACTAAGACTCGACCTGTGCGAAAATGGCGCAGATCGAGATAGGCAGAGCAGGCGCGGGCGATGATCTAAGGCAGATTGAATTAGCCTTTCCGGATGTAGTGAAGTCGCTTTGAGCGTTTGGCATTAAGTTTGCGGTCAAGGGTCACAAGATTGCGGTCAAAGACAAGTAACTGCAAACGCCTCTTTTCTCCTTGGAGGGGAAAGGGCGGGGCGCGCGGAAATCTGGAGCCAACCCCCGCGCGCCCCATTTCTTATCCGGGAACGAGGACTTCAAGGAGTAATTCGATGGCCAGCAAACATCTTCTTTTTCGTGCCGCTGCGCGGGGAAAAATCCTCCGCGGCGCCTCGGCGTTGACGGACGCCGTGCGCATCACCCTGGGACCAAAATCCAAGTGCGTGCTGATCGAGAAGAAATACGGCACACCCTTGGTGTGCAACGACGGTGTCACGATCGCCAAGGAAATCGATCTCGAAGATCCGGATGAAAACCTGGGTGCGCGCATGATGCGCCAGGCCGCGGAAAAGACCGGCGATGCCGTGGGCGACGGCACCAGCACTTCGACGGTTCTTGCGTATGCGATTTTCGCGGAAGGCCTGCGCAACGTCGCTGCCGGCGCCAGCGCGGTCGATCTCAAGCGTGGACTGGATCGCGGCTTGAAAGTGGCCGTCGCGGTGTTGCGGTCGCTGTCACGGCCCGTGGCCAGCCATCGCGAAAAAGCCCAGGTGGGCACGATCTCCGCCCATAACGACCCCGCGATCGGCGAGTTGGTGGCCAACGCGATGGACAAGGTGGGAGCCGAAGGCGTTGTTTCCGTTGAAGAGGCCAAAGGCACGGAAACCACGCTCGAAGTAGTCGAAGGCATGCAGTTCGATCGAGGGTTTCTATCTCCGTACTTCATCACTCAGCCGGACAAAATGACGGCGGTGTTGGAGGAGCCTCTCATCCTGCTCTACGAGAAAAAAATCGGTACGCTCAAGGATCTCGTCGGTTTGCTCGAACAAATCGCCCAAGCGCAAAAGCCGTTGCTGATCGTCGCCGAAGATGTTGACAGCGAAGCGTTGGCAACCCTGGTTGTCAACAAGCTGCGCGGCGTGCTCTTGTGCGCTGCGGTCAAGGCGCCGGGCTATGGCGATCGCCGCAAAGCCATGATGGAAGACATGGCCATCCTGACCGGCGGCAAGTTCATCGCCGAGGAACTGGGCCTCAAGCTGGAGAGTCTCGGATTGAAGGATCTGGGCAAGGCCCAGCGCGTGGTCATCGACAAGGACAACACGACGATCATCGGCGGCGCCGGCGAAAAGGCAACCATCCAGGCGCGCTGTGACGACATGCGCAAGCAAATTGAGAACGCCACCTCGGACTACGACAAGGAAAAACTCCAGGAGCGCCTGGCGAAGCTAGCGGGCGGCGTGGCGGTCATCCGCGTCGGCGCACCTTCGGAATCCGAACTCAAGAGCCGCAAGGAAGCGCTGGAAGATGCCATCAGTGCCACCAAGGCGGCCGTGGCGGAAGGCATCGTACCCGGCGGCGGCTTGGCGCTGTTGCGCGCGATTGACGCTGTCGAACGCGAAGCGGCCCAAGCCGAGGGCGATGAGCGTACCGGGCTGCTTATGCTCAAGCACGCTCTGGAGGCGCCGACCCGGCAGATTGCCGAAAACTCCGCGGTAGACGGTGGCGTGGTCGTCGATCGATTACGTTCTGGCACAGGCAACTTTGGCTTTGATGCCGCCAAAGGCCAATACGTTGATCTCGTCGAAGCCGGCATCATCGATCCAACCAAGGTAGTGCGTCTGGCCCTGGAAAACGCGGTATCGGTCGCCGGCGTGCTCCTGTTGACCGAGGCCACGCTGACCGAATTGCCGGAAGAAAAGCGTGAAGGCGGCCGGCCCCGCGAATTGGGCGTGGAGTAACGCAGGAGTAGTTTTGCATAGCCTGCATTTCTCACCACGGTGGGACGGGTTTCCTAACCCGTCCGGCTGCGGCGGGTTAGGAAACCCGCCCTACGACACAGCGCTGCACAGCATAATTGGTGAGAAATGCAGGCTAGACAAGACAGGGACGGGAGATTGATCAGGAGAGCAATCATGCAAGGTACACATCAGGACATGCATCGCGAGCATCAACAATGGGTGAGTGAAGCCGCGCTGTGGCAGGAAGAAGTCGAGTTGTGGCACAAGCAAGGCGACAAGGCGCTGGCGGACCTGACGCGGCTGGAGACAGTCCTGCGCCAGCACGCCAGGGTCCTTGCGGAACATGCTGCTGCCGTCAAAAACCAAGTGGAACGAGTCCGCCAACATGAACATGCCCTCGCGGACTTTGAAGAGGGTGGCCGCGGCGATGAGCTGCTGCTGCTGGCCAAGAAGCACCGCGCGGAAGCGGCCACGCACGCCCAACAGCGCGACGCCCATCGGCAGATAAAGCAGCATCACCATGCAGCCATGTCGGCGTGGAACCAGGTGGTCAAGGAACTGGCCCAGGCCGCTGGGAAATAAAGGCGGCGTTGCCCGGACAGCCCGCCCAGCCTCTTCACGGGGCCGCCGAAGGTTGGCTGGGAAGCATGTCGGTCGCTTGGCTGCGCGCTAGCGCCTGGCGTGCCAGCAGGATCAGCAGCGCCAATAGCACGGCGCTGGCGACGCCGAGCACGAGGTAGATCAGCCACGGCTGGCGTTCGTGCAGCGGCGGCGTGGGCGGTTGGTAGGCCGGGTTGGCTTGACGCGAACCGATGGTGGCCGCGATGGCTGATTTCCGACTTGCCCGATCGGATCGGAATCTTTGGCCAGGGCCTTCATGATCACCGCAACTTCAAAAGGGGCATGGCACGGTCATTGACGGCGACCGGCGGCGGATTGCCAGCATCGTCCCGCCATTTGCCCAGTCTCCGCTCCAAACCGCCGGCGATTCGGTGCTTGACAACCGGTATCCGCGCTGAACATAATCGATATCAGTTCTGTTGTTGTGCAGCTGCAACCGCCCCACGAGTCCCAGCGCAAAGGACATTTCGATGAATCGCTTGCCCCCCCCCCCTGCTCCTGGCAAAACCTCGTCCGATTGTGGAATTCGTTGTTTGCAAGCAGGCGACTTGCCCGGTCGCCGAATGCATGCTGCCGACCTCGTGAATCGCGGCGGCGATCGTTTCGCCCGCTTTTTGAAGCGCTGGAGTACCGGACCGTGCCGGCTTCGTTTGGTTTGCCGTCCTTCGCGCAGCCGAAAGGGCAGGACTTTGTGGCGAGCGTTGGGTTCACGCCGCCGTCCCTTGGTTCGCACCTCAACCTGCAAGGTCAGGGTTTTGAGGCGAACGCGGTGTTTACGGCGCAGTTGCCTGGCTCCCACGTTTACCTGCAACGAAACGGCGATGCAGTTTTTGTACCCGAAGACGTTGCCAACGAGGGCGCAACGTCGGCAACAGGCATCTGGCGCCTCCATTTCGTCGGTGCGAATGCCAACGTCCGAGCGCGCGGCCTCGCAGCTGGCGATGGCGTCGCGGATTTCGTGACCGTCAATCGTGCCCGCAACAACGGCACTGCCTTCGACCAGGTCCGCTTCCGCAACGTCTACCAAGGCATCGACGTCGTCTACCGCGAGAATCAAAACCACCTTGAGTTCGTTTTTCTCGTCCATCCGGGGGCGAACCCCAGCAAGATTCGGCTGGCATACCATGGCGCGGATGAACTGCAACTGGATGCCAGCGGCAACCTAACCCTGGGCATGCCGGGCGGTACGGTTGCGCAGAAGGCGCCTATCGCTTTTCAGAACACGATCAACGGGTGGCAAGAAGTTGGCATTCGCCCCCGACTTGACGCCAACGGCCAACTCCGTTTTCAGGTTGGCGCCTACGACCGCCGCCGCTTACTCGTGATTGATCCGGAAATCAACAACCCGCCGCAAGCCATCAACGATTCCTTTTCGGTCGTCCACGATCATTCGCTCTTTGGCAATGTGCTCGCCAATGATAGCGACCCTGACCTAGACCCGCTTACGGTCACCAGTAACACGAATCCGGCGCATGGCACCGTAACCGTCGCTACCGACGGTTTGATGGACTATGTACCGGCCGCCGGCTTCGTCGGCTCTGATTCGTTCAACTACACGATTTCCGACGGCCAAGCCACCGCGACTGCCACCGTATCGATCAGCGTTACCAACAATGTGCCGTCGATTGACGCAATCGCCAATCAGAACAGCATCGAAGGGCGCACCGTTAGTTTACAGATCACCGCCAGCGACCCCGATTTCGATCCGCTCACCTACTCGGCCACGGGTTTGCCCCCTGGACTGGCGATCAACGCCAGCAGCGGCCTGATTTCCGGCAAGCTAAGCTACACGTCGGCCGGAACGCACAACGTGACGATTACCGTGACGGACAATGCTGGGGCGACCGGTACGCGCAGCTTCACGTGGACCGTCGCGGATGCGACCATTGGGTCGTTGACAGCGACAGAAATGAACGGGGCGATTGCGCAGTCAAACTCGGTGACGGCGACCGCCGTTTTCACGCCGACACTTTGGATTTCCCAAGGCAATGGAGTACGCCTGCAAGTGGCGCCGCCGGCTGGAGTCGCTTTGCCCATGCTTGCTGATATTCTGTTTTCGATCCAAGGCTATGGCGCGAACCCTGGCGCGGGCAATTTCACTGCAGAACCTGTGATATCCTTCACCGACAGCACAGAGCCCCGTTATGTACACGTCGGCATCGATTCCAACGGCAGCGGCACCCTGGACGTCGCGGAAGAAATGCTCGAAGTCGAGATTGACACGATCGACTTTACGGGCGCTGAACTCACCTCGCGGCGCAGCGGCAACGGTCCCGTGGAGCCGACCGGATTCGCCATCAAGGACGCCGAGCACTTCGAGGTCGGGGGCAAATTCGAGTTCGAAATGAAAGGGGGCGCCCACGTCCCCGCAAGCAAGATGCGCTTCGACTTGATCCGTTTTACCGGCGGGATTGGTCAAATCGAGTTCCTCAAAAGCGACTCGGGCACTTCCTTCGAATACGTGTTTACCGCTGCCAATGCCGGTTCATGTTTCGTGAGGTTTTACGCCGACAAGAACGGAAACTCGTCTTGGGATGTGGGCGAAGACTGGAAGGGCTCGGCGGTCTTCACCGTGAAGGCCAAGAAGCCGTACACGATTTCGGCTGAAGTCTCGGACAAGATCGGCGACGGAAACGCCGCTGCTCTAACCGCTTTCGTAGGTTCCGTGCCCGGACTCTTCACGGACGCCGCCGAGCTTCTCTTAAAGAAGGACAGTGCAAGCGACTGGCGAGCCGCCGTTTCCTTTAGTGCGACCGCGGCAACGTTTCCTGCGACACCAGCGGGCGGCGTTGCTCCTGATCCGGTCGCCAATGCCGGAGAAGCGGCGAAACTTTGGGACCGCGCTTCGGACGTCGTTTTCGTGCGTACTCTCAACGAAGCCGCCGGCTGGACGAATGCGAATGATTGGCATCAAATTCTAATCGCTTACATGCTAAACAACGCAGCGCTCGCAGGAACCATTGCCCACGAAATGGGCCACGGCGTCGGATTGAACCACCCAGTCCCTGATAACGCAGCGCGAGTCATGACCGTGCTTTGGACGGGAACTGCAAACGAGTTAACCTCCGTTGAAGCCACTACTTTTGACTCGTGATGTTCACGTGACGAATTCCCTGGATCCCAACCTCGGGACAGTCCTTTACAAGTGAGGATTCATGACCATGCGCCACTGCTGCACGGCGTGCATTTGCGTGACATATATTGTCGCTTTGGCTGCCGGCGCGCGTGGGCAAAAGGATGCAAGCGCTGAAAAGCAAACCAGCGATCAAAAGAAGGCCGTTGCCTTTTTGGAAAGCAAGGGCGCCAGATTTCAGTTCTTTTCCGATGCCGGCCAGCCCAAAAAAGTTCTTTGCAGCGCCCTGCTTGCTTATGCGATGGTTTCTGACGAGGACCTCGAACACTTGAAGCAAGTAAGGTCGCTAACCTACATCGACATTCGCGGAACGGACATTACGGAACGAGGGATTGCCACGCTGGCAGGGATCGAAAGCCTCAAAAGTGTTCATCTAGTAGAAATGCAGAAGATCACGCAAGAAGGGATTGATAAGCTTGCCGACATCAGCACCTTGGAGATCATTCGGTTCAGCAGGCAAGAAGTAACCGATGAGGGCCTGAAAAGGTTTGGGCGGCTGCGAAACCTGACCAGCCTGACTCTATCCGGCACGTCGATTTCGGATGACGCCCTGGCAAGGTTTACCGCGCTAGACCGCCTCGAAGAACTTGCGCTCAACGACACGAAAGTGTCGGACTCGGGCATCAAACATCTGGTGAATCTGCCGGCTTTGCATACGCTCGCTTTGTCGGGAACCTCAACCTCAAACGACGGCATCGTTGCTTTGGCCCGAGTGAAGAACCTGAAATGGCTTGGAATCGAGCAAACAAAAGTCAACAATGACGGACTGAAATACCTGCCGCAGTTGCCGAAACTGGAAAAACTCGCGATCGGCAAGAGCGACGTTTCCGACGACGGTTTGAAGCACTTGCAAAAGATGCGACTGAAATGGCTGAGTCTCTATGGCGAGAAATTCACGGACAAGGGTCTCCGCATGTTGCATGATATCAAGACCTTGGAAATGGTGTTTCTCTTCGGCACCAAAGCCACTCCCGAAGGAATCGCCCAGCTGAAAAATGCCATTCCAGGTGTCCAGGTTGGGCCTTTTAAGAAATGAGGCTCTCCGCCATTTCGGGGGAACTGGAGCATTCACAGGCATGGTTCAAAAGGTGGTTCCAGGTTCGCGGAAACGAATTTTCAAAAAACACCCTCAGGAAACGAAATCGCTGCGTTAAGTCGTGAATCTGCAATTCGTTATGGATTTCGTTTTTTCATTTCGACAGCCACGGCACCAGCGCTCTTGTAACCTGTTTTGGGCACATCTTGAACCATGCCCGGTTGAGCACGAGGTGGCATGAGAGCTTTTTGGCCTATCTGCCCCACGGTTCTGTGCAAATCTCGCGATTCGCATGTTTGCCGATCAAAACCGGCACAACATTTGCGAATCAAATTGGCAGTCACGAGATCACCGCCATGATCCGACGTTGTGCCTGGTGCGGATGGCAATTGGGTTTGACCCCGCCGCTTGAAGACACGGGGATTACACACACCATTTGTCCTCAGTGCAGCGCTGCTATGTTGCGCGAATTCGCGGTCCGGCGCGAGCGACGGCCACTTCAGGAAACGGCGTGTGCAACGACAACCGTGTACGAGCCAGCCGTGGCACCAGCATGCGCGTGATGTAATCGCGGCAACGCACGCGTAATTCTCTGCTGCAAGGAGGGTTCAACATGGCAACCACAGTCAGAGTTACCGCACTCACCGGTCCTCATAAAAACCGACGCTTCTGCTTGCGAGGACCGATGCGTTGCACGGTGGGCCGTGCCAACGATTGCGGCGTCCGCTTATCAGGCGACGAGCGCGACCACACTATCTCGCGCCATCATTGCCAGTTGGACATCGATCCGCCCAGTGTGCGGGTGCAGGACCTGGGAAGCTTGAACGGCACTTACCGGAACGGAAAGAAGCTTGAACCCGCGGAGGCCGACGTGACGGATGCCGGCGCGACGCTGCTGCGGAAGTTGTCCGTTACTGAAGTGGTTGAGAACGGCGACGTCATTACCGTGGGCGAAACGTCATTTCAGGTCGACCGGGTCGATTGCCCTCTCGGTACGCCGATGCCCGACAACAACTCCCCTGTCTGGCCGGCAGGCGCCGCGGTTAAGGCAGATTGCCCCGTATCATGCTGACCGGGGCACTTTTGGAGCGCGTCCCTGACAGTTGCAGGATGCGTCGCAAACGGCCCCGCATGTGCCAATTCGCACAGCAGCGATCCTGCACGAAACAGCGGTGGGCCAGCAATCCGCGCGTTTTTCTTGCCGAATTCTAGCCTGCGCCGTCGCGGCATGACGTTTGCGAATGACGCGACTCACAACCCAACATCTTTTTGGAGGTTGAAAACCATGCGCGCAGCAACCTGGTTCTTAGTGATGTGCATTGGCCTGGAGCTGGTCACTGGATCCGTCGCTCAAGATTCGGCCAAGGCGGATGCGGCCAAGCTGCAAGGCACTTGGACAATCGTCTCGGTCGAAATCGAAGGCAAGCCCCTGGCCATGGACAAGCTCAACGACGCTCGCCTGACCGTTCAAGGGCAGCGTTATTCGTTTCGGCTTGAGGGAATCAAGCTGGAATTGACCTACTCTGTAGATGCGAGCAAGGCGCCCAAAGCCATTGACCTGAAGATTGTGGACGGGCCGGACAAGGGCAAAGTCTACAGAGGCATCTACAAGCTCGACCAGGACCGCTACACGATTTGTCGCGGAACGATGCCCGATCAAGATCGACCGACCGCATTCGCCACCCGGCCGGAATCCGGGCTCATGATGGTGGTTTGGAAACGTGCGACCGCGTCGTTGTCCAAGTAACCGAAAACCATGTCATTGATGTGCGCGCGTTAGAAGCTTGGGACTCTCTGAAGGAGATTGGGATCATGCCGGAATTGCGACAACTTGAAAAAGAGATCATGGACCGCGGCAAGGTCGATGGCCCTGAACTGGAGGCGCTGCACCGGCGCGTGTATGTGAACGGGAAGCCCGACCGCCCCAAGGCCGACTTCCTCGTCGAGCTGCACAAGCGCGTGCAACACATGACGCCGGCCTTCGAGCAGTTCTTCTACCAGGCCATCAAGGACCACATCCTCGCGGACGGCCGTATTGATGCCGAAGAAGCCGCCTGGTTGCGACAGATGCTCTTCGCCGACGGCAAGATCGACGACCAGGAACGCAAGTTGCTGCACGAGTTGAAGGGAGAGGCCCAGCACGTTAGCCGAGAGTTCGAGGCGCTGTACAAGGAGTGTATGAAGCAACCGGTTGATCAGCACACGTGTGGTTAGCCAAACCGCCTCTGATTCATGCGATCCACCACGGCCAGGCGTTCCTCTTCGTGGTTCGCCCGCCGCGCCTGCACGAGCAACCGCCGGCTGCTGAACATGCCCCCGATGCCATGCGCGTACATGCGAATCCCCATTGGAATCCTGTCCGCCTCATGCAGCGCATCGGTCGCGTGGATCGCCGTCTTGATCCTGAGATCGAGGCCAAGATCGTCGCCGATCATCCCGATCAGAAGGACATTCGCCAGACCATCGTGTACTGGAACTTTCTGCCGCCGGATGAGTTGAACACGCTGCTGAGCCTGTACCACAAGGTGACGCGCAAGACCTTGCGGATTTCACAGACGTTTGGCATCGAGGGTGGAAAGCTACTGCGCCCGGAAGATGATTTAGAGACCCTGCGCGAGTTCAACGCTTCCTACGAGCAGCAGTCCAAAATCGAGGAAATCAAGCTCGAATACGATCGGCTGCTCAAGGCTCATCCCAGTTTGGCCCATCGGCTCGACGGTTTGCCCGGTCGCGTGTTCAGCGGCAAGCAATTCTCCCCTCTCCCCACTGCGGGAGAGGGGTCGGGGGTGAGGGGGCGCGCCGTGTTTTTCTGCTACGCCCTGCCCGCCTATGTTGGCGGCGCGGACAACCCGTCCGCACCGCCGACGCTTTTCGACGCCCAGCCCGCGGATGCGTCCGCTGTCTCGGCGCCGCCGTGGTCCACCGACGCCGGTCCCGTGCACTGGTACTTGTACGATTTGCACGCCAATTCCATTTTGGAAGAACCCTCGCAGATCGTCGAATTTATTCGCTGCCAGCCCGACACGCCGCGGCACTGCACGATCGCCGAGGAAACGCTCGCGGACATCCGAACCAAGATAGAGAAGCACATCAAGAACACGTATCTAAAAAGCGTACAGGCCCCGCTCGGCGTCAAGCCGGCACTGAAAGCGTGGCTGGAGTTGAACTGCGATGACGGCTCGCCGTAAACGCCAAAAAACGCCGCTCGCCGGCCCAGTCAGTGCGCCGCGGAAGGTCTACGTCGAGACCAGCGTTTGGGGCATGACGCTAGACAACCAACCCCGGGCGCTGCGGGAACCGACCCGGCAATTCCTCCGTCAATGTGCTGTGGGGATTTTCCGACCCTGCATCTCCACGGTCGTTCTCCAGGAGATCGCACTGGCAGAGGCGTCAGCGGCAGCGCGCATGGTGCGTGAGATTAGCAAGCTGGCGCCGCTGGCCCTCGAACCGAGCGATGCGAGCGAGGCGTTGGCCGAGGCTTACCTGAACGCGGGCGTCATCCCAGCCAAGAAACGTGACGACGCGCGCCATGTCGCCATCGCCACTGTCGCCGGCCTCCAAATCGTGGTAAGTTGGAACCATCGCCACCTGGCGAACGAGCGCAAGAGGACCCTTTTCAATGCCATCAACCGCCTTGCAGGATACGAACAGGTGTTGTTGATCCACACTCCGTTTGAGGTAATGCAGTGAACGCCAAATACGAAACCCTCGACGACTATCTCGATGACCTCGATGCCATCAAGGCGAAAATCGCTGAGAAAACGCGGGGCATGACCGCCAAGCAAGTCAAAGCGTATTTCGCCCAGTCCGCGCGGCGCCTGCGCGAACTGACCGGGCTAAAGTTGCGGGTTCGCCGCGCCGCTCGCAAGGCCGCGACCGCCAAGGCTTGAGTATGGCGCCGGTCGGCGTCAAGCCGGCGCTGAAAGCCTGGATGGAATTGACGTGATCGCAAAACGGCGGCTAGAATGGCGGAAAAGGAGTTGGTCATGATTGAATTGACCGAACAAGAGTAACAGGCCGTGGACGCCAACCCGGAGCCGCGCCTCATCGACCCGCGTACCAACAAGGCCTACGTTCTGATCGGCGCGGATGTCTTCGACCGGGTCCGGGGCCTCCTGGCCGACGACGACGGTCTCGACATGCGCCAGGTGGCCCACCTGGTCGAGCGGGCCATGCGTGACGAGGACGCCGGCGATCCCACGTTGCCTTTCTACCAGCAGAAGTATGGAAGGAAACCATGAGCAGGCGCTGCGATGTCGTTATGGTCGATTTCCCGTTCACCGACACGGGCCAAGCGAAGGTCGTGGGATAGAATTGAAAAAAAAGGAGCGCGCTACCATGACACGAATGACAATGAGCGGGCGCGTCGGCGCCGACGGCGTGCTGCGGGTGAACGTTCCGGTAGGGATCAACGAAGCGGACCAGGCGGTGCGCATCACCGTCGAGCCCGCGTCGCCGCAGAAGACCATGACGCAAACAGAATGGGCGGCCTGGGTGGACTCGATGGCCGGCACGTGGCAGGGTGATTTCCAGCGGCCCCCACAAGGCGAGTTTCAGGAACGGGATCCCCTCTAATGCCCTTCCTCCTCGACTCGAATGCCTGGATCGGCTGGCTGCGCCAGAACCAGCCGAAACTGGTCGTCCGCATCAAGCAAGAGGGCGCGGGGAACATTATTCTCTGTTCCGTCGTCCTGGGCGAATTGATCTACGGCGCCGAACGATCCGGCCCCGCGCATCGGGCAGCCAATTTGCTGCGCGTGCAACAGCTCCGCCGTCAATTCGCATCGATCCCGTTCGATGATCGCGCTGCCGAGGAATACGGCAAGATTCGAGCGCACCTGGCCAATCTGGGGACGCCGATCGGCCCTAACGATCTGATGATCGCAGCCATCGCACTCGCCAACGGCCTGACCGTTGTGACGCACAATACAACCGAATTCAGTCGCGTGCCCGCGCTGAACTTGGACGATTGGCAAGTTCCCTGAGCCGGATGGAGTTGTCGTAAAGCGGCGGGCGACGAAATCGCCCCCTTAGCCCCGTTCACAGACCGTCTCGTTATGTGGGTAATCTGGGAGGTTTTCCGCTGTTGCAGAAGAAGGACTTACGACGCATGTTCGCGTGGCACTACCCGATGGTCCGCCGCGCAGGCTTGAAATCACGCGGTCGGCGTCCGAAACCTCT
>ORMF011625888.1_pt1 | contig 14710 bp, 13 predicted proteins | sample 1779871 | NCBI WGS metagenome assembly ORMF01 (sample SAMEA104232316, study PRJEB22302) | groundwater metagenome | biome: forest; feature: aquifer; material: groundwater | place: USA | collected 2011-08-07 | depth 5.4 m | reverse complement strand
GTCGATCATTCGGCGAAAGAAGGCGTCGGCGACAGCGAAGCGAAAACGCTGCACCGCATGGACAAGTTTCTTGTGATAAAAGAAGCGAACAGCGTCGGGTTTCGCTTGGCCGATGAAGGCAAAATGCTCAGCCGCGCCGACGACACGCGCGACTTCAGCGTGATCAAGATCCGTGATAAGAGCGATCGGTTCGTGCTGAAGTTTGTCAAGCCGTGATTTGGAGATTGAAGGCTGTCTGCTGTCAATAGGCGGTGGCTGCCGAATTGACAAGGTCGTTGGTCTACTCTAAAACGAAATCGTGGATCTGAAGCGAGCCGAATCTACTTTCCGAAGTGCGCGGGCTTGCCTGGAAAAGCAGTATTTTGATTCCGCGGCGAGCCGGGCTTATTTTGCGATGTTCCAATTAGCCATCTGCGCTCTCGAATCGCGCGGTGTCAAAAGGAGCGAATGGACGCACAAAGGTGTCCATTGGGATTTTGTCCAAAGCTTCGTCCGTGGTCGGAAAGCCTTATCGTCAAGTTTTGTCGGAGCCTTGCCAGCAATTATGGAAGTTCGCCATTTGGCGGACTATCGCCAAACAGGACCAAGCCAAAGACAGGTGGAGTGAGCGGTTCGCTTAGCCGAAGAGTTTTCGGCAATCGTTATCTAAGGAGGTGTTCGGTGCCGCGACGACCTAGTGTTCCGGGTGGCTCGGACCTCCTGGATAGTAAAATTTCTGAACTCACGACTTTAATCAAAGAGCTGTCGCCACAAGCCCGCGTAGAGATCTCTTTCGAGCGGTACGAAGACGAAGACGCACATATCCGAGTCTATCCTCCCGCTGCGCTTGATTCCGAAGCGGTTACTCGGATTGAACTCAAGCTCGGAGAACGATGTAACGAGGTTCTTGTGGAGACGGGCCTTTTCATTATCGGCGCTGTATGCGATTGAGGATACGGCGCGAAATTTTGAGTTGCAAAGTTCCGTCTCGACAAAGCAGCCCGTGCGATTCGGCTGCGCCGTAAATCGTGTCTATCCAAGTTCGTCGAGCAGTTCTTTCGCGGCTTTTAGATCCGGTGTGTCGAAGCCTTCGGTGAACCAACCGTAAATTTTCGCCAGCTTTCGTTTCGCGTCTTTTTCTTTGCCGGTCTTTTGCCACAGGCGGCAGAGACTCATGGTTGCTCGGAGTTCTAAAGACTTAGTTTTTTGGCGGCGCGCGAGTGCTATAGCATTCCCGAAGTACTTCTCCTTAAGTTTACTTCCGGTGGAAGCATCTCCTAGATGTCGCCAAAGTTCCGCATCGAAATAGGAATCGTGAGTATCTTTGCTCAATGATAAGCCCTGGTTTAGGACCTTTCGGGCGCGCGCGAATTCCTTGGCGAGCAACCACGCCTCCGCTTCAAACCCGTAAAAGACAGGTTTGGCTTTGTCGGCGCCCGTGGCCCGCCAATGTCGAACTCCGTCATTAATTAATTCTAAACCTTCCGTGATGCGGCCGAGTTTGCACTGCGCTGAACCCTTCCAGATTGTGGTTAAGGCGGCCCAATGATAGAAGCCACTTTCGATTGCGATGTTCAGCGTTGCTTCGCTGAATTCTAAAGACCTTTGCGGATCGCCGATGTACGCGAAGTAGGTCGCGATCAAAGCGTACGTTAGTGCGAGATCATATGGCGTCGAATTATGACGGGCCACTCTAAGTGCCGTTTCGATTGCGGCGTGCGCCTGATCGGGATATCCCAAAAACCACGACGAATGCGCGTTATAAGTGGCAACCCCCAAGAAAGGATCCCAACCGCAAATCATAACTCCAGTCAAAGAACCTTTCGTGTTTTTGAGACTTGTGGCCATTTCTAAGCTTTTGCGAGCCGCGGCAAAATGGCCCATGTAAAAATCTGTGATTCCCACTGACATCGAAGCAATCATCTTAAATACCGCAGATGGGTTACGTTGCGCGACCTTGACCATATCGCTGCCGAAGTCCCGAGCGAGCGGCAGATCGACGTGAACAGTGTGAAACAACCACAATCCAAAAAGCGTCCGAAAAAGTAACTGGTCGTTATCGATCCGGCGCGACAATTCACGAGCCTTCGAGAACGCGTCCTTTGCATGGACTGCGGCGAAGCCTTTTGTGTTCGAGTAAGAAACGCCGAGAAGGAGCTGAAAGCTGAGTTCGATATCATTAACCACAGAGCGCATCTTGACGTGTTTAATGAGGGATAAACCCTTCGTGGCGTGCGCGATAACCTCGATATAACCGGTTTTCCCCAACGCCATTTGCGCCGCTGCCAACAGATATTTCACAGCCCGATCGTAATCGCCGGCTCGATCGAAATGTAACGCCAGCTCAGCGACCACCTGATCGGTTACGCCTTCGTACGCTGCTTCAGTGCGCCCTCCGATGGCTTGATGCAGTTGTCTCCGTTTAGCTTCATCGATGCGGTCGTAAATGACGTTTTGATACAACGCGTGGACGAAACTATAACGCGGCGTGCCGTGGCCGTTGGGTCTTATGCGCAAGCCGGCGTATTGCAAATAGTGTCCGCGCTTCGCCAAGTCGCGATATCGATTTTCTACTTCCTCGCGCGGTCGCCCCAACACTCGCGCGATAACAGCGACTGAAAAGGTCGTTCCGGCCACGCTCGCCGTTTCCAACAACTCCTGGTCGTCTATCGATAGCGCAGCGATTTGCCGCTCGATCAAATCGCGAATGGTTTCGGGGACGGCATCTCGTTCGCTGGTATTGACTAATTTTAGCGACCCGTTTTCACGCGCGATGGCGTCGCGAGCGAGGAGATAGTCCGTTACATTGACCATGAAGAGCGGATTGCCCTCCGAACGACGATACACTGTGGACAGAACCATTTTCGGTACCGTATCGGTCTCAAAGCGCGCGGCGAGATATTCGCCCACCGCAGGCTGATCCAAGAGCTTGAGCCGGAGATGCGTGCAGTAGCGATGCAGTTGAAGCTCGGCCTTGATGTTTTTTAGCGGGTGATTGGAGCGTTCGACTTCATCCTCCCGGTAGGTGCCGATCAGCATCAGACGCGCTGCTTCGCGTCTGCGCGCCAGGAAGGAAATCAACGCGAGCGTCGAAGGGTCGATCCAGTGGAGATCTTCGAGCGCCAGTACAACTGTTCGGCTCTTTGACAGGTCCTCAAAGAAAGTAGCAATCTCCCGCAGTCTGCGCTCAGGCGTGGTGCCCAAAGTCTGGCGCGCTAGCTCGCCTCGTTCTTCGGGATTCACCAGAGCAGGGAGGTTGACCAACCAACTCGGTGCGAAATGGCGCAACCGGTCCAATGCTTCGCTCCCGCTGGGCAACGTGCAAAGCCGCTCCAGCACGTCGAGGATCGGTAAGTACGCTTCACCCGAACCAAACTGCTCGATGCATTGGCCGAGACCGATTAGCACGCCATCGCTAGCTGGGAGAGTGTTGGCGAAGGTTTCGACCAACGTGGTCTTGCCGATGCCCGGCTCGCCGGTGACAAAAATGACCTGGCGTTTGCCGCTATCTGCCGCTGCCAAATGGCGGTGGAGAAATTGCAGATCCTTTTGCCGGCCAACGACGTAAGAGCTTGCCGCGCCATCGGTCCCATTGGATAAGGCTACGCTAACCGGCGCTATGAAGCGGTAACCGCGGCGCCCCGCTGTCTCGATAAACTTTGGCGCGGTGGTGTTGTCGCCCAGGGCTTTTCTGATTTCCAGAATGCTGACTTTGAGCGCAGCGTCGACGACTTTGGAGTCGGGCCAAGCCGCAATCTTAAGCTCCTCCTTGCTAACAATGCGATGGGGATTATCGACGAGATACTGGAGCACCGAAAACGTTTTCGGTCGGAGCGGGATGGTCTTCGAGCCTTTGAGGAGCGCCCGATGTGTCAAGTCGAGACTGTATCCCGCGAAAGCAATGTTTTTCTCCAGCCATAGGCCTACTGCCGCTTCCATAGTGGAGTGAATCGGGCCTTTGAATAGTAGTCCTTGGCTTCATTGCACAGGTCTTCGTGATTTGTCAACTGACCGCAAAAGTTTTACCGAAATTTTACCGTTATCAAATTGTCCGCTGCTCGACCCCATGACAACAGTTGCTCATTCGCGCGGGATTATGGAGTTGGAAACGCAAGGGAATATCGCGAACTGTAATGGAGACTCATGGCGTGCGCGATACTATTGCGCTGAAAGAATGGCCTAAAGTCCGAAATCTCTTATTATGAATTCCATTTTGGAATGCCTGCGGCGGGCGACCGGACGCTTTCTGTCGCATGATGCAGATTCATCTTCCGCGCCTGAAAAGCTTTTTCACAGCGTAGTCGGAAGTATTCATGAAATATGTTCATACGTCGCGGACTGCGAAGCGTTGGGTCTTTCGAAAGAAGAAATCGTCACGGTCCTCGAACCGGCTCGGGCCATTCATGCGCGATCACCGTTCGTTCAGCGGCTTCAAAACTGGCCGCGGGGCTATCCGGGAGATTTTCAAACAATCGACTACTTGTGCAACACCACCCCGAGGCAATTGGATACCGTCGAACAAGTCTGTGAGTGGTATGCGCTCAATTGTGGTGCGGCCCAGCAGCATAGAAACAAAATCCAGCGTCAAGCCGAAATGATCACGCAAACAATCTTGAACCGTGATCATGCTAGAATCTTAATCTTAGCTTGCGGTAGCTGTCCAGATCTGACGCTTGCGGCTCCACTAGTTGCGGATCGTCACTTCGATTGTGTGGTAAATGACGTCGACCAGGGAGCGCTTCAACTCGCGGAGGATCGGCTAAAAATCATCCATGACAGGCTTAGCTATGTGCTCTGCGACGTGTTCCGACTTCTTAGCAAGTGTCGCAGATTAGGCTGCTTTGATCTTGTTCTCGCGGGCGGTTTGTTTGACTACCTTAGCGATCGTCAAGTTAATTTCCTTCTTAAGCGAATTTACAATCATTGGCTCAATCCCAGTGGCTGCCTATTCTTTACGAATATTGCGCAAAACAATCCCTATCGTATTTGGATGGAGTACCTCGCTGATTGGTCACTTCGTGAGAGAAGTTCAGACGATATTTGTAAGCTATTGTGCGACGCAGGAATCGCCGAGACGCCCGATGTTGATACAGACGCGACAGGTCTAGCTCTCCTGGTTGAGGTGACGAAGGAACGTTGCTGCGTCAAAAAAAGCATGCGTGGGATCGATTGCCATACATGAAACACAGAGGATGCATAATGAAGGTGTAGACGGGCTGCCCGTGTCGCAATCCGAAAGGATGTTGGAATTAACGTGATTTTAGTCCGGAACGAGTTCCTCGAACTGCTGAGCAATAAGCATCAAATTCAAGAAATCGGGTAAGCGTTCAAAGTGAGAGCAACGTCGGGTGCCAAGGATTTGTCTGGAGGATGTATGAAATATTTTTCGTGGATTTCCTATTTAATTTTACTTCTGGGCCTTGGCAGATGTGCTCATCTGGAAATTAAGCCGTTAGCAGATTCCAATAGCGAAGGCCTTCGGTTTTATCGCCCATGGCCTCATTTATTGGTAACAGTTGATGGTGATGGCAAATGTGCCGCCAGCATAACTTATTTGCCTGACCTGAGCAGTCAATTCGTAATAATTCCTCATGCCGGTCTTGGTTCGGTCACGTTGAACCCTACGCTGGAGAATGGTTGGAATTTGACTGGGTTAAATTCAACCGTCGACACTAAGTTTGCGGACAACTTAAACGCCGTGACTGGATTTATCGGTAAAGTTGCTGGAGCGGCGAGCGGAGCAAAACCCTCAAGCATTACCGGCAAGGAAGAAAGTGAAGTAGAAGGCGACATCCGGCCCGGCTTGTATCGATTAAATGCCGAGCCGGCAGTGAAGGACAAAACGCCGAGAGCCTTCAGGGGGTTAGATCCTGTGTTTACGATTTCAGACAAGATGGTTTGCAAGACAATCATCTCGCCACCTCCGTCGGGTGACAAGAAAGAACCAGGAAGCGGATCGGGTGCGAAAGAGTAATAGTATGTGTCGCGTCGTGACCCTATCGCCAGTGATAACGAGTTTGAGAGCAGCTAAATTGGCCATACGGTCAATTCAGAATTCTGTTCAATCTAGCGCGAAACTAATCGCGAAAATTGTGTCAACCGAAGATGAAATGGTGAAAGTATCTCAGCTTCGCTATGAAGTTTACATAGCGGAACAGGGTAAAGGGTACGCTGAGGCGGATCACCAGTCGCGCCAATTCGCGGACGACCTGGACGGTTCCGCGACGGTTATCCTAGCGGAACATAGCGGCGAACCTGTTGGGACGGTTCGAGTAAATCACTTTGATAATACGTTGACGGTCGAACGGAGTGGCGAGGAATTGCAGGTCAAAGAATTTCTGTCGCAATGGCCTTCACACGAGATAGTGACATGTACACGGCTTGCGGTTCGCCGCGATCGGCGCGGCTCGAAGGCGATCTTGCTGTTGTTCAAAACCATCTACGAATATGGCGCACGGCACAGTGTTCGTTACTGCTTGATCTGTTGTTCGCCCGCCTTGACGCCGTTATTTGAGCGCTTTGGATTTCGCCAGTATTTGCCGCCGTTTGCGCATGCTGTCCTCGGCAGCGCCAACCGGTTGATCCTAGTTCTCGATGACGCCGAACACTACCGAGACGTTGGTTCGCCTTTTTTACAATCCATACGTCAGCCCCAACGCGGAGCAGAGTCGAGGAAGTGGCTTGAAGATCGCTTTGGCAGGTCGCTTCAATGAAAGATGGTATGAATGCACCTCATTGCCTCGACGCGTTGAAAATTACCTTGAGTACTGCGGTTGAGAGATTTCCGCACAATCTGGTATGCCGTCACCTCGACGAGGGCACGCTGACACTGGCGCACTATCGCACTTTGCTAATCACAATTTTTCATCAAGCGTATTGTGGCCCCTACACGTTTGCGCGCGCCGGTGTTAATTGTTCGTGGAAGTATGCGGCTGCAAAAGAATACCTGATTCAACACGCCGAAGAAGAACGCATCCATTGGCGGTGGATCTTGGACGACCTGCGTGTTATCGGCTACGATGGCCCGGACCTGAGGCAATCGCCACCGCATCCTACAACTCAAGCCTACATCGGTTTCAATTATTACATTGCCGAAGAAGTTCCGGTTGCACGGCTGGCAATCGCTCTGGTGCTTGAAACCATCGGTGCGATGGTAGCGGGTACTTACGGACGAAAGCTTCTCGCGACACTCAATCTGCAACGCTCCCAAGCAACGTTTTTCTTGAACCATGCTGATACGGACAAGAAACACATTCGAGACTTAGCGTCGGTGATCGAAAGCTGCGAGCTTACCGATGAAGATTGGTGCTGGATGATTCATGCCGCGAAAACCGCCGGTGAGTTTTACCGTGCGATGTACGATCACGCGGGTTATCAATTAGGGTAAGTCATGGTTCTAAAGATCATTACACTCACATTGTCGTTGGCTTGCTTTGCCAGTTTTAGTTGGGGAGTCCAACGGTTTTTCGAGAGACCCAGCAGACTCAGGTGGCAGATGAAACTCATCATAGCCTCGGGCAGCATTTTTGCTCTCGACCAGTTCGCCGCCATCCTGCGGCGAGTTGGCACTGTCGATGCTCTTTGGTTTGCAGGCAGCGTCCTTTTTATAGTTTCATTTGGTCTTTTTTGGTGGTCTGTCACGTCGTGCAAAAAGACGGCGCTCAACATTGCATTCACAATAACGAATCCACAACGGTTGCTCAAAGCAGGTCCCTACGCGCGAATCCGCCATCCGTTCTACGCTTCGTATCTGTGCTACTGGATCGCCGGCGTATTGGTTACCCAATGGTGGCCGCTGGTGGTAACCGTCATTGTCATGGCCGGCCTATACTACAGCGCATCGCGCCGAGAAGAGCGTGAATTCTTGTCCGGCTCACTGGCGACTGAGTATAACGCATACAGACGCGGCACGGGACTTTTCTGGCCGAGGTTGGGAGATACGTCGAAGTCGGAGAGATGAAGCAACAATACCAAGACTGCGCCTGATTTATGATGAAATGTACTCTTGATTGTTTCGAGCGCTGCCTGGAATACGTGTTGAGCCAAATTTTCTTCGCGGCGATGCGTAAAGGTTGGTCTATCGTAAGTTGGGGTTGGTAGGGCGCACTTGCAGCTCAACTGTGGGCGGAGTATTTAGCAAGCTAATTTATGATCGTTGGTCGATGTTTTAGAAACGTCAGCGCGATCCAAGTGATCCTCTGGGTCGTCACTTGTGTAACTCTGAATGCCTCGGACTTACTGGCTGCGTGGGATTTGCGCGACAAGCCGTTTGGCTTTCGTCTCCAACTCACCGACGATCGCATGACGTACTTTTTCCCCGCCTCGCATCCGATCATTTCGATGAACCCTGCCGGTGACGATCTCACCCATGAGCCGCCGTTCGAATACAACGCACGCGGCCTATTGGCGTCAGAAATAGCGCACTTCGGTTCGAGCGGCTGGGTTACGATCTTTTCGCCGTTGGCTTTTCTACGGCTCGGCGATTCTGGCACCGCCGGTTTATTTTTGCATCGCACGGATGTGCATGACTCGACCACACTTCAAGGACAGCGTTTCGAACTCGACACAAGCGCGGCGACCTTTCGCTACAGTCACCGCGTGGGACCGGACTGGTCGGTCGGTGGATCGATCAAGGTCGGTCGAAATCACACCTCTCTTGAGGACTCGTCCGTCAATGCGGCGAGTGCGGTGGTTAAGGGCGAGTATGCTTTAGGTGTCATGGGGAGGCTATCATCACAATGGACAACGGGATTATTTGTAACCGTTGCGCCCTCGTGGATCGATACTAACATCCAAGCGGGTGGCGCAGCGCAAGAACTCAAGCAAACGACGGTGATGACTAGGGTGCGAGGCGGTTTCGGATGGCAACCATCGCCAGACAAAGGCGTGTATTTCGATACGCAATATCTACGCATCCGTAACAAAACCGACGCGGCAAACCTCGCCCGGTTCATGCTAGTCGGCGAGCAATTCGTCACGCCGACAATCCCCATTCGGCTTGGGCTGACCCTCGACACCGAGTTGCAAGCAACACCGATGGTCGGTTTCGGCCTTTACAATTTAATGGGTCTGAACTTCGATTTTTACTACGGCTACAACTCCTACCCGGAAATTCGCCACGAGCTTGGCAAGACGAATTACTGGTTGATTGGGGTGGGCAAGAGCTTTTGAGCAATATAACTTTTAAGGCAAAGTTGTCAGTGGCTGCACAGCATCCCGGCGCAGTATCGCTGAAACACTAGCGCAGTGCCGGCGCAACTTGCTCGGCCAACAGTTTAATCGCTTCATCATAATCCGGCCCGAGCTTGGCGAAGGCGACGTGGTCGTAGCCAAGTTTCTCCGCGGCGGCGACTAGTTCGATGATTTGGTCGCGCACTTCTTCGGGGCGGCCGGCGGCGTAGTAGCAGCGCAGCATCTGATCGGTGACCAGCGCTGACGCTTGTTCGACTGTCGCGCCGGATTCGAAGGCGGCTTTCAATTTCAGTACTTGTTCCCGCGCTACGCCCATTCGACGGTATTCTTCCGGTGTGAACCCCAGCGCTTCCCATTGCAGGATTGAGTGCGCGACTTGGCGTTTGGGGAATTCGATCGCTTGCTCGCGATTGCGTGAAATTGACACGTTCAACTCGCAGACTTTGCGCAGCCGCTTGTTGGGATTCGCTTGCTTCGCCGCAGTTTCAGCGGTTGCGATCATTCCTTCTAATCTGCCCGCTTTGAGCATCGGTATGTAAGTTCCCGAACTGAGCAAGCCGTCCATGACTTGGCCGCACATACGTAGCGCCTGCGGACCATTGCCGCCGCCGTAAAATTTGAAAGTTGCTTGAGGTTTGAAGGCGAGTTGGAATTTTCCGGTTTCTTGCAAGCGGTAGTAGTCGCAGAGGAAGGGATATTCGCCGTAGGAAAATGCTTCGCCGTTTAGCGCGCGGCGCAGCAGCTGGGTGGTCTCGCGTACCATGGCGATGGGCTTGGCGGCTTGCAGATGCTGCGGCGCTTGGCCCAAGTCGCCGCGCGCGATGCCGATGCTGATTTCTTCGCCAGGGCGCAATTCCGACAAAGCGCCGAGGCCGTCGGCGATATCCAGTGGATTGTGAAAATAGGGCACCATTACGGCGGTGCCGAGGCGGATCGGTACCCGGGCGGCGACCGCGGTCATGACCACCAATTGGTTGCGGTAGCGGATGTTGTCGTTGAACCAGAGCTGGCAGAAGCCTTTGTCGCGCGCCAGTTCGGCGAGACGGATCAATTCCCGCACGCTGTAATGATTCGCCAGATGGGTGACGAATTGTAAGCCAAGCTCGCCGGTGAAAATGCTCACGCTTGGTCGCTCTAGAATTCCGTGATCGTGCGCAGTTTCATTTTCTTGCGCTTGGCCTGGTCGAGGACGAATTTGCCGACGGCGAGATCTTCGTCGGCGATGCCGTTGGATTGAAAAAATATTCTTTTCGGCCGCGCTTGCGGCGCGCCGCCGGCGACGTATTTTTCCAAGGGCTCGATATCCTCCCAGCGCGCGATGCGGGTTTGGCAGGCTTCGACCAGATCGCCGCTGTCGGCCTTCGCCGCCGCGATGTCATCGGTGACGATCAAATCCATGCGCCGGATCAAATTATTCGATACTTCATGTTTCACCGTGGCGTTGGCGCCGATGGAGGCGACCAACACTTCATCTTTAAGATTGTTACCGGTGGCCACCGGTGTCGACGAATCGGTGGAGACCACCAGAATATCCGACAGCCCTTCGCACTCGTCGATGGTGTCGATTTCCATCCAGTCGGCTTTGACGACTTTGCTCATCTGCTTGATGAATTCTTTGCGCCGCTTCGGCGTGCGGCCCCAGACGACGACCTGTTCGATGTCGCAAGCTTCGGCCACCGCTTCGACTTGAAAGGTCGCTTGCCAGCCCGGACCGATGACGCCGAGCACTTTACTGTTCGCCGGCGCGAGATATTTGGCCGCCACGCCGGTGGCGGCGCCGGTGCGCAGGCTGCTCAAGTAGGCCATGTTGACGATCGCTTGAATACCGCCCTTGCCGCCGTGGTAGAGCGTGATGATGTTGGCGCCGGCGGCGTAGGAGCGCAGGCAGATGAGATCGGAGTCTTGGTGCCAAGCGGCCATCATATTTAGCTGTTTTGAGCTGCCCTTCAAGCGGCGGCGCGGCACGCTGCGCATTTTCCCCGCAGCCCGATCGCGGAACATTTTGTCGACCTGAGTGACGGCTTGCGCCATGTCGATGAGCTTGCGAGTTTGCGCTTCGCTGATGATTACGGCCATGATTGAAAAATCCTCCATGGGTTCTATAGCCTAAGGGTCATTTCGGGGCAAGGCGTTGGGAATTTCGTCGGCAATCGTCTAATTGTAGGCGATCACGCTGATTTCAGTGTGGAACCATTAAATGGGGATTCTAAAGGGGGCGAGCGACCCCTTTGATATATAGACTATGAATCTCGACGCGGTCGAACGCATGTAAAGGAGTCGGCGATGGCCCAACCCACAAACCAAGCGAAACTTTGTCCCCATTGCGCGAACAGTATCGCGCTCGACGCCGTGAAGTGCCCCTACTGCAAGAAGGAGTTGGGTGGGGCGTCGGTGCAGGACTGGGTCGTCGGGTCAGCTGCAAACAAGGAGCCGGTCGAGACTCACGCAACGGCTCGCGGCGAAAAGCGCGCTACTAAATCGCTCGCCATCGCCGGGGCAGTTTTACTACTGGCGATTATCGCCGGCGCGGTTTGGTTCGGTCAGCGTCCGACCGGCGACTCCGCTTTAGGTCTAGCCGAGAAAACCAAAGAGCTTCAAGAAAAAGACCAAACGATTAAAACTTTGGCAGCGGAGTTGGCGAAACTACGCGAGGGCAATCAAGGCAATTCGAGTCAGACTGACGAGCTCAAGAACAAGCTTGCCGAGAGCCAAAAAGATTTGGCGGCGCTGGAAAGAAAATTGACCGAGGCCAATCGCGAGATCGAGCGCTTGAACTCACCCCGGCCAGCGGCGGCGCCGCGCGCCAATCCGCTCCCGGCAAATCCGCCTCCGCCCGCGCCAACGCCAGCTAGGCGCGCCGCGGAGCCGGGAATTTACGAAACCTTGCGCTCGACCACGGTGTACGAAGAGCCTTCCAGTTCGGCGCGCGTGCTGACGCAAGTTGACCGCGCCACACGAGTGACGGTGGTGCGTTCGGTGGGCGATTGGCTCGAAGTACGCTCAAAACGCGACAATCCACCTGGCTTTATTCGCGCCGATGATGCTATGTTCATCGGCAGAGCCAACTGAGCGACTGCGGCCGGTCTGAGAGTTTTTTTAGATCATTGCGCTTCAAGCGTCGCATCCCGCATTCTATTTCGCGCCCCACAGCCGGCTCCGAAGGAACTACAGCTTTGGAACAACCGGCATCCATCGAATCGACAACCGCCAGCGCGCCGCCACTGGGATTTTTTGCCCAGACCTTTTCATCGCTGCGCCACAAAAATTATCGCTCTCTGTGGTTCGGCACGGTTTTTATGAGCGCCGGCCAATGGATTCAGCAAGTGACGCTGGGCTGGTTAGTGTACGATATCACCGGTTCGTCGGTGTTGCTCGGCATGCTCAACGGACTGCGGGCTTTGCCGTTTTTGATCGCCAGTCCGGTGGCGGGCGTGGTGGCGGACCGCACAGACCGCAAAAAAGTTCTGATGGTGAGCCAATACGTTCTGATGGTTACCACCGTGATCATGGGCACGCTGGTCGCTGCCGGATTCGTCCGTATCTGGCAGGTGTTTGTCTTTACTTTCATCACCGCCATCGCCTGGTCCTTCGTCGATCCGGTGCGTCAGAGCATGGTGCCGACGTTGGTGCCGAAAGAAGATTTGATGAATGCCGTGGCGCTCAACTCGGCGGCGTTCAACATGACCAAAGTGATCGGACCGTCGCTGGGCGGATTGTTGATTGCACTGTTCGGCGCCAGCGGCAATTTTTTTGTCCAAGGCGCCGCTTACGCCGGCGTGTTGATTTCGATCTACTGGATGGTGGTGCCGCCCAACTCGACCCAGGCGCGCCGCGCCTCGGCCCTGGAGAATTTAAAAGAGGGCGTGCGTTATGTCTGGTCCAACGCCGCGGTATTCGCGCTGATGACCAGCGCCTTGATCCCGCGCATCATCGCCATGCCTTATCAAACCTTGATGCCGGTGTTCCAAAAGGACGTGCTCAAGGTCGGGCCGGAGGGATTGGGCATCTTGCTTGCCGCGCCGGGTCTCGGCGCCTGTCTCGCCGGCTTCGCCCTGGCGACGCTGTCGAGTCGCATTCACCGCCAAGGCATCGTGTTGCTCGCGAGCTTGATCGCGCTCGGCGTCGGCATGAACATTTTCGCCTGGACGACCTCGTTCAGCCTCGCCTTAATTGTTTTGGTGGCGATCGGCGCGTGCCAGATTTTTTACATGGCGACGACCAACACCATGCTGCAAGTGATCGTGCCCGATCATTTGCGCGGCCGCGTGATGAGTATTTACATGCTCGACCGCGGGCTCATGCCGATCGGCGCGCTGAGCGCGGGCGTGAGCGCGCACTGGATCGGCGCGCCGGCGACGGTGAGTTACATGGGGCTGGCGGTAATCGTGCTGGCGCTTGTCTTGGCCTGGCGCGCGCCGGTGATCCGCGATCTAGCCGTCACCATGGACAGTTGACTTGCCCCGGCCGAACTTCCTATGATCAGCTCGTGATCGGGAGGCGTTATGAAATTTTTCGCGCTGCTGGTATTTCTTTTTCATTGCACGATCGGTATCCACGCGGCGGCCGGCCAAGGTTTTCGTGGCTCAATTAGCGGCGGGCGCGGCGTGGTGGTTACTGGGCAAACCAGCTCGACCGCGATTCAAACGCACTCGGGACTTGCTTCTGGCACCGTGATCGTGACCCAGCCGATGCGATCCTTTGCCCTGGCGCCCAACGTGCAGTTTCGTAATCCATCGCCCGTCGTCATTCCCGTGTTTTCTCCCCGGCCCGTGTTCGTGCCGCGCTTTCCGGGCGTGGTGATTATTGATGCGCCCTTTGTTTCCGATCGCACGGTGGTGACACAAATCGCGCCCGGCGTGGTGCAGGCCGAGCGGCGCCCCGCTGAAAATCCACCCAGCGACGCGCGCACGAGAACGTCGGGGCAGTTGGCGCCATTCGATCCAGCGCCCCAGGAAGTGGTCGAGCGCATGCTCAAGCTCGTCGGGCTAAGACACAACGACGTGCTCTACGATCTCGGCGCCGGCGACGGCCGCATGGCGATCGCCGCGGCGAAAAAATATGGCGTCAAAGCTGTTGGCTTCGAGATCGATCCCGGCCTGGCCAAGCTGGCGCGGGAAAATGTCCGCAAACAAGGCGTGGAGAATCTCGTCGAAATCCGCCAGCAAGATTTTCTTAACGCTGAACTATCGCCGGCATCGGTGGTGACGCTGTATTTATCCTACGACGGCAATCTGGCGTTGCGGCCGAAGTTGCTCGGCGAACTCAAAGCGGGCGCGCGGGTAGTCTCTTACACCTTCGACATGGGCGAGTGGCAGCCCAAGATCAGCGAACGGTATCGCGACGGCGGCGGCGACACGCACATGATTTATTATTGGCAAATGGGCGAGCCGCTGGCATTCCGTTAAGCTTGCACGCAGGCAGATTCGGATTCGGAAAATTAACCACAAAGAGCGCAAAGGGCGCAAAAACGGAATTCGAAATCGTCGGGGGCGGGGTTTTAAAACCCCGCCCCCGACGATTTCGAATTCCGTTTTTGCGC
>ORMF011539052.1_pt1 | contig 14716 bp, 10 predicted proteins | sample 1779871 | NCBI WGS metagenome assembly ORMF01 (sample SAMEA104232316, study PRJEB22302) | groundwater metagenome | biome: forest; feature: aquifer; material: groundwater | place: USA | collected 2011-08-07 | depth 5.4 m | reverse complement strand
TTCCGCGGCGTCGGCCGCAGCCAGGGCAGCTTCGATCACGGCACCGGCGAGTTGTCGGATTCCGCCGCCGCGCTCGATTGGGCGCAGACCATCAACCCGGAAGCGCGCAGCTGCCGGATCGCGGGATTTTCTTTCGGCGCCTGGATCGGCATGCAGCTTCTGATGCGGCGGCCGGAGATCGAGGGCTTTATTTCCATCTGCCCGCCGGCAAATCTCTATGACTTTTCGTTCCTCGCGCCCTGCCCGTCGTCCGGCCTCATCATCCACGGCGACAAGGATGCTGTCGTCCCGCACAAGGACGTCACCGGTCTCGTCGACAAGCTGAAGACGCAAAAGGGCATCGTCATCGACCAGAAGGTCGTGCCCGGCGCCAATCATTTCTTCGATGGCAAGATCGAGCCGTTAATGACCGCGATTGCCGCTTATCTCGACAAGCGCCTGGGCACGAGCGGCCGCAAAGCCGGCGCGGCGTAGAATATCAGCGATCTGAAATTATTCGTCATTGCCGGGCGTGACCCGGCAATCCATCGTTTTTGAAAGATGGCCCCCCGGGTCAAGCCCGGGGGTGACGAAGATAATTCGTCCGCATCACACCTTCGCCACCACACCGCCCGCCATCGGTTGCGGCACGCCCGTGGTCGTCGGGAACGTGATCGGCAATCCCTTCAGCGTGCGCACGGCGAGAAAGGCAAAAGCCTGCGCTTCCAGCGCGTCCGCCGACCAGCCCGCCGCATTCGCCGTTTCCACCGATGCCGGAGCCAGCCGCTCACGCAGCATCCGCACCAGCGTTGGGTTATGGGCGCCGCCGCCGGCGACGATCCATGAGCGCGGCGGCTTTGGCAGATGCGGCACAATGCGCGCCACCGCTGTTGCCGTCAGCGCGGACAACGTGGCTGCGCCGTCAGCCACGGAAAAGCTCGGCAGGCCGATATTGGCAAAGGCGAAAGCGTTGCGATCCAGAGATTTCGGAAAAGGTTGGGAAAAGAACGGATGCTCCAGCACGCGTGCGACGAAATTTTCATCGACGCGCCCTTTCGCCGCCTGGTCGCCGTCGCGGTCGAGCGGCTTTCCGGTGCGCGCGCGCATGAAATCGTCGATCAGCGCATTGCCCGGTCCCGTGTCGCACGCGACCGGATCCTTTCCATTCTCGACATAGGTAATATTGGCAACGCCGCCGATATTGAGCACGGCAATCGGGCCGGGCCGGTCGAGATTTTCCGCAATCGCGCGGTGAAAGACCGGCACGATCGGCGCGCCCTGCCCTCCCGCCGCCATGTCGGCAGCCCGAAAATCATAGGCGACCGGAATCCGCAGCCGCGCCGCCAGCGCCGCGCCATCGCCGATCTGCACGGTGAGCTTGGCCTGCGGCTTGTGCAAAACCGTCTGGCCATGAAAGCCGACCACGGCGACATCACTTCGCCTGACGCCGTTCGTCTCGAGGAATTGCTCGACAACCTCCGCATGCACCCGGGTTACGAAGGCGTCGGCTTCCGCCAGGATGCCGGGCTTCTGCCCGCGCGCGGTCAGCGCCGCGCCTTCCGCCAAGGCCTGGCGCAACAGGTCGCGCTCCGCGTCTTCATAGGGCCGGTAGCCGGTCGGGCCGAAAAGCGCGACGCGCTCGCCGTCCGTCTCGATCAGCGCCACATCGACGCCATCCAGCGACGTGCCGCTCATCAGCCCAATTGCAGTCAGGACGGCCATGCTAGGGTCCAGTTGAATCGGTCGCCGGACCTGTTACACCACCGGCCACAAAGATCGATAAGACATACCAATGACCGCCTACAAGTCCGACTTTCTTAACGTGCTGGCGAGCCGGGGCTTCCTCCACCAGCTCTCCGACGCCGAAGCCCTTGATGCGCGGGCCGCCGCGGGGCCCATCACGGCTTATGTCGGCTTCGACGCCACCGCGCCCAGCCTGCATATCGGCAACCTGTTGTCGATCATGATGCTGCGCTGGCTGCAAAAGACCGGCCATAAGCCGATTGCGCTGATGGGCGGCGGCACCAGCAAGATCGGCGATCCTTCGGGCAAGGATACCGCGCGCTCGCTGCTCACGGATGCGCAGATCGACTTGAATATCGCTTCGATCCGCACCGTGTTCGCGCGCTTCCTCGATTTCAAAGCCGGCGCGGTCATGGTCAATAACGCCGACTGGCTGGATCGCCTGCTCTACATCCCCCTGCTGCGCGAGGTCGGGCGGCATTTCACCATCAATCGCATGCTCACCTTTGATTCCGTGAAGCTGCGGCTCGACCGCGAGCAGCCGCTGACCTTCCTCGAATTCAACTACATGATCCTGCAGGCTTACGATTTCGTCGAGCTGCATAAGCGTCAGGGCTGCGTGTTGCAGATTGGCGGCTCGGACCAGTGGGGCAATATCGTCAACGGCATCGAGCTTGGACGCCGCATGCTGGACGCCCAGCTCTTCGCGCTCACCACGCCGCTGCTGACCACGTCTTCCGGGGCGAAGATGGGCAAGACCGAAAGCGGCGCGGTCTGGCTCAACGCCGACATGATGCGCCCTTACGACTACTGGCAGTTCTGGCGCAATTCGGAAGACGGCGACGTCGTGCGGCTGCTCAAGCTGTTCACAGAGCTTCCGCTTCCGGAAATCGGACGCCTTGCCGCGCTGCAAGGCCAGGAAATCAATGAGGCCAAAAAGATTCTCGCCACCGAGGCGACAGCGCTTCTGCACGGCCGCCCTGCGGCGGAAGAGGCGGAGCGCACCGCGCACATGACGTTTGAGACCGGCGGCCTCGCGACCTCGCTTCCCACCTTTGAGATACCCCACGCGGAATTGGAGCGGGGCCTTGGCGTTCTCGCGGCTTTTTCCCAAGCCGGGCTTGTCGCTTCCACCAGCGAAGCGCGGCGTCAAATCAAGAGCGGCGGCTTGCGGATAAACGACGCCAATGTAACCGACGAAAAAATGATGCTGACGCCCAAGCACCTGACGCCCGAAGGCGTCATCAAGCTCTCGCTCGGCAAGAAACGGCATATATTGCTGAAGCCGGCCTGACGGTCAGCGCAGAATATCGAATCCGGTATCGTTGTTGCGGAATTCAAAGAATTTCCGCAACAAGCCGGGAGCCACGGCGGAAAGCGGATTGACGTTAAGCTGCGGCGCATTGGGCGGCCCAACCACCTCATAGGTGATGCCCAGCAATCCTTCGTTGCAGCCACCAAGTAAGAAACAGGTGAGTGGAAACTTCCCGAGAAGGTTATTGAGCTGATACATCGGGACGAAGGACCCGCGCAAGTGCACTTCATCGACATCGTAGTTGATCGTGCCGTCGATGGTCGCGCCTACAATCCCCTGTACGACCCCATCGCGAATTTGCAAGCGTCCGGGCGTGCGCGTGAATTCGGCTCGCATACGCGAGAACCTTACGCCGTCCTGCGGTGCATTGGGCGCACCGGCTACGATACGATCTAACGCCGCTTCACCACGGATCGCAAAATTGCTGATGCTCACGAGTCCGTCCTGAGGTGCGGCACTGGCGGTTGGAGAATCCATCGCCACCCACATCTGCCCACCGACCATACGTGCATAAGTATCGATAAGGCGGAATAAGGCTCCCGCATCCTTGGTTTCAAAATAAACGACCTGGCGGCCCGTGGAACGGTTCCGCAAGTCGCCGAGCAGCACGGCGTCGCGGCCAAGCTTAGCATTCATTGCAAAACTGCGGATATGGTCCGCACGGCGCGTCATCTTCAATTCAAGTGTGCGTAATGTTTCGCCGTTGAAACCCAGCACGGTACCGAGCTTGATGTCGAGATCGAGATTGGCAAAGCTCTTGGCTTTGGCATCCATGCGCGAACCCGCCACCGCTGTTTTGACAAATCCTCTGCCGTCATAGATTTCGCCCCGCATCACCACGCGCAGCGTGCCATCGGCCGCTCGATCCGCCCTCAAAGAAGCCTTGTCGCCTTCCGACGGGCTGAAGAGTGGGAAATTCGCGGAGGTTATTCCGCCTGAATTATCGACTTCCACGCTTCCTTTGATCTGCGTGCCGGAGCCTTCGATTGTCAGGTCTTCAAGCCGGACAGTTTGCCCCTTGTTGACGAGGTTAAATGCCGCGCGCGTGGCTTTGCCTTCCGGTTTCACCCAGCCGGGCAAAAGATTGTCGACGCGCGCTTGCGTCAGATCGAGTTCGACATTGAAGCGGCTCTCCTGGCCAGACTCCGCAATGCGGCCGTTGAGCTTGGCCGAAACCGGCCCGGCGACGGCACCACCCGCGTCGAATCCGACTTTTGCTCGCGCCGCCTCATCCAGCACGGACTGGATGTGAACTTCCGCATCGGCGTCCGCTTTGGCTTTGCGGTAATCGAGCGCGGCAGGCACGCCGGCGATCTTTACGTCGCCCTTGATTTGATAGCCTTGATTATTGGCGCCCATGCGAAGGGTCGCCGCCTCTACCTTTTGCGCGAAGAACATCTGGTCGGCGGCAAAATTGTTAATATCGGCTGCGACTGAATAGGTCGTGGACCCCACCGGTAAATCAGGCTTGATGGGAAAGGCCAACGTCACCTGCGCGGTTAGCGTTCCCCGAGCGGTGGCAGGATCGAAAGGTAGATTGATAAACTGACGCAACCGCTCCATCGCGAGCAATTCAGCGACAGCCGGAACCAAACCATCCACGCGAACGCGAGTCCGCGATGCAGGCTCCGCCCCATGAGTCTGTGGCACCTCAAACAGCCCGTCGGCCAACATCAATTTGCGGCCGGAGGGCAGTTCAACAGTGCCCCGGCTCATGCTGATCGTCGCGGCCTGGCCAGTCGCCCGGACAGTGACATCCGCATCGCGTAGCTGGGGTAAGGTGGCGATAGGCCGTATCGCCGCATCGCGCACCACCATGTCCACCGATAAGCCGTCTTCCGGCGTGGGTGGCCCTCCCCGCTTGAAGTTCGAAATCGGGGCATTTGTTGCGATGACAACGCGCTCGACGGTGCCGCCTTCAGTGTGATCAATCACCCATTGCCGCAACGGTGAATTGACGAAGGATGGCCAGAGTTTCTTCATGGTCGATAGCGGCATGCGGGTGCCCGCTAGCCCCAGCGCCAGACGCGGATCGCCGGTGGAAAAATCCAGACTGCCGGTGAGTGCGACGCCCGTCTCCAGATTGGCCAGATCGCCCTGCTCCAATGTCAGGCGCCGCTGCACAGGATCGATGCGCGCGCGGACCAAAATGCGGTTGAAAATCACTGGGCCTTCGTCTTTCAGGCCGAGAACAACTGTTCCCCCAGTCATCCCTACGGTCCATAAGCCGCCATTAACGCGCGGCGGCTCGACCTGAGCGAGCAACGTTATTCGATTTCCCCCTGAGATAAATTGGAACGGGACGCTCAAAAGATGGCGGGTTGCATCCCAATCGAGGTTGAACTCGGCGCGTTCAATACCGACGCTAAAACCGGGGTCAGCCGGATCCGTCACCAAACCGCTTTCGACAATAACTCTTCCCTGCAATACCTGCGTCGTCCCGTCGGCGGCGATTTCAGCGTGAAGGCTCGCGGAAATCGGCAAGTCGGATAGGACAATGCTCTCGCCCGCCCGCATCGCCAGAAGCAGATTCTTTGCCAAAACCCGCCGCGCTTCTACATTGAAGACGCGTCTGCCCAATTGGCTGGGGGCTACCGCGGCCGACAACATCCATGGCTGATCGTCGCTGTCAGATTCCACGCTGAAAACGACGCCGCCGTCCTTGACCCGCATGAGGCTGAGATTGATGTTCTCGAAAATCCAATTCTGCTTACTGCGCTGGTCCTCAACGCGGAGAGTGCCGTTCTTGAGTCCTAATTCCGTGAGGTCGTGGCCGTCGAGACCGCTAGCACCGAGACTATCGATCCACGCCAGCAACGCGGTAAGATTTTCAATCGCGTTCTGTGGTGAACCGGCGGAACTCGCCGCATTGCGCGAGCCATCCTGGCCGGTTGGCGTGGGCCTTGTATAGGATAGCCCCCCGGCAGCAGGTGAAGCAGTTGCGATTGGATGTTTGTCGGTGCCCGCATAAACGATGACGTTACCGTCCGGTTCGATACGGACGTCCATTTTAGCTTCCACGAGACTAAGACGTTCCGCGCGCGCCCGCCCGGTCAACAAGCCCATGCCTGAGAATCCGACCTCGGCTTTTGGCGCGCTGGCGGCGGTTGCTCCCTGCGCGTCCCGCACAACAATGTCGCGCAGACGAAGACGAATGCGTCCCGCCTCGTCGCGTTCGAGCTGCGTGCCGCCCACCTCGACTTTGTAGCCGCCGCCGAAATTTTCCTCGATCGCCGCCGTGAGCCAGGGAGTGGCTAGATCGAGTTCGATGGGACCGCTCGCCAGGCGCCACCAAAGGACGAGAAAAAGTGCGGCAAAGAGGCCAACCGCAGAGCCCAGCCCGATTAGCGATCGGCGCAGCAGCCGCCGCCGCAGCAGGGGGCGAACTCGACGCCACAGCGCGACGATCATCGGCTTTGGCGAGCGCTTGGCCTGAGCCTTATGCGCCTGCCAGTGCAGATGCGCGCTCGCTTCCAGCTTGCGAAGCGCCGCTATGCCTGGACTGGTGTGTTTATCCGCCATGCCCTACCCGGGCGAGCTCCGCCCATGATGATAGCCGCCGCGATATCGTCTGGGAGGCGATTCGTCTGCATCGGCCGGGTTTCACACAAAAATAACGGCCCGCCCCGATCCAGTTCCCCTATTCTGTCGATCACATTGAGCCTCGGAAAGCGACGAAAGGAAGGCGCATGGCTTCACTTCTTGCCCCTGGGGTTAAGGCCCCATTTTTCTCGCTCCCCCGCAATGGCGGCGGACGCGTTTCACTGTCCGATTTCGCCAGCCAGAATCTCGTTCTGTATTTTTACCCCAAGGCCGACACGTCCGGCTGCACGCGCGAGGCTCAGGCCTTCTCAGCGTTGCGCCCCGCTTTCAAGGCCGCCGCCACCTCCATCCTTGGCGTCTCCGCAGACCCGGTAAGGGCGCTGGATAAATTCGTGGCCAAGCGCGAGCTTTCCATTTCCCTGGCCTCCGACGAGGCCCACCAGATGCTTACCGCCTACGGTGTTTGGGGCCAGAAATCCATGTATGGACGGACCTACATGGGCGTCATCCGTTCCACCTTCCTGATCGACCGGCAGGGCCGGATTGCCCGCATTTGGCCCAAAGTCTCGGTCGAAGGCCATGCCGAAGAGGTACTCGCGGCGGCGAAGGCCTTGTGACATTTACCATTCCTCCGCCGTGATCGGATCGCGTTTGCGGAATATTAACCACACCGGGATGAAATCGTCGGCATCACGTTGCCGGCTGTCGATGCGCGGACCGGCGTGGGAGTTTGTATGCCGCAGCGGTCCGGGTCTTATTACCCTCAGTATGAGGACCATCGTTACGATGGTCCCGCAGCCCGCTACTCTCAGGCGAGAGCGCAGGCTGCCGCGGTCCATCGCCATGCGTTGATCGCGCGCGATTACATCCTTGGCCACGCCGGCCGTCAGCTCCGCCTCGGCCCTATCGCTTTCTGGATCGTCGTCGGCACTCTCGTCATCATGGCGGTTTGGTCGATCGCGACTGCGACCTATTTTGCTTTCCGGGAAGACGTGCTGACTCGCCTCATCGGCCGGCAGGCCGAGATGCAGTTCGCCTATGAAGACCGCGTCGCCGACCTGCGCGCGCAAATCGATCGCATCACCAGCCGCCAGCTTCTCGACCAGGAGCAATTCGAACAGAAACTCGACCAGATCCTGCGGCGTCAAGCCGCGCTCGAACAGCGCACATCGACGCTCAACGCGGCGGCCGACATCCCCACGGGCTCGATCAAGCCGGCCGCGCGCAGTCCGATGTTCGACGTGCCGGCATCCGGTTCGCAAAAGCCCTCCCCTATCGGCGACAAGGTGACCTTCATTGCGCCGCCCGACCGCGGGACCGGCAAATCCAATGTTGGCAGTCTCGACTCCGCATTGGTGCGGCTGCAAGCCTCGCTGGACCGCGTCGAGACGCAGCAATTCTCCACGCTCACGGCGATGCAAGAGAGTTACGATTCCAAGGCGCGGCGCATGCGTGATGTTCTTGCAGCGCTCGGACTTGACCCGGACAAGGGACCTCCGTCATTGACCACCGGTGGGATCGGCGGGCCTTTCGTCCCGATGAAGCCGCGCGGTGACGCCAGCGCTTTCGATAACCAGCTCTACCGCATCGGCCTTTCGCGGGCGCGCGTCGATGACCTCAACCGCACTCTTGTGAAGGTTCCAGTGCGCAAGCCGATCATAGGTGAAATCGATACCAGCTCAGGTTTCGGCATGCGGGTCGATCCGTTCTTACATACTCCTGCCATGCATACGGGTCTCGATTTTCGCGGCAACACCGGCGAGCCGATCCGGGCCACCGCCGCCGGCAAAGTGACGCAGGCGGGTTGGACCGGAGGCTACGGAAAAATGGTCGAGGTCGATCATGGCAACGGCTTCGCCACGCGTTACGGCCACATGTCGGAAATCAATGTTTCCGTCGGCCAAACGATCCGCATCGGGCAGGTCGTTGGCCTTCTCGGTACGACGGGGCGCTCGACCGGACCGCATCTGCATTATGAGACGCGCATCGGCGGAGAGGCGGTCGATCCGCAGAAATTCCTGCGTGCCGGTGACCGGTTGAACGGCCTCCTTTAAATCTACTCCACGTCCTCGACCTTGTCGGGCCCGGTGCCGAACGCTTTCTGCGCAAGCGTTGCCTGCATGAATTGGTCGAGGTCTCCATCAAGCACACCCGCGGTATTCGACGTCTGCACGCCGGTGCGCAGGTCCTTCACCATCTGGTACGGCTGCAAAACATAGGAGCGGATCTGGTGGCCCCAGCCGATGTCGGTTTTGGCGGCCTGGTCTGCGGCGGCTTTCTCTTCTCGCTTTTTCAATTCGCGCTCGAATAATTTCGCGCGCAACATGTCCCAGGCTTGCGCTCGATTGCGGTGCTGCGAGCGGTCGTTCTGGCAAAATACAATGGTATTGGTCGGGATATGGGTCAGGCGCACCGCAGAGTCGGTCTTATTAACGTGCTGCCCGCCGGCACCGCTGGCGCGCATGGTATCGACCTTCACATCGGACTCGGCGATGTCGATGACGATGCGGTCGTCGATCACCGGATAGACCTTCACGCTGGCAAAGGAGGTGTGGCGGCGCGCATTGGAATCGAAGGGCGAGATACGCACCAGGCGGTGCACGCCGTCCTCGCTCTTGAGCCAGCCGAAGGCGTTACGGCCCTTGATCTGCACCGTCGCCGACTTGATGCCGGCTTCTTCGCCCGGCGTCTCTTCCAGATACTCGACCTTGTGGCCGTGCTGCTCGGCCCAGCGAGTATACATGCGCAGCAGCATATTGGCCCAGTCCTGGCTCTCGGTGCCGCCCGCGCCCGCATGAACTTCGAGATAGCTGTCGTTGGCATCGGCCTCGCCCGAGAGCAGAGCTTCGAGCTCAGCTCGCTCCACGTCGGTCTTTAGCGCTTTGAGGGCAGCTTCCGCCTCGGCAATGACCTTCTGATCTTTTTCCTGTTCGCCCAGATCGATCATCGTCAGATGGTCATCGAGCTCACGCTCGATGCGGACGATAGAATTGAGCTGGTTCTCGAGCGCCGTGCGCTCGCGCATCAGCCTTTGCGCGCGCGCTGTGTCGTTCCAGAAATTGGGGTCCTCGGCCTCCTTGTTCAGCTCGGGGAGCCGCATCTTCGACTTGTCGAAGTCAAAGATGCCTCCTCAGCAGTCCGGCGGACTGCTTGATCTCATCGACAATGGCCTGAATTTCAGCCCGCATAGATTTACTCCCTGGCCATGGCGTCCCGCCGGCATGGCTTGCTTGCGTCGCGTCTTAAGGATTTAGCCGCGGCCGTCAGTGCCGGCAACTTGTTCCTCGCAACGCCCATTTGCCACAGGAAACCGTTTCAAGGCGCGATAGATCGTTGCGCGGCTGACACCCAGGCAATCGGCGGTCCGGCCAATGCTCGCCCTACCGCCATGGACTTGGCGCACGGCGAAGGCAAGCTGCTTATCATCGAGCTTACGCGGGCGGCCGATATGCCTGCCGCGTGCGCGCGCCGACATCATGCCGGCCTTGGTTCGCTCGGAGATCAACGCGCGCTCGAATTCCGCCAACGCCGCCATGATGTGAAATACCAGGACGCCGCCTGGCGAGCCCGTATGGATGGCCTCGGAAACGGAAATTAAGCCCACCCCACGCTGCTCAAGCCGGGAAACCACGTTGATCAGGTCACTGAGAGAACGTCCAAGCCGGTCGAGCTTCCAGATCACCAGATCGTCGCCCGGCCGCAGGCGGGCCAGGGTTTGCCCCAAACCGGGCCTTTGCCGCGTTACACCGGATATTCCTTCGTCGGTAAATATTTCGGCGCAGCCAAATCGCGATAGCGCATCGATTTGTAAGCTTACCGATTGATCGCTGGTTGAAACACGTGCGTAACCGATCCGCATAACGCCAAACGATTACATGGTTGCACTGAAACTATTCTTGTACTTTGTGTAACAGAACTATGATTAGCCACGCATATTCGCTGTATTAACCATTTTCTTCTGTGCGAAAGTGTTCCATTTAGAACACAACTCTATAATGGCGTCAAGCGCAAACATGTATTGAAGGTTGTGCTGCGGGGAACGCAGTACGACACCGCTCATGCGGCGCTGACCGCAACTCGTGAGGATTTTCGCCGCACTTCATCGGCTCACAGCCAATGGCCGGCCGCTGCGGCGGCCGCTGTTGCCGCCTCCAAAAGGGAACGCTTTCGCCCCGCCCCGGCCGTTCACGCGGCGATGTGAGTGCAATGTGCGCCAAACGATCGGCGCGGCGCGGCGGCGGAAGCGGCGACTGAACGTCGTCTCCACACACACACCTGAGGAGAGCCACCATGGCAACCGGCAGTGATCTGGGACAAACCTACACACTTCGCTTCCGCAATCGCAGCGAAAGCCAACACGACTTCCTGTGCTACCAGCAGGGCGTCGACGTGAACCGGCCCTACGTCTACACGCTGGCCTGGTTCGCCAAGCCAGTCGCCAACGGCGTCGACGTCGATTTCAGTTGGGAAATCGACTATAATTTCGTGTGGTCCGAGCAGGGCATTCTGCAGCCTGGCATTCAGTTCGTCGCCGATCAGGTCGTAGAAGCCGGCCTGAAGAAGCTCAACCGCATCGATTTTAAGCGGCAAGACGACGCCTTCCAGTTCACTAACCAGTCGAGCACTGGGGCGGAAGGCTCGCTGACCATCGATGGCGACCGCTCGGTACCGAAGCATCTCGCCACGTTCGGCATCGGCATGTCGGGCTTCGGCACCTTTGTGGTCGATGCCGAGCCGAACCTCGCGGCGATCTTCACGCCGCATCCGGAATACTGGGTCTCCTTCGGCAGTTTCGCGCAGGGCGAAGTGCTCGACACCCAGACCATGGTCAACGCACAGCCGATCAAGTTCCCCGCCAACATCTACGCGATGACGGCAACCTTGGATTCCGGGAACAACTGGACCGTCCAGCAAGGCCTTCTGTAACGCCCGACCGATCCGCCCGCCGGGCCGATCGGCCCGGCGGGTGTCGCATGCAAACAATCGCGACATGGAGAAAGATCATGACAAGCAGCAAATGGAAGACAGCCATTGCCGTATTGGCCCTGCAAATCCTGCTGGCGCCCGCGGCATTGGCGCAATGCATTCCGGCAAACTTTCCCGCTGGCTGGCTCCAGCAGCAGGAAAACGCCGGCGGCCACACCATCGCTCGTCACGTCGGCAGGACAGACCAACAACTGGTGCAACGGTTGCAGCAGAATCCCAACATCGCCGCCGCGAGCACTTACACGGATCTGGCGACCGCCGAGGCCTTCATTCAGGCAGGCCTCACCGTCCAACGCGTCGTCATCAATCAATGGGCGGCCAATGCGCTGGCCGGGGCACGGCGCGCCGATGACTTCATCGGCAACAATGTCGTGGGCCGCGTAGCCTTCCGTCCGCCAAACCTGCAGAATATCGTGAACTCGAATCTCTTCCGTACCGTGCTTCAGGCAACCGGCGGGGGAGGATGTTTCCTGCTGACTTCTTACCCGACACGCCCGCCGAACCAAGCCGCGGGCGCGCCTAATTTCACAAACACCGCGGCCACGGCCGCGGCTAGCCCCAGCGCCACTCCCATGGACAAATCAGATCCCCAATGGATGTCGCTGCTCGGTTACCTCGCGGGCAATTTCTCCGACACCGATCTCTCGGATGAAAAGGCCGCGGTCGAGGGCCTCAATAAGAATACCGTGGGCTGGTACAAAGAAGTGCTCCAGCAAGGGCGGGGCGTTCTCAAAGTGCCCTTCGACTGGCGCCAGATTCCCAACTATGCCAACCGCACATTCGAAACCGAGGACCAGGCGCTGGTCTGGCTCGAGCAGATGATGGATACGCTTGAGTCAGCCATCAAAAATCTGAAATAGGCCCTTGGCCGCCCGCGCGGTCATCGGCCTCTCGCGAGCCGCGCTGCCCCCCAGCGCGGCTCGCGTCCATGCCATCACATGTTCATGAGATGTCACAGCCGACGCAGATCGGCGCAGCCAAAAGCTAGTAGAGCCCGCCGGTGCCCGAGCGGATGGCGCGGTCGTCAGTGGGAGAAACCGACGAGTTGCGCCCATAGCTCTCGTCGCCATTGCCGACGATGGAGAAAATGTCGGGTGGCGCGGTGCCGGGTTTGAAAGCCTCGAGGATGACGCCCTCCGAACCGGGCGCTGCGCGGGTGCCGTTGCGGATGCAACGCGAGAGAGAGCGAACCAGCTTTCAGCGCTCCAGACTTCTCGCCACCCGGAAGCCGGTATTAGAATTTTCGCTGACGTTGATGTTGTATGGAAATAAGACCTTTGTCCGGGCCGCCGCACCAAGGCCGTGCACGCCGGTGTCGCTAAAACCTCCGCCCCGCTCGGTGCGGTCCGCGCAGGCGGCGAGCGATATCCAGGCAGAGCCGTCGGCCGGCGCGCCGTTATAGCTGTCGTTCCAGCAATCTTCCGTCAATTCGGCGACGTTTCCATGCATGTCATGGAGGCCGAATGCGTTGGCAGGATAGCTGCCCACCGGCGCGGCAAAAACATGCCCATCGGTGCAATCCATGATCCCCCAAGTCTTCGGGTAAGCCTTTTTCGCCGTCCTATCGAGACCGTTGCCGTGGCGGCAGAAAGCGTCGTCGTTGTTGCCGAAAGAGTACTTTGCGGCGCTTCCTGCTCGTGCCGCGTATTCCCATTCGGCCTCGCTTAGCAACCGATAGGTCTTGCCGGTCTTGCCCGACAGCCAGACCGTATACGCGTCAGCCGCAAGCCAGTTGATGCAGACGACCGGATGGTTGCCGCGTTGCGGATATCCCGGATCTCGCCAAGTGCGATTATCCAATTCCGTGTCGTCATGGTTAAAGTGCGTACAATTCGTACCCGGAGTAAAGCCCGTCTCGGCCACGAAGGCGGCAAACTGGTCGACGGTGATCTCAAACTTTCCAGCCGCGAAGGGCCGCGCGATGGACACCTTGTGTTGCGGCCACTCATATTTTTCAAAGCCCTGACCTTCCGGCGTCCCCATCATGAAGGACCCTGCCGGAATCACGACCATCTCCGGACAGACATCACACTCTTTGAACGTCTCTTTCGGTTTGAGCGCACGCTCACGCTCTGCCGTAAACGCGGTCGAATTTCCCGCCTGAGGAGGTTTTGCAGGAGCGGCCTGCGTCGCCATCCTGGCGGCATCGGCTCCGACGAACTGAAAGGAATCCATGAAGGCGCTCACGTCGGCGCCTTTTTCGCTGCCGAACGGTCCGACATAGACAAGCAGGACGAGTTCCGTTGGCGTCGGCTGGAAAATCCGATAGCGAGATGTCGCCTCCCGGTCGGAGACGATCAGTTCACGGCCGGTCACTTTTCCGGCGGAAATCACGGCGTTCCGCGACACTCGCTTGTTCTTCATCAATGCCGGGAGGATATCCGTCAGTTTCGCGTGCGGATTCTGCGGCCGATTTTTGTCGTAGTTGACGGCCCAGCCGCGCTTTCCCTGCTCCTGCTCCAAGTTCCAAAGCCGCGACACCGGCGTCTCCGCCGTGCTCTTGGCTTGGAGGCTCGGCTCGGCCGGGAATTCAATGGCAAATCCGGCTTCGGAATCCACGAGCCGGTAAGCCTGTGCCGGATCGGCAAAGGCAGCGCCAGCAACAACAAGAAAGAGCGCGATAATGCGCCGCATGATCGTCCCCCAATACCCAAACGAATTGTGCACACAATTTCAAAAGCCGACAAGGCGTTGCTGCATTGCTCGGCCGCTTCGTTTCTGGATGTCGCTCAGGAGAGGCCGACCCGCTCAAACCGACCGAGCGGGGTCTAGTACAGCCCGCCGGTGCCGGAGCGGATGGCGCGGTCGTCAGTCGGCGACACCGACCAGTTGCGTCCGTAGCTCTCATCGCCACTGCCGACGATGGAAAAACTATCCGGTGGCGCGGTGCCGGGCTTGAAGGCTTCAAGGATAACGCCCTCCGAACCGGGTGCCGCGCGGGTGCCGGTCCTGGCATCGACCCGCACCAGCTTGATCCCCGACGGCACGCGGAATGGCACCGCCGGCTTGTTGGCGAGCGCCACTTTCATGAAATTCTTCACGATCGGCGCGGCGAGTCCGCCGCCTGTGGCGGCATTGCCGAGCGAGCGCGGCTTGTCGTAGCCGAGATAGACGCCCACGGCGAGATCGGGCGAAAAAGCGATGAACCAC
>ORMF010850735.1_pt1 | contig 14718 bp, 13 predicted proteins | sample 1779871 | NCBI WGS metagenome assembly ORMF01 (sample SAMEA104232316, study PRJEB22302) | groundwater metagenome | biome: forest; feature: aquifer; material: groundwater | place: USA | collected 2011-08-07 | depth 5.4 m | reverse complement strand
TACGCAGTGCGCGCGGCATCTGGACGATCGTGTAGGGCAGCACTGAAGGGTTGGATGCTGGGTCGCTCGGTCGCTGGCTCGACTCGACGCCTGCGTCAGCGGGGCCCTTCTTGGAGGGAGAGCGAATCTGGCCGACCGAGTGCTCGACAGGCGATGCGCTACGCAGTGCGCCGAGGCCATTCTTAGAGTGGGAGTGAAGCTGTCTGACCGCGGGCTCGACTGGCGATGTGCTACGCAGTGTGCCGCGGATCTGTCTGACTGAGACTGGCGATGCGCTACGCAGTGCGCGTGATGCCCTTCGTGGACGCACTGCGCCGATGCTCTTCTTAGAGGGCGGAGAATGCTTGCGACACGCGGCGCAAGCGCACAGGCCGCGGCATGAATAACATATCCACGAGGTCTCCGTTACCGTGCCGCCTCTGTAATGAATTCGGACGCAGCGGCGGCAGTACTTCTTGCGGCACAGCTGGCAAAGATAGCGAGTGAGACACACCCAAAGAATGATGCCAACTACATACTCGATACAACTGACCAGGGAGCGGCACCTTTCGACGCAGCTGGGACGTGCAAAACAACAAATCGTCGTCGGAGAAATGAGTCTGTAAGAACAACAAATTACTGCAGGCTGATAAGTAGTACCCTGCAATGGTGGCACGAAGCTCCTCTATTCCGAGAAGCTGTTATGAGAATTAAGAGCAGCAGGATGGGCAGCAAACCCTGATTCTCATCGCGCGTTGGAAGAAGCGGCACGTCCATTGCAAGTGCGAAAAGGATGCAAGTAGATGATATTGAAAAGAATTCGCAGAACAAGAACGGTTCTGGACAAGAACCCGGCACGCGGCGCGGCCGGCCGGCAACCAGAGATGAAAATTGGCTCATTTGTCCTATTGAATTCAATATCAGATAAGCGAATTCAATTATCGAATCGCCAGTATCGAGATTCATTGCACTCGACATGAGCGGTGCCGCAATTCAATTGAATGCTGCGCAGGTGGCCCCACCATTCGAGCGATGCGCTATGCAATGCGCTGTGCAAGAAACCCGCCCTGACTCGAACGCGGCTCCCTAAACCTGACCAGCAGCCGCCTGTTCTGGACTTGGGCGCCGTTCAGCGTCGCTTTCGCGTCGCGAGCCTCCTCCACCGACGCCATCGTGACAAACCCATAGCCACGACTGCGTCCCGTCCTCATGTCTCGAGCCACGTGCACGTCCGTCACCGTCCCATTCTTGCCGGTGCCGCGGCAGGCGGCTATGCAGTTGCAGGCTGCCAACGGGCAGAAACGGTTGAACACACACTCGCAACGTACAGTCCGCTACAATCCGCTGATTCAACAAGGATTCCGCCATCAGCGCGTCCGAGACGTCTTCAAAATGAACCAACATGTCGGACAATAGTTTTTCCACAGATGCAACACGACCGATCGTTTCGCAATAGTCCTTCACGATGAGATACGCTGGCGGGCTGGTTGCGCCGGCAATCCATACCGTGGACGAATTGCGTCCCACGCAAACCTTCATCTCGTTGTGTTCCAGCGAGCCAGCGATCCTGGAATGCTTCGGATACCTGAATTTGATCCAGGCGCAATTCTGCATCAACGAGCGGGTCCAATGGCCTCAAAGTACTTCGGCGTACTTTTTGCATGCTCTAAGCGCCTTCGGGCCTTTGTTTTTCTTTTGTGTGTGTGTTCTGAATTTACACTTCTCTAAATGGGTTGCTAGTGCGCCGACCGAACTTGGCCGGGGATACAATTTACCTAAACAACTGCATTTAATATATATAAACAACATTTTGACCAGAATCGTATAACTCCTTTCCAAATATAGCAGATGGAACATGCTGTTATTGTTTTGGCCTTGTGTGCATGTCTGCATTGTTTGCCTACAACTTTTGCTGGACTAATTCTTCGTGGAACTAGCGGATTCATTGCGTTTGGAGATAACAAAGATGTTACAATTCACCGCATCTCATCCAATATGTTGAGAATAAACTCAAGTTTGAACATAAGCAGCTCCACAGAGAGTCATTCCGTGTCAACTGGTGCCCTAGTCGTTTCTGGAGGTATTGGAATTGCTCAGAATGTCAATATTGGCGGAAATTTGACTGTTATTGGGGACATTTGTCAAGGAAATGCCTCGTTAGCGAGTATAAATTTGCAGCTTTCAACCTTGCAAGCCCAACTCCTGTCACCGCAATTTGCAATGCGTTCCATTGTGATGTGTTATTGGACAGGAATGTATGAACCGCCTTACACGTTTTATAACAATCCAGTACCGTCAAACCTGTCGCCGTATTTATGTCCATCGGTATTGCTGCAAATTGGGAGTTCTATCGGCTATAGTGACTCTACCGGCGTGTGGGAACTCTCAGGAGGCTCGTTAGGATCATCATTTTTATGTGAGGCTTCGCTTATGCTTGGGTACTCCATAATTGGCGGCTGTTCTCAATATGGTTTCCGTGATATGGATAGTTCTAGTTTGTTTGGCGTTTTTGGCTACTTAAATTCAGCTGGGCGGGAGGTAGGTCACGGAATGCAATCGCGTGCGCTTGCTCCCATAGTGTCTGGAGCTGGCCAGATAAGGAGAATTCAACTCGTTCACATTGATGATTGCGGCGCCTCTGTCACTGCCATTCTAGGTGCTCTGTCCTTTGTTTCATGCCGTCAATTATAGCAAGATGATGACATTTGAGATGCTGCTGATTGAGCAGCCATGCACATGCAGAGAAGAAGTGCATCTGAATGCATCCACAGTATGCTCCGTAAAGTATATATCATACAGTTCTATCAGGAAGGTATGGCTTTTTGTTCGAACCGGGGTCATTCGTAATTGTCCCATTTTGCTCTTTTCACAATTAAAACCTGAAATATAGATGCAAACTGGAATATCAAATAACAAAATGCCACTAGCATTGCAATACGAACTATGCTGCAGGAGGTATAGCCATCCTCAAGGCTATTGATGCCCATATGTATTTATACAATTGGCGGTTATATGACCCGATTTTGGAAACGATGCACAGGCAAGAGGTGAAGATGGTGCCGAAAGAAATTCTCGAGCGCGAGCAGTCCCGCTTGCACCCGCCAGACGCGACCGGCACGTACTGCCACTGGGTGAGCTCGCGCAACGTTTCACATAGGTCGGGTGACACGCGGGCCTCGGCCGCGGCGGCGCGGAATGGATGCATGTATCGCGCACGCTACGGACAAGGGATGCGAGAGCGCGTGCCGCATTTAGAGCGCGTGATCCGGCGATTTGAATTATATTAACGTTTGGCGGGCTTGCGACAGCGTCTCTTGCACGTCCGCAGTGTGTTCGCGGTCAGGCACGGGCGGGCACGGTGTTCTTCAGCGGCGCCGCCGCCACCCGGCCAGACACATGGCAGGAATCCAGTGCGACGCAACTCGGCCACGAGGTCGGTGGCGGGGTGCTGATCATGCACGAGCGCGGCCCCTCGACGGTGATCCCACCGCCGCCGCTCGGGAAGACGAGCTCGGCTTTCCCGTCCGCGAGGTGCACTGTGACGGTGCGCTTGAACGCGATCGACTGTCGAATCAATGAGCAGCCACTTGACCGTTTGGCTGTCACAGAGCCGCTGACTGGCCGCGAGCAGAGGCATGAGGTGTGGGCTTAAGAAGGAGCTTAAGAAGGAGCCCATCTTCTTGAACTTGCGAATCGCCTGCACCTGCGACTTGTTCAGGATGCAGGCGCCGTGCAGCACAGACGGCGACTGAAAAACAGATTGTTCGCAAGCAACTGTCGACGCATCTTGTCTGCGTAGCTAGTCGGAGTATGAATGGGCGACGAGATTTGCGGGGGTTGCTGGAGGTGCTCGCGAATTAAAGTTAGTTCAGCCATGACTGGTTTGAGAACAGAGTCATCCACTTGCCGAGCTGCGAAAAATGAGATAAACACGAATCAAGTTTATACGTTTGGTAGAGCGAAGGAACTCATCCTTGCGAGCAAGAGCTTCCTTCTCTTTTTGCAGAGTTTGATCTTTGATGCGAAGCTGCTCTTTCTCGCTTGCGTCGAATGCTACACATTTGCCAGCATTCCGCGGTCCATCTTAGGGTAGCGCGTTTGTTTCTGATATTCAGCATGGCTGGCTGTGGATGCGAAATCGATCCGTCAGAGCTCGCTTTTGTGAGCATTGTTATTTCTCGAATATGCAATTTGATGTGGAGCTTTGCTGTATTATTTGAGCTTATTTATGCCACACCTTTTGTGCCTGAGTATTTCTCAGCCGCTTTCAGAGTAAGCATGGGTAGTTCTCTTTGATTTTCTAGTTATTTAGGCTCATGGCTTGATAATGAATACGTACTCACTATGGCACACGTTGCTCGCTGCCCGCAGTGCCTACCAGCAGATCTCGAACTCATCGTCGACAAGGTCTATATATCACAGGCTAATTCTCTTCGGCGCATGTCGCAAATGGCGGTGGCTCACTCTCCTGAAATAATACGAAGAGCTTCAGCCGGTGAGACAGCCCGTTTGATCTGTCTTACTCTCCATTCAGCTGTTTTGGGCATTGTATCCCCGAAGATCAAGAAGCCGTCTGCCCCATCTCTGACCCCTTCTGCCTCATCTCTGCCGCCACTGCTCGAAGTCAACGAGGATGAGGCTTTTGCACCTGTGAATACAGAAGGCGGCTCTGTCTGCATGACTGAGACTGTGAACGTGTCTCCTTGCCAGTCACCTGACATGCTTGGTCGAGGCGCCTCTCATCAGCGCAACCCGACTGAGATAGTGTTGCCATCACCCAGGCACCCTCGGCCCAGCGTCAAGACACACTCGCTCTCCTTCCTGCCTAAGGGCTGGTAGAGTGCAGTTGTTCGTTATGATGTTGCCACTTGCGTGCGGAAGTCGTTTGTTCAGTTGTGATGATGGTGTGAACTCTTCGTTATCGTCCGCTTCCCTGTGGTTAATGTGCGCGACTTGTCTACTTCTGTTAGATGTAAGCTGTTGTATTTTTGAGCCGCTCTAAGTTGTGATAGTTTTGTGCGCGATGTTATCTGATTGGAAATTTCCAATACTCCTAAAGGAGTTTAGTTTGGCGTCCCCTTTAGCATTGTATCTTTGCTTTGATGTGCACAATGTTTCCCCAAACCAATAGCCGCTGCCTGCTTCGGCGGCAGCCTATGCTGAATGAATTGTTGGATTTTAAACATAGTTTTGCAGCAGCCTACAATCCAAGATGCATTTGTTGAATTGGAAATATGTAAAAACCGGAGACTATCCGCCCCGGAGGTTGCAGATGCAGAAATTCACTTCCATGAAAACAAACCTCACTCAGCAAACGCCACGGAGCTGTGGCCTATGGAAACCGACAAGATATGCGCTTTCAACAATTTATTTCACAAATAACTTTCGAAATGACGCACCACACACGAGAATTTGGAACAAACTACCCGACGAAATTCTACGATTTTGCAACTGGCGACGAGGCTGGCCGCGTGGTGGCTCGTTGCTGAGGCGGTAGCGGGGCGCTGGCAACTTCGTTCGAGCGTCCAGAAGCGTAGCGGAAGAATGCAGCAGAGATGGCATGAACGCAGTGCTCCGGGCTAGCGGCAGAGCTCTTGGTGCAAGCGGTGGCGTCAGAGGTCTATCAACATGATAATCCTAAACCACAGGAAGCAGAGCAGCAGCGCTGGAATCAAAGGTTGGACATCGACACCGAACGGTTATGACCACCGTCGGCACCACCCAAGTTGACATACGGCTCGGAGGCTGCATCCGCATAATGCTGCCGCATCGAGGCCAGTGGGTTGATGCTCGGAACCCTTCGATCGAGTTCCACACCTGACATGGAAGGCCGCTGCGAGAAGCGAACACCCGTGTCGTCGAAATCCGTCTTGCGTTTTTCCAACCGCCGGTGGATCCATCGCAGCACCATCGCTGACTTGGCTCGAAACACGGCGCACCCGAGAACCATTCCTGGAACGACTACCACGAGCGCAACGACCACCTGCACTCGTGCATCTTCTGGCTTGGTGGCATATCCCGTCAGAATGATGCAAAGAATCGTGTGACAGCAATGCACCATGTAGGCGAGCTTGTTCATCAGCGGGTCTTCGTATGCCCCCATGCGCTGGTGCATGAGCAGCAGCCCGATATTCAATAAACTGAACGAGCAGTACTTGAGCGCAGGCTCGGCAAAGAAGGCGCTCGCGAGCGCGATGAAGAGGACTCGTACGACGAGGATGAGCGAGTGATAAAAGTACGACGAGGCATTGTACGGCTCGAACAGCAGGCCAAACCGGCGACGGAAGCGGACGGCCAGCGGCGACTCTGGCTGCGCCTTGTCGACGATCGCACTATCGTGTGGACTTCCTTGAATACTCGAAGTGTCAGAGGCGGGCGCCTTGGGAGGAGAAGCAGCCGCAGAAGCCTTTGATTGCAGAATCAGCTTGCGATTGCGCCACAGCACTGCCGTGATAAATATTGGAAACCCAATGACGACGACCACAAGCAGCAGTATCACGACTCCACGCCAACGCAGGTATTTCTCGTCATTGCAGCTGATCGTCGGTGCACTGTAAATGACCGAGTCGCCACCCACATCAATGCACTGCAAGTAGCGCACGACGACCTGGGCGATGCGCGAGTAGCTGTAGAGCAGAAGCGCAATACAGGTGCGAAAGTAGGCGACGAGTTCGAACGGCGAAGAGTCCTTGCACAACAATGTCGCAATCCGACTGGTCGAGAGCCTGCAGCACAAGCCATTCGCCCGAACCCAGTGCAGGCCCATCTGAACCACCAAGAGACCAAAGAAGGCGAGCGACGAGACGACCTGAACCGCCAGCTGCTGAAAGTCGGTCAGAGGCATAAAGCAGCGCGAGCCCGTGCTCTCGTCTGGGGCAAAATTAACCATTTGAAAGGAGTTCAGCCAGCCGCTATTCGACCCGAGAATCACAGCGACGATTTGAAAGTAATATATACTGAGACCCATCAGACCATTGCCAGACTTTTGAGAGGTATAGTGCACAAACATCAAGTAGACCCAGGCTGTTACAATGAGTAGGACGATGATGCCAACATCAACACCGTCGCACAGCACGCACTTTTCGCGAAATATAATGTATCCCGGCATGCACGAGCCACACAGCGTTCCTGTCTGCATCCGATTCGCGCCGCAAAGCGAGTTCAGCTCGCCACCCTTGCACACAGAAGCGTCGCTGCATGGAATGCTCACAATGACAGGTTCGTACTGATTGGCAATAGCTCCGCCTTGCGATTGCAGTGCCACCCAGTATCCAGGCAGGGCTCGGATGCGCCCACCCGAGCACTCGACACCCGAAATACCGTGGCAGTCAAAGCACCGCGTCGAGCCATTGTACGGCATGTAGAATCCACTGCTGCACTTGGTACAGAATGGAGACGCGACTTGATCATTGTACTCAGTAGACGAGCACAAAATACACATGTACTGGCCAAATCCCGGTTGAAATGTACCTGGTGGGCAAGAAGTGCAATTGGACGAGCCATACGACGCTTGAAAGCGGCCTTGAGAGCATGCCAAACACTGGTTTGCGCCCTGCTGGTCTTGGTAGTAGCCACGATCACAGTCCGCACAAGAAGGGGGTATGCTTTCCAGACCATAGCGTCCGGTCGAACAGTGCACGCACCGTTGAGTAGAGTTATCGAAGAACTGACCGACTGAACATCCCGTGCAACTGGTTGCACCTGAACCGATTGTATCCATTCCAACAGGACAACTGAAACAGCAGCATAGTCCTGATGTGTTGGAAAAGCGGCCAGGACTGCACAATTCGCATTGACTGGCATTCACCAGCGCCTGGAAACTGCCTCGCTCGCAGAAAAAGCAGAACGATGCACCATAACGCGGTTGATAACTGCCAGAGGAACAGTGGACACATGCCAATGATCGATCTTTATCCTGAAAATAACCAGGTTGGCAAGGTTGGCAGCTCTGAGTTGAATTGTCGAAGAACTCACCAACATGGCAGCCGGTGCACACAGTTAAGCCCAGGTCTTGCGAATCTGTTCCATATACACACACAGAGCATATAGATTGACCAGTCGTGTTGGCAAATCGACCCAACTTGCACAGCTCACAGCTAGAAGCACCCGTTGACGCAATATATGCACCACGTGCACAATCGATACATTGCATGCTTGCGGCTGCGTCTTGATATTTGCCAGTTGGACAGGAAGCGCAGAATGTCATTCCAGTGGTGTTAGCGTACCGGCCTGGTTCACAATTATGACAATCAGAGAGCCCGGTCACATTGGAATAGGTTCCTGTCCTGCAAAATGTAGAGACTCCAGCAATGCAATACCGACCCAGAGAACACAACTGAACGGATGTGCGGTGCCTGTTGTCATTGAAGGGCATAGTTGCAAAGCCTGGCGTAGCGACCAGTGGAGAACCAGAACCACCCGGACAATACAATGCCGATGAGCCACATTCCAGCTGTTCAGGACTAACAGACACAGGCGGGCACAAATAGCCCGCACTGCAGTTGCCCGAGCAACTGTAATCTGAGAGGCCTTCGGTTGCACCAAACCGCCCAGGAGGACAAGGTGCTGGTCGAGTCGAATTGGCAGGACAGTAAAAACCTTGGGGGCAGATCCCACTGCAACCGATATCTGGAAGTCCTCGACTTGCTCCAAAGCGACCAGCTGGACACGGGATTGGTGACGACGAATTGGCTGGGCAGTATACGCCTGTACTGCATTGGGAGCAGACAGTTGCTGCCAACTGGCTGAATGTTCCAGCCGAGCAGAACGAGCAAGAGAGGGGCGAAATAGTACCGTTCAGGAACGAATATGACCCAGGTGCACACGCCACTAGCATAGCACCTTGGCGAAAATAGCCGAGCGGTGCCAAATCTCCGCAAGGCGAACCGACTGGCGATGACTGACGCTTACTATTGTCACCCCAACACTGAACCGTACCTTCGACTCGAATCCCACACGAATGGCGGCCACCAGCAGCTACCTGAACAAACGAGCCAGTTGGCGGTGACGATTGGCCATACGAGTCGTCACCCCAGCACTGCACGATGCCATCGACTCGAATACCACACGAATAGTACATGCCAGAAGTCACTTGCACGAAAATTCCGGGCGGAGGCAAAAAAGGACCATTGCCATAATACCCCCAGCACTCCACACTGCCATTGACAAGAATCCCGCACGAATGATACGGTCCAGCAGAAACCTGTGCAAATTTGGCAGTCGGAGGCGACGATTGGCCATACAAGTTGTCGCCCCAGCACTGAATACTGCCATTAACTCTAATTCCGCACGAATAGTACATGGAAGCACTCACACGCGCGAAAGCGCCGGTTGGGGGCGACAATTGACCACTCCCGTTGTACCCCCAGCAGTCCATAGTTCCACTGGCTCGAATACCACACGAATGGGAGCCACCAACAACAACTTGTGCAAACGTGCCAGTTGGAGGTATCGATTGACCATACGAGTTGTCGCCCCAGCATTGAACGCTACCGTTGACTCGAACTCCGCAGGTACTGGAGCCACCAACAGCAACCTGTACGAATGCAGCAGTTGGAGCCGACGATTGACCCATAGTATTATCGCCCCAACACTCCAGGGTGCCATTGGCGGGAATTCCACATGAATGGTACATCCCAGAAGCAACCTGAACATACGGACCAGTGGGAGGAGACGATTGACCATTGCGGCCATCTCCCCAACATTGAACGGTACCATTGGCTCGGATTCCACACGAATAGCGACCGCCCGCAGCAACTTGAGTAAATTTGCCAGTCGGCGGTGACAATTGACCATAGGTACTGTCGCCCCAGCACTGTATGGTACTATCGACTCGAATCCCACACGAATGGTACGGACCAAGAGCAATTTGCACAAAGGTACCCGAAGGAGGCGAAGATTGACCAGCGCCATTGGCGCCCCAGCACTCAATACTGCCTTCGAGTCGAATCCCGCAGGAATACGAGCCGCCAGCAGCAACCTGCGCGAATGTACCGGGCGGAGGCGACGATTGGCCAAAAGAGTTGTCGCCCCAGCACTGTATGCTACTCTCGATTATTATCCCGCAGGAATGAGAGTCACCGGCAGCAACCTGAATAAATGCGCCAGTGGGAGCGAACAATTGACCATCAGAGTTGTCACCCCAACACTGTACGCTTTCATCGGCTTGAATCCCACACGAATGGGTGCCACCAGCTGAAACTTGTACAAATGTGCCAATCAGGGCTGATGATTGAGTATATGAATTGTCGCCCCAACAGTGAACACTGCCGTTCAAATCAAGCCCGCAAGAATGGAAGCTACCGGCAGCAACTTGCGCAAAAACACCAAGCGGAGCCGACAGTTGGGCATAGAAGTTGTCTCCCCAACACGCCAGGAAAGAGTCAGTTGTAATTTTGCACGAATGCGATCCACCAGCAGATATCTGTTGAGCGAAACTGTTCACTGTGACTGTTAACAGAACCAACAGTGTACACAGGGTCAACAATCTGCTATATCTCAGCAGCGCTACCATTTTCATTTTTGCAAATTGTATTTATTATTGAAGAGCGTCTAAAGAAACTCTACAAAGCTTCTTCCATATGTATGCGTTTAATGCAATGGCAAAACAAATGAGCTGGACTACAGTTTTACCAACCCCACGTCAGCGCTTTCATCAAATAGACCAGTTATTTTAACTTATTGTTTGGCAAAATATCAATCAAAATAGTAATAAAATTAAACAGTCAAGCCTCCTCAGGTATCGCAGACAAGTTCAGCTGAGCAAACAGGGAGAGCAGTTCACCCTCCATGGTTTGCTTGAGGTCGTGCGGCTGGCGCAGCAGATACTCGTCATGCTCGCTCATGATGACTTGGCCGTCTCTCGCATCCGCGTGCCAACTCAGGTCGAAATGATTCATGAAACTGGGATAGTGCGCCTCACCCTGCTTGCCGCACCAGTCAAAGTCAACGAACATGACCTTAATCCGGTCTCCGTCCTGCTTCACCAGCACATTCCCACCGTGCAGGTCGCCGTGCACGTTGCCATTGGACTTGATGCCTGCCTCGTACGCCTGCTGCAGGACGCCGCTGTCGATGAGCTGCTGCCGCTTCTCCTTGGCCAGTGTACTGACGGGTGTCCATTCGTTCGGGTCCAACCATTGGAGCACAAGCACTTGCCAACCTCCTGCACAGCACACAGTTAAAACAGTTAATGGCAAGGCTCAACAAATGAAAATGTTTGAATGAATGATGGATGATCAAATCAAACTTCCATAAGACAGCGCACCTGCTATTGCTGATGACGCGATGAGCGTCGGCGCGTGGTCGCCAGCCGCCTTGTGCGCCTCTGTGTTATAGCGCCTGGCGAATTTGACAGCGACACTGGCCCCGACCGGAATCTTGCCATCCGTTGAAGAAGTGACGTGCGCGTGGTAGCACTGGGTTGCGCCGATCTGCTTCACGAATCGCCAACTCACAATACCTTCAATGGACTGGACGGCAGGAAAGTTGCGCGACTGATTCCACTCGGCCAGTTTGTCGGCGTTGCTGTTCGCGCGCAGCTGCGCAAACTCCGTCAGGACAGACTCGTGCTGCTTCTGCAGCTCGTCCACGCTGATCTTGAGCGCCTTGAATATGCGCGCCAGATGCTCGAGGCACTCGGGCTGATGGCGCAGGTAGAGAAGAGGCATCATGGGCGTCAGCGGCTCAATCACGGGTCTGCTACCCAAGCACGCGCCGCTGACTTGGACATATGGCCCGACCAGAGACACCAGCAGCGCTGCAGACCGAAATGTGAATCATCACGTGAAACATGGACGACACACAATTATGCAAATGCATCAGCAATGACAGAGTGATTGAATGATAGTGTGACATCAACGATGCAAGTGCATGATCGAGTGTGAACAGAATCATCATACCAGGGCAGCGGTAGCACTCGGTGAGCTGGTGCAGCGCTTGTTTCTTCGCTTGTTGAGAAGATGCGGGATCGAGCGCAATCTTGAGCCAGTACACGATGCTTTGCAGAGTCGGGTCGTTGCCGCCATGTCCCAGCTCATTCTTGACCTCGGAGTTGAGCACAACGAGCGTAAACGGGCCGGGCTGGTCCTTGATCGCGACCGACACATGGATCGTGCCGTCCGTGGCAGTGAGCGAGGGCGGCAGCTTGTGCGGCTCAACCGTCGTGCCGAGGTAGCTGCCGAGAAGGCTGTTGAACTTTTCCATTCGGGCCGCTTCATCGCCGAACGGAGCCGACATCCAACACACCAGTTGCACTATGAATTCACAATCTGCAGCAGTGACAGGCAGCATGGCAGTATGGTCCATAAAACGCGCAAATATGGGCTCAAGAAGTGCGATGGGTGACCCGACAGCCCAGTGAGGGCGATAGTTGTGCAGCTTGGGGCGACCGACGCGCTGAGCCATGCCATTCTTGTCAAACTTGAGTCCTTGCTCGCGCATCCAGACCTTGGGGTCGCCGAATGAAGATGGTGCGTAGGCGACAATGTCGGCCAAGGGATCATCAGACGATGAAGCAGGCTGATCCGCTACGAAAAAGATGAGATGAATACGAAACAAGATGAGACATTTGTTTGTCCGAAGCAACTCATCCTTGCGAGTAAGAGATTCTTTTTCTTTCATCAAGCTTTCTCTTTCTGTGCGAAGTTGTTCTTTCTCGAGCGTCAATTTCTCATGATCCGCAGCATTCGCTTCAACAATAGACATTTCCACTCGCTTAATGTCATTGGAATTCTGCAATATGGCAATCTGACACTCTATTGTCGCCATCTCATTCTGAATGATGCCTCGGTCTGCTTGGCTCGCATTTGAAAGTTCGTCCAACTTTATCTTCAGATTCGACTCGGCCCTTTCCATCGCTCTCTCATTTCGAGAAATGTCATTGCTTAAGGATTTCAATTGCGCCGCCGTATCTGCAGTATAAAGAGGATTTGATGAAGGCAAATTGAAATCATCATACCCGCCATTCTCAAATACTTACTTCAATTATCGCAAAATAGGACATAATTTCAAAGTAGAAATGTAATGCATTACTCGTTGGTTTGTCCAACTCTCTCCGGTGGACAATTGGAAAAGGCAGAACCCTCAACCTCGAGTCAATTTTAAAATGCACCATTTGTAGCATTTTCACTTTTTATTTATAATGGCCAGATCCTTTCTGCTAAATGGTTGCGATATTGATTTCTCGAGTCGTCACCGAACCTTATGAAGCTTAGATGATGCATGATGTTTTACTATATTAAATAAGTTCCAAATTTGCAATGGAAAGGCGAGATGACCATCATCCAGGTATTTTTCGCGCTTGTTTCTCTTGCATGTGGAATTTCGTGTGTTCTGTCTTCCGCCTCTTCATTCGTGCCATTTCTCTTCTCGACCTATTTGTCTGAACTGTCTCACTGCCCTGCGGCTTGTTTCGATGGCTCTGTCTTAAAGTTCTCATCCTCTGGTTTATTCAGATCGGTGCTCACTTCTCGCGCAAGTTTTCTCATTGCATCGTGTCCACGACTCGCACTCGTGACTTTCATGGTAAAACGTTTGCATGATCGGTCAAAACTTCAACCAACCAATTGAGAAACTTGAAGATCGAGCAACTGGGCGGGTGCTTCAACCAGCCGGTCGAGAAGCTGCAGCTGCGATCGACCTACTGACGCGCTTGTTTGCCAGTTGTGAGACGTATGCAGTCGCTCCGTTGCTGGCCTGCTGCATTTCCGTCTACTCGTGCTAGTCGCATCCTAGCTCGAAGATATACCAGAGCAGTCGCCCTGAATGTGTACAGTGAGCGTACAAGACGAGACAGGATGAACTCGCCTTACGGGCCCTGGCACTGACCCATCGACTACCACTCGCGCGATCTGCCACGCTTGTTCCAGCGAGTGCGAGTCAAGACGGGCTCCGAGCTTGTGGCCGCAGCGCCGACCCGACCCGTCTCGTGCTCTCTCGCCACCGTCACTTGCGCGGTTCATCGCCATTGGTGGTGGCCGCCTCAGTGCGCGCTGCAAGAGAGGCTGAGAGGCGTCGTCTTCTACTGCGCTTGCCCACGCTACCGCGTTCGCAGTCGCTCACTGCAGGCGTTCGCAGTCGCTCACTGCAGCACTGCGCCGACCACGAGCGGCTTGGTTGCGCTGCGTGTCATCGTGCGCGCCTGACCGACCTTGTCTGCGGCCGAGCTCGGCCGGCGCGCTCTTCTGTTGTCCTTATCGCCCATTGACTTGGTGCATGTGCTGTGCTAGCGTAGCTTCCGTCTCAGTGCGTCAGCCTGTTGAAGACTCGCGGTATCTTGCGGCCAAACGCGGCCGGCGCGCATTTCTGCGTTCCTGCATCGCCCCTTGACTTGCGGCCTGCGCGCTCTTCTGCGTTCCTGCATCGCCCCTTGACTTGCTGGCTGCGCTACGACTGCAGCGTCATCGTCTCGAGTCGCCCTCAACGCACGTCTCGTGCTTGCCGTTCACTATGTTCATTCACGGCCGAGCTCGGCCGGCGCGAACTTCTGCCGCCTCGATGTGCTCAATTCAGTGCGTCAGTATTCACAACGAGAGCCACTTGCGGTACCTTGCTCTGTGCGCGTTGCCTTCTAGTGGATTCGCGCAGCGGGCTCGGCAAGAGTTCTCTTGTCTTCCTTCTGTGTCCCATACAATGGTTTGAAGTGTTCGGTGATGGCTCGTTTCACACGGCCGTTCTCGCTCGGCGCGCTCTTCTGCTTGGCGGTATGTCTGCCAGCACCTGCTCGAGCAGCTCGCAGAC
>ORMF011311233.1_pt1 | contig 14719 bp, 16 predicted proteins | sample 1779871 | NCBI WGS metagenome assembly ORMF01 (sample SAMEA104232316, study PRJEB22302) | groundwater metagenome | biome: forest; feature: aquifer; material: groundwater | place: USA | collected 2011-08-07 | depth 5.4 m | reverse complement strand
CGCCGCGGTTAGGAGCCACACTAACGGGAACGCCACTCGCCGCCAATTTCGCCGTGAGGCCACCACGACCAAGGCGGCGCCCGCCGCCCATACAGCCTCGACATGGTCGAACCACAACCGCGGCCAGAAGGCTAGGCCCGGCGAGCCGCCCGCGTGCGCCAGCGTCTGCGTCGAGAAATGGGACGCCCATAGCACATCCAACGGAACGGTCCCCATCGCTCCGGCCAGCCCCAGATACACAGCGACCACGCTCGCAATCCAAATCTCCAGGGCCCGGGTGGCTACGCTGCCCCGGAACCGTTCGAAGCGCCACCAGGTTTTGGAGTGCGCCAGTCCTCTGGCGCTTTCACTGCAAGACGCTGCCGCGTGGTCGGGGGGGTCAGGGGCACAAGGCGCGACCTCGGACCGGGGCCTCCTCCCCCGCCCAGCGCTGCCTAGTCCTTTCGTCCCGAGGAGGATCTCGACCACAAGCGCCGGCGCCACGACCGCCGCCGTTAACTTGATTTGCAGCGCCGCCGCCAACAGCCCGCCAGACAAAGCCAGCCAGGGCCACTGCTGCTTTTCCTGCCACTTGAGAATTGGCCACAGCGCCCAAAGCGCTGTGCCGATAGCGGGAACTTCGAGCATCGCTGACACAGTCAACGCGAAAACCTGTGGCGCTGCCAGCAGACAGAACGAAGCGACAACGGCTGCCAGCACCCCACACCGCCGCCTCACCAACACCCCGCACGCTGCCAGCAGCGATAACCCGAAGACCACCGCCAGTGCCCGTGCGACCCCGATGCTCGCACCGATGTTCCTGAACCAAAGGCCAAGCAACACCGTGTGAAGCGGCGGTTGATCATCCCACACCTGCCGGTACAACGAGAATCCCTTGGCCCAGAGCAGTGCCTTGGTTGCTTCGTAGTGCTCGTCCGTGCCGATCTCCACTGCGGTCCGCACCGATCCAGCACCCGCCACAACCAGCGCGGCGAGTCCAACAATCACCGCGATAGTCAGCAATCTTGGCACATGTTTGCAGTCTTGCACCACAGCGCGAGCCCAAGTCGCTGCTTGCGCGAGCACAATTCAACGACTCAACACGTTTGGAGATTTGACGTGTCCACCACCGTAGCACTGCTCAGGCCAAGGGTGTCCAGACGCCAGCCATTAAGGCGTCCTCCACTCTTCGACCCTCGCAGCCTCACACCCTATCCTGTTACGGGACTGGCCCTAGGCTCTCTTGAATGGCCGCCTGCTCCATGGAAACAACAGCAGCCCGGTGCAGACTCCAGTTGCCAAACCTGCTACAAGCCACAGGAAAGGGTAGTTCCGCCGGATGGGCTTCATTGGCAAGCCCGCGTGTTTCGTCATGAAATTGACAATGTCGTCGAGCAGGTCCTCGCCACCGGCGGACGCTTGGGTAAATCGGTTCTCACTGTCATACCTTATCGATCCGGGACGATGTACAGGTATGAAAATTGAATCCGCAACATTCTCGTTCAGCACGCAGGAAAGGATCTGCACCTTGTATTCCGACTGGACCATATCCTCATTCGTGTGTTGCCTGACTGAGAGGATTTGCGTTCGATATTCTGTCGGCAACCAAAAGCCTGGCGCAACCTGATCCACTTTATCCGTCACAATTCTCCGGAGGACTCTCCCCGAACGACGATCCCGTATATCGCGACGCATGACGCATAGGCCCTTGCTTGTTGCGATCCAAATCCGATCAATCCCGTCTCTATCTAACACAGCGCAGTCTTCACCGCCAACCGGCTCAGAGTCGGACAGAAGGAGATAGTCGGGTGATTGCAGAGCTTCAGCCGCGATAATCCGCGCTCCTGAAATACCCACGGGCATTTTGTAGGTGCTAACTGGCCATCTCGGGACAATCGGTAGCAAAGCGTCTTCCGGTATCGATCCAGGTACGGCATCCCCGCTGTTCATTTTTCGTCCCGAGAAGAAGGCTCGGTTGAAGGACCATCTTTGGCATGTGCTTCCTTGGTGAATGAAAAACTCCTGGCAATACGGATCCGCTTGCCAAGGGTGGTCTCGTGAGAAATGTGCGCCTAAATGGTATAACTCACCCGGTGCAGCTACAGCCATGATTTGATGTGTTGCGACGGATCCCTTGCTCGTGGCGGAGGGCGTCGTCTCATATTCAATTCGCCAACGGTTTACCGTATTCCATTGCGCGGCCGCTTTTCCAATCAGGCGACGTTTTTCGGCGTCTGACTTGAATCTCTCGACATCTGCATCATTCCAGCGAGCCCATGCTGGCAATGCAACTGCAATCACAACAATGATAATCGGCACGACTCTTGAGGGCATTTTACTCAGGCTTTCCGCATCTTTCTTCTATGTCGAATATATAAGACGTTTACAACCAATCCCAAGATCACGCAATTAATGACGATGAACCAAAGAGCCAATCGGCCGTCCTGCCTTTCACGTAGAACATCGGTCGCAGCTCCCCGCAGCAAGGTTCCATCCGCAGGCACAAAGTACATCACCTTGTGATAAGGACTCTTTCGCGCCTCGGCGGAGGTCCGGTCGGAGACCATGGTACCTGGAGTTTTGTAATCAAGCGCAAACTGAATGTTCTGTTGAGCACCGAATTCGATGGCAGTCAACTCGCATGTACCCTTGTTCGCCTGGCCGGGCGAGAGCGCCGTTGTCCATAATGGATCCAGGTAATAGTGTGCTACACAGCGACGCGGAAGCCAAACATCCAGATTCTGATAATATTGCCAGTCGTCCGGTTGAACGCGAAGAATCTTCTGCCCGGTCGAGGTGAACTCCTCGCGTTCAACCACACCGTAACCGAGTTTCGGATTAAGAATAAAGACCACGGTGCGCTTTGGTTCCAGCTTTTGCATCTTCTTCAAGGCAGCAGTCTCCTTGGCGACTTCCCCAGACGGCAGTTCCATGGATTTGAGCATCTTGCGCGCCTCGTTAAAGTCAACCCCCCGTGCGGCAGTCAAAAAACGATCGGGCACCCGGACGGCGACACGAAGATTATCACTCACTGTTTCGACCTGCGTTGAGTCGCTTTCATTCAGATAATGCAGGACCAATGACTCAAAAGAAGAAAATGTCCGCAATTCCGCGACACTCCTTGGCGCATAAAGACCAGCGGCATCCAAATATGGAAAAGAAAACAGTGGCCTGAGGGTTTGGGCCTGATCCGTCGTGTCCGTCGTGTCGTTCACCAGGTACTTCTCGAGAAAGGCCGGGGGCTTAAAACCCTTCGGCCGATGTGGAACGCCGATATAAAAAATGGTCCCGTCAAACACCTGTTCATTAACGCCCTGAACCTGATTTGTACGGCCAGCGGAGACATACCTCACAGCGTTTTCTATGCGCTGCTGGAAGCGGTTTCCCTCGACATACACAGAAAAGCTACTCGATCCAAGGTGAGTGCCCTTAACGGTGTCTTCGGCTGTCTCGCGGTACTCGATCCTAGTCACTGCCATCGCGGCTGCCAGCTTCTCCAACCGCCTGCGTGCGCCCAGCGGCAGCTCGCCTCCTGCATATCCGCTTACCGCCGGTTGGCCGTTCAACGAATCCGGAAACACCGCGAAGCCAAGCACGAGTAACAAAGCCGCAATCGGGTATCCACCGTACTGCTTTGGCATACCAAGAATGAACGCACTGCTTCTGCTCGGAGATTTGCACTCTGTCATAGGAAACGCCTAGCCTGAATAAATCGACACATTAGCGGAAACGTAAGACCTATGGTGAATCCGCTCGCGGCGAAAGCTGGATGCTTCCACAGATTCGCCTGTGGCAACAGCGCAATCCCGCTCCAAGCCCTGCGAAAAGAGCCAAGAGACATCCTGTGCACCGCTGCGGAAGGCCCGTTCACGTAGTCGATGTCTTGACCTGTCATGGAAAGTATTAACAAGAACGCGCCGGTCTCGGGAGATTCTCCGTCCATATGAACTATGACAGGCCGCGGCGATTTCGACAGCTCAGCCACTGTCAATGATACCGGCTGCAACGGCAACCCGTGCCTCCCCGCGAGATGCGCTAATGTCGCGGTCGTATGTTGCCTCGCTCCTATTTCTTGGATTTGCTCCTTTAGCAACTCGGAGTACTCGCAGCAGACTCCATTCGCGCGCAAATGGCAATACAGAACATTGATCCCCCCGTTGTCTGGGCAGCGCCAAGCTTGAAACCGAATGTCCTCCGTGCCGTGCGTTAAGGTAGCCCAGCCGACACATAGGACGAATAAAGCAAATGAATACGGTTTCTTGCGTCTCACGCAAGCACCTCCGCTTTAGTCACGGTGTCGTTGGTCTGGCGGTACTTAAGGCTGCGCAACAAGAAACCAAGAATAACAAGGCCAACAATAAACAGACACGCCGCCAAAAGCACAGTTCCCCATTGTTGCGTCGCGCGCTCTGCGAACGACCGTTTTTCCGTCAGGGCAAGGCCGGTCCAGGAAAAATGACCTAGTTTCTGCAGAGGAATCGAAAACTTTGCTCCGGTAGTGCCATCAATCAGAAAGACACGTCGTCGGTCAACTTTATAGATAACATTGAAATGATAAGGTGTGATCGAGACACCACCATTCTTAAATTGTCCGATCGCCGGCAAGGGTAGAGAACCGATATCGTCGGCACGGTAGCGGCGAATCTCCGCATCTATTCCGAACCTTTTGGCAAGATCGCGAAGGGCCAGTAGCGACACTCCATCAGCTGAAATTGAAAGGTCTTCGAACTCTGTCAACGAGACTTCACGACGACCTGCCAATATCATGAACACGAACAGTGAGTTTGGACCGCACTTCAAGACACTGGAATACGAGGTATTGGGTGCCAAAGCACCATCCTCACATGCAACGACAGTTGCCACGCCAATGACGCAGAATGTTATCCACGCTCGGATTGGGTAGACTCCACCCATAATAACCTGAAGACTGTAGTGGGGCGGCGGCGTGGCCGCCCCTGGTACGATGCCGCCTACGTACCACAGTCAGTAAGGTTGTTCCAATAGAGACCGCAACCACTACTAAACAAATTACCACACGGTTGGTTCTGAGGGTCAGCACGCTTCAAATGAGGATACTGCGTACTGTTGTAGACTATAGGATTACTGGGACACGCAGGTCCATTATTATTACACCAGATGATACTATATCCACAAGCACCACCACTAGTGGTCGCTGCTTGAGCATCCGATATCGGCAAGCCGACTCGATGCGAGGTCAGAGCCGAAGCCGCGAGCAAGCCGCCGCATAACACAGCGGCAACACCGCATCTACTGATCTGTTTCTTCATAGTTCGTTCGTGATAGGTTGTTTTGTTTCGTTTGTTTCCTTGGTGTGTTTTGACCAGGACCCACCCCGCCACTCAGCAAGGTGGAAAGTGTCACAACGCTCGAGCTATTAGTCCGGCCCGTCGTTGGAATCTCCCGCGCTGATCGCGCCGCGTGTGTAAAGGGACAAAACAAAGAACCATCAGGACGGATTTCGTTCGAGTTTAATGCTTGCCTTACCCATTCGGCGGCCTGCAAGTAAACCGGATTCGGAGGACGCTGTTGAGAGTCAAGGGAATTCAGCACTTCCAGGAGATGTCCGGTGACAAGAATACGGAATTGGAGGGGCGTTATCAGCCCGGTTTCGTCCTTATTGATCGCGTCGCACCATTCTCTGCTCCAACTGCCGTCCGCTTGCTGCCGACGAAGAATCTCCTGAAGTTTTTCCGTGACGTAAGTGCCCAACTGCTTTCGCGTCTTGGTGTTGAGAATGGAATGCACGCGGTCGGCTGTCTGAATATTCACTAAAGCCTGTAAAATATGAGTACCCGCGCAACTCTGGGAATTCAAGTCGAGCTGAAGAAGGTGCTGAGCCAATCGCGAAAACGAGGTTCGCTCGCGAAAACGATTCACCCATTCCTGTTTGGGCGGCAGGTACTTGGCAAACGCAATCGCGGTCCAGGCCAGTTCCTTTTGATCGAAGCTAAAATTCGCCACGGATTCGGAAAGTAAATCCGAAATCGAGTATGATTGTGTTTTAAGACGGATCGGAAGCTTCAAAGGCAAATCCAAAGCGGCAAAGGTAGCCAGACATTGATCCTGATGCGCCTCACCGACATCGTTATCGAAGACAGGATCCTTTGAAAGCAGGTAGCGCAATCCATTTCGCGTTCTGATAAATGGGCTTTTGCCAAAAGCCTGGACCCCTGCCTGCTCGTCAGTTAGCGCCTTTACCACCACGTCTCCTGAGGTGAAAGAAGGCAAGTCAGTAGGCCCCAGCCCGTAAAAGAGCAGGAGGTGACAACACCCTGAAACAGATACCTTATTCGTGTTGTCGAGCGGGTATATCCGGGCGAGCGTGGGAATGGCAAGAGAGCCCGAGCGATGGCCTTGTGCAAAGGGACGCGTGAGATTGCCTCGTCCGCTCACATTGGATACGCGAAGTGGATTCTTAGCCTCGTTCGCAGCACCAAGCGAGTGCAGACCATCAGCAGTAAGTTCCCGTACCGAAGTTTCGAAGGATTCGAGAACTTTGAACGGATCCGCCTCAAGGCTGCGCCTTGTCATCACCTCGACTTCATCAAACATGCCCGAAATTGAAAGGCGGTCTGAAGAATCTGCCGTGAGGAGCACCAACTCCGACGGCTTGAACCTCCGCTTCGAAGAGCCATCTAACCATAGCACGCCTCCTTCTTCCAGGAGGATCAAACTCGGCGGATTAGGACGGTCCAGGACCGTTCCCTTGGAAATGAATTCGGCTTTTCGAGCAACAATCTTCCCCGACTGTGCCTCCGGAACTTGACCCGAGGCGATCAACGGCACATCGAAATGAGCAACCAGAACTCCGTTCTCTTGCGGAAGAATGACTACGAACGAGCAAACGTTGCAGTCAACCGGGTTAAACGAAATCTCAATCCCTCGCTCAATTGGGGCAACCTCAGCCCACCCGAGGTAGTAGGCTTGCGGGGCCGCAAGGCATTTAGCTGCGGTCCCCTTATCAGCATCGTGCGAACGCTCACCATCAGGAGTGATCTCTTTTGTCGTAGTGTCAGCCGCTTCGCTGCGAGGACAGACGCGAGTGATGACTGAGACGGCAATCAGATAAACAGCGGCAGCCAGGCTCCAGTGCCCAATCACCCGCAAGACGGACTCTTGGGCTGAACAAGGAGAACGATTTCTTGTGAATCTCACCTCATCCTCCGATGGTCGCGCTGGCGGTTTCGCTCCACGGACCTTTGTCGCCGCGCGTGCTGACCCAGCGCAGCATGTAATGGGCTTTCTTGCTGGCTTGCGCGCCGGTGTATTGCGCCAGGTACGGCGAGTTGGTGTCCAACGCCAGAAAGCTCAACTCGCTGGGGTCCGTCGGCGGCGTGTCGCCAATCTTCACCCAGATTTCCACACCCATCACGCCGGTGGGCTTGGCCTTCTTGGTCGGTGTTTCTTCGTCCATGAAGCTGATGGTGTGGGCTAGGCGTTGGCTGGTATCGACGGTGGCCACCGGACGGCTGGTCGGCACGCCTGCCGCAGTGCGCGTCTTGGAGCGCACCGGGATCTTGAGGCCGGCCCGCTGGGCGTCCGTGACAGTGGTGCTGGATTGCAGGCGCTGGGTCAGCGCGCGCAGGCTGGTTTCAAACGTCGCGCGGCTGCCGTCCTTGCTCCGGGCCGCACTCCCGGCCGCGGCGTCGGCAGCCACGTGCGCGCTGTAGGCGCTGGCCCAGGCGGCCTGGGCAGCCGTCAAAGGCGTCAGGTCCGCCGCCACCAGACCGAGCGCAGCGGCGTTCGCGTTCGCGTAAGTCAGGTAATTCTCCTGCCAGGAGTCAAACTCAGAATCTTTTGGAGGGATGTAATCGCCAGGCATGGTAGTTAGGGGTCAGTTTTCAGTGGTCAGTTGCCAGTTGCCAGTGGGCAGTGGCTGGATGCCGGATGCTGGATGGATTCGGATTCTCGCACTCAGCAGTCCGCACTTGGACGGGGCCAAGCCGTGTCGAAAAGTCAGGCAACGGGTTGCGGTTCAGACTGTTGCGCGCTTCGGGCGCTGGGTTTGGCCAGCGGTCTCCCAGCTTCTGCGGCTCAACCGCTAAGCTTCGGGATTGAGTTTCGGAGCTTAGCAATTCAAACGCGGAGCTTCGACATTCCAGCGCCGAGCTTGGGGACTGAACCGCGGAGCTTCCAAATCGGATCCCAGAGCTTCGCCGACAAACCGCAGGGCTTCCCCTTTCGTCTGCAGAACTCCGGCACCGATCCCGGGAGGTCAACGGGCAAAGGGCGGAAGTCCGCGGTCGATCTGCGGACCTTCCCCTGGCAGTGCCGGAAAGCTGTCTCTCTGTCGGGGGCAGGGACTGGCGAGGCACGCAGTTTGGAAGCTCACTGCCTCGGCGCTTGGTCCGTGCGGCCAAGTGCCGTCGCTCAGTCGTCTCCGTCTGCTTTGCTCTCATGGGACGGTGTGATTTCAGCAAAACGCGCCGACGGAAGCAAAGGGAAAAACAGTATGTTTTTAGTATAGACGCCAAGCTGTAACCATTCAGCGGAAAACCACGAATGGACACGAATGGACACGAATCAGACCGCCGATGGGTTGCTTTTCCAACCTGCGCTGCGCGTCACCGTTCAGTTGCCACTGCCAGCGGGCTCCGAAAGCGGCCACAAGCTTGTCTTCATTGGTGTTCATTCGTGTCCATTCGTGGTTGATTTGCATGGATACGGCTCAGGTGTGCCCGAAGATCTTCTTCAGCGCTTCTCCGCGACTGTGGACGCCGAGCTTTCGGAGGATGCTCGTCACGTGCAAGTGGACGGTGCCTTCCGCGATGCCCAAGTGCTGCGCGATGTCTTTGTCATGCACGTATTGCATGAGGCAGACCAGGACTTCGCGTTCGCGCAGAGTCAGGCTGGCTGCCTGGTTCAAAGCAACGCCCCAGTTCCGGCAATGGCCGGCGAGCAGCGTCTGCGCGCGTGGGCAGAGGGCCGTTTCGCCGTTGAGTGCGGCCTGCACGGCGCGCTTGAGTTCCGCGGGGGAAGCCGGCTTGATCAAGTAACCATTCGCCCCGGCCATGAACGACAGGAGCATGCCTGAGGCATCAGCGCGGCCGGTGTGCATGATGACCGGCAGGTCGGGCAGAATCGTCTTCAGCCGCCACGTGCACTCGATGCCCGACATCTCCGGCATCCAGATGTCCATGAGCACCACGGCGGGCCGCTCCTCGCGGATGCGTTCCAAGGCTGCGGCAGCCCGCCCGTAGCAGCAGAGCGCCCACCGTCCGTCGAGATCCCCGATCGCTTTTCGAACCGCAGCGTGGACGCTTTCCTCGTCGTCCACCAGAGCGATCAGCACTGACCCGAACGGCTGAGTGGTGAGGGTTTTGGCTTGGCTGTTCGGCGTGGGGCTGGGCAGGGTGAAGCGCGGCGCGGGTTGCGCCCGCACAGGGCCCCGGCTCGTCAGGCGCACCGGTGAGGGGGATGGTGACGGAGCCGCGCACGAAGTTGTGCGGCTCCGGCAGAGGGCTGAGCCATCAGCGTCCAAGGCTGCTAGGTTATACTTGGCCATGAGTCTGTTCCGCATCCTACTTCGTTTGGCCCCACTGCCAGCCAGCCAAGGTTATCACGCTGCTCAGCCGTTGAGACCCTTTTCGCGCGCCTGCCCCGGACAGGCAATCCTGAAGCATCGGGAGCCACTCCCTGCGCTCGCCGATGAGACAAAAGGGGCCAAGAACGAGAGAAAGACCGAGAATCTCGCCCCGATTCCCAAGCCCCATTCCAATTGGCGGGTGCCTTCATGGCTTTCTCGGTGGTCTTGGCCGAGAATCAAGCGGCCAGAAGCATTGTCAAGGTTCTTTTCAGAGTTTTTTCGGACTTTCTCGGGACCGTGAGTTCCGGTTGACCGACGTGGCGGGAGAAGTCGCGAAGGACATCCTCGCCTGATGATCCTGGAATGAACAGTTGAACCACGGATAAAGCCAGCGCGGCGCAGCCGCAGGCCAAGCGACGCCGAGGAAAACCTCACAGATTCGGGGCGGAACGCCGATCCGCGTTTCGTCGGCCAGACTGGCCATCGGCGTTCCGTCCTGAATCTGTGTGGAATTCTCTGTGGTTTCTCAAAGGGTCCTCCCGCTCAACTGCCGGATGTAGGATAATTCGCTTGTCGGCGCACGTGGAGTCGGGTATTGGTTCGCGTAGTTCAGCCCGAACACCATGACGCCCGATGCTCGAAACCGGCCCTGCGTGCTTCGCCTTGCTCGCCGCGGCTTCACCTTGATCGAGCTGCTGGTCGTCATCGCCATCATCGCGATCCTCGCCTCGCTGCTCCTGCCTGCGCTGGCGCGCGCCAAGGCCAAGGCGCATCAGACCAAGTGCCTGAGCAACGAAAAGCAGATCGGGATCGCCTACCATCTTTACGCCGACGACAATAACGAGTCGTATCCGACGTGTCCCAGTTGGACGGCGATCGGCGGCAACAAAGGCGTGCTCACTCACTACGACAGCAATCGCTACGGTTGGACCAACCGGCCGCTGAATGTTTATCTCCAAGCGCCCGAGGTCTATCGGTGCCCCGCCGACAAAGGGGACGCGATCTTCGCCGAAAGTGATTTTCGCGTCGGCGGCAAAGTGGTGAAGACCTGTTACGAGGGCTACGGCACAAGTTACCTGGTGCAGTGGGCCATCGACACGTGGCGGGTCAAGCACGTCGCCGGCGATTCCGGTAACCCGAGTTCGAAAGAGGGCGAGCCAATCAAGGCCGGTGAAGTCGCGGTCCGCCCGGTAAACAAGATCATTCAGGGCGATTGGCACTGGCACGGCAACCGGCACGGCAACCCGGGCGATCGCCGCAGCCAGTGGCACAACTACAAGGGCCAGACCCGCTTCAACATGCTGTTTGGCGACTCGCACGTCGAGTTCTTCGCCTTCCCGAAGGAATACAAGGGCTGGGATTTCGCGCCGGCGCCGGACCCGAATTTCAAATGGTGGTAGGACGTGTGCGCTGGGTCTCGCCGATCACGCCGACGAACACAGACGGAAAACAAACCCGTCAACTCAATGAGAAAAAGAACCCACCCGCACGGCGCCCGAGTGAGCGGCGCGTTCACGCTGATCGAACTGCTCGTCGTTGTCGCCATCATCCCGATTCTCGCGGCGATGCTGCTGCCGGCGCTGCGCCGCGCCAAAGCCAAGGCACAGCAGACCAAGTGCGTCAGCAACCAGCATCAGGTCGGGCTGGCGTTCATGCTCTACGCGGACGACCACCTCGACACTTACCCGACTTCGCGCGGCTGGAACGCCTATGGCGGCGTGAAGGGCAAAGTGGACGATCACCACGGCGGCGCCACGCCCGCGGACCAGCGGCCGTTGTACCGTTACGCCCAGTCCACCGACATCTTCCGCTGTCCCAGTGACGTGGGCGACTGGTTCTACACCAACAAGACCGCGTGGGAGGCCTTCGGCAACAGCTACCGCGTGCAACATCACTACAACAGTTTCCGCACGCGGCATGTGACCTCCCAGATCGGCGATGGCACGGCGAAGCCAATCAAGGGCAGTGAAATCGCGGTCAAGGCGGTGAACAAGATCATCCAGGGCGATGTCCCGTGGCACGGCAACCGGCTCAAGAACGACAAGCGCAGCGCCTGGCACAACGTGCGCGGCAAACGCAGCCACAACATGCTCTTCGGCGACGGCCACGCGCAGTTTTACCTGTTCCCGAAGGAAATGGATGATCCAGCCCTGTGGACCGTTTACACCGCGGACAGCGATGCGACCAATCCCCTGCGGCCGCGGCCGGATTTCTATTGGTGGTGAGGAGTATGAAGCTTGGCCGGCCGGGTTGTCGGGAAGAAGATTTTGACCGGCTTCGTTTAAGAACCTGTCTGAAGACACTGGCTGCCCGTCGTCCTCGTCCTCGTCCGTCGTTCTCGTCCTCGATGTTTCGGTCCTTTTCCGAGCAGGAGGCCGAAGGAGGAGGGCGAAAATCGCGGACATTTTCCCGGCTGGCTCCGAGCCGCTCCGGCGCGTTCACGTTGATTGAACTGCTCGTCGTCATCGCCATCATCGCGATTCTCGCCAGCTTGCTGTTGCCGGCGCTGGGCAAAGCGAAGCGTCAGGCCCGTAACACCAAATGCCTGTCGAACCAACGCCAGCTCGCTGTCGCGATGTTGCTGTACGCCGACGACAACGCCGACTGGTTCACCAGCGGCTACTTCCCCTTGCGCGGCGGCGGGCGCTTCGACATCTACCAATACAACACCGCCGGCCAGGCGGGCATCGTGCCAAAGCCCGCACCCGGTTCGGAGCCGGCGGAGGATCGCCCGATCAATCGCTGCCTCAGTGAGGGTCACAAAGTGACCTACTGCCCGAACGACAAGGGCGACATCTACAACTATCCGAAGTCGAACTACGTCATCGACGGCACGTCCTACATTTTTCCCAGCTACGCCGAGGGCCGGCCCGGCGAGCTGATTGGCCAGGACGGCATCTGGCATCTGGAGTTCCACAAGACGAGCGCCGTGCGCACGCCGGCGAAGAAACTCCTCTATTCTGACGTGATCGTTTATATCGACCGCGCGGGCAACCAGCCGAAGTTCACCTGGCACACCGACAAACTGGGCCGCCTGAGTGTCGCGATCGGCTTTGTCGATGGCCACGTGCAAGTGCTCCGCCGCAAAGATCAGAAATACGACACCGGCGACCAGACCCTGAAGCAGGACAGGATCGATCAATGGGCGACGGAAGATTACTATTGAGTTGAGCCGTCACCGTGCGCACGCGAATTGCGGGCTGTTCGCTCACGACGACCAAGAACTTCCGAGACGTTCTGTGGCCCGCTCACCCCTCACCCCAGCCCTCTCCCCGTTGAGGGGAGAGGGAGCGCGCCGCACGTGCGTTGGTGTTCAGAGCAGCGTTTCTGCGAAGCGCGCCGCTGCGGGCTGGTCGATCCTTTCTCACGTGGAGAATGCTCGCTCGCGGCCGAAGCCCCCCAACCAGTCCGAATGCTTCCAACGCGTCTCCCTCTCCCCTCAATCCCGACTCGGTCGGGAGGGTGAGGGGTGAGAACGGCGATGCACGTGTCGAAACTTGTCGGCAGGCGCACGAGTCTCGGGCAGCGATTGGGATTTCTCGGTGTTTTCACTGGCCGGGCTTCGTTGGCCGAAGCTCAAACCGCTGCGCAGCCTGCGGTTCAAGCCGGGCTCCATTCGGACGGCCGCCGCGGAGTGCCGGCCGCCACACTCGTTTTTGAAGCTTTGACTTGAGCCGCCGGATTGCATAGTCTTCCGGTGCATTCGGCCCATGCCAGTTGAAAAAATCATAGTCCTCGAAGACGAACTGGTCGTTCGCAAGAACCTCGAACAGCAACTGCGCAACCGGCGCTTCGACGTGGCCGGCGCGGGCACGCTGGCCGAGGCACACGAGTACCTTGCCAAGGACACGTGGGACTTGATGTTCGTCGATGTGCGCCTGCCCGACGGCCAGGGGACGGATTTGCTCGAACAGTTGCAGCATCGGCCGCAGCGGCCGTTGGTGGTCATCATGACCGGCTTCGGCTCGGTCGAGTCCGCCGTCGAGTGTATGCGCAGCGGGGCGTTCGATTACCTCATCAAGCCCTTCTCCACTGATCAACTCGAAGTCACGCTCAAGAAGGCCGACCAGCACCTCCAACTCGTCAAGGTCAACCAGTACCTCAGCCACGAAGACGTGGGCGAGGCCGGCGACGAACTCCTGGGCAAAAGCCCGGCCATGGAGCGGCTCCGCCAACTCATCCGCAAAGTCGCTCCCACACAGGCCACGGTGCTCATCCAAGGCGAAAGCGGCACGGGCAAGGAACTGGTCGCGCGCGCGATCTACCGGCAAAGCCCGCGGGCCAGCGCGCCGTTCATCAAAGTCAACTGCGCCGCGGTGCCGGATAACTTGATCGAGAGCGAGTTTTTCGGCCACGAGAAAGGCGCGTTCACCGGCGCGTTGAACAAGCGGGAAGGCCGCTTCGAGTTGGCGCACGGCGGCACCATCTTGCTCGACGAGATCAGCGAGATTTCCTCCACCGTGCAGGCCAAGCTGCTGCGCGTGCTGCAGGAACGGGAATTCGAACGCGTCGGCGGCAACCGCACCATCCAGGTGGATGTCCGCGTCATCGCGACCACCAACCGGCGCTTGGAGCAGAGCGTCGAGCGGAAGGAATTTCGCGAGGACCTTTACTTCCGTCTGAACGTCGTGCCGATCCAAGTGCCGCCGCTCCGGGAGAGGATGGAGGACGTCGTCTTCCTCGCGGAAAAATTCATGCAGCGATTCACGCGCAAGCACGGGGCGCGCGGGCGCGGGCTCTCGTCCGACTGCCTGGCTGCGCTCTGCGCGCATCAATGGCCCGGCAACGTGCGCGAGCTCCAAAACGTCATCGAACGCGCGGTCATTCTGTGCGGTGAGGGCTTGGTGGAAGTCGAGCACCTCGGCCTGCCCCAAAGCGCAGCCGTGGCGGCAACTCCACAGGCAGTGACCACGGTGGCGGCCCCCAGCGCGCCGACACCCTTTGGCGCGCCTGCAACTGCCCGCACGCCGGTCGCCAGTGCCGCGAGCGGCGAAGTCCTGCCGTTGGACGAGTTGGAGAAGCGCCACCTGCTGATGGTATTGCAGCGGTGCGGGGGAAACCGGACGCAGGCCGCCAAGCTCCTCGGGATCAGCGTCCGCACCATGCGCAACAAACTCCACGAATACAACATGAGCAGCCAGGACGATGCCGACCCCACGGACGCCCCCGCCAGTCCGTCCGCCAGTTCCTGAT
>ORMF010055454.1_pt1 | contig 14720 bp, 12 predicted proteins | sample 1779871 | NCBI WGS metagenome assembly ORMF01 (sample SAMEA104232316, study PRJEB22302) | groundwater metagenome | biome: forest; feature: aquifer; material: groundwater | place: USA | collected 2011-08-07 | depth 5.4 m | reverse complement strand
GGCCACGGGGGGCGGGAGGGGCGGCGCCCCAGCGCGCCGGGGCATCGGCAAGGGCGCGGGGACGGGGGCCGGTCTCCGTGGCTCGACGGCCGGTGGATTGGCACGTGCCACGGGGGCTTCGGGCGCGCCCGGAGCGACGGGTGACAACACGCCGCGGGGACCGAATACCTCCGTGACGTCGCCTGGGACTTCGATCCGCTTCTGCTCCGGCCGCCGGTGCAATTGATCCGGTCGCACGCGCGCGAGGATCTCCTGGAGGGGCAACTCGACGAGGGCGTGATCGTCGCCGATGGCGCGGGCGAAAATCTCGGGCGGCGAAAGCAGCCGCAACTCGCCGAACGAAATCTTCACGACGCCACTGGCCAGTTGGCCGAGCACCTTGTGCAGCGGCACGGTGAGTTGGATCGCCGGATCGGGCTGCTGGCTCACCTTGGCGCGCAGGCCCTGGGGCAAGCGGCTGACGACCGTGTGGAGCGGGAAAGAAATCGTGTCGCCGGTCACCGGCAACGGCGCCGCGCGGACGGCAGGCGCCGCGGCGCTCGGCGGGCCTTCGGCGACGGCGGGGCTGGCTGGCGCTGCGGACGGCGGGGGCGGTTCCGCCCCGCGTCTGCCCAGGAGATTCTTGAGAAAACCAAACATGCTTACCTTCGCGCAATGTGTCATAGCCACGCGGATTCGTCGATGAAATTAACGCACTCTTCCCGGCGCCGGTCCGCTGCCTGAAAACCCGACACGATGCTCTTAAAAGCGGACACGCCGACGCAACTCGGCTGCGGCATTGGCCGCAACTTCATCTGACATTCGCCTGCCGCCCGCCCGGCCGTGTTGTTGAGCAGGATGTGTTCTTTTTGCCGGCGGGCCGCGTGGCCGAGCGGGCTTTCCGCATCGCGAGCTCTCGTGGTCGCGCCAACCGCAAATCGCGCGCGCCCGGGCCATGCGCCAGGTCCGGCGGGCCAGGCTCCGGTTCCGGCGGGCCGCAGCGCACGGTCTGTGCTTATGCCTGACCATCGCTCCAGTGCGCTGTCCGGTTTCGGACCGCCGAGCCGAATCGAGTTTCGCGCCGCACGGCAGGAACCCGCCGGCGACAGACCTGGAGCTTGGGCGATTGACGAATGACGAAGTCCGGGTGCCGGAAACATTGCAACCCGCGGGGCGCGACGGCGCCCCGTCCGACCAGGCCGGAACTGCCCCTGCCTTTTTTCGCGGCGGCGGGTGATGCGACAGGCTTGCTCCAAGCGCCCGCCGCCGGCCCGCGCGCCGCGACTCTCGCCGCCGCGACTCTCCTTGCATTTTGGCCGCCAACCGCCTTGAATGAGCCCGCCGTGAACGGCGGTCACTCGTGATTATGCGGGCGTGTCCGAAAATCCTGATGCTGGACGACGACCAGGAGTTGCTGGAGCTCTACCGCTGCATCCTGGTGAATCTGCCGAGCAAGCCCGATGTCCACACCGCCAGCACGGGCGCGCGCGCGATGGCCCTCCTGGAGTCCGAGCCGTTCAACCTGCTGATCTGCGATCTCAAGATGCCGCGGATCGACGGCCTGCAGGTCGTCTCGATCGTGCGGCAGAAATACCCGCAGTTGCGCGTCGTCGTGCTGACGGCTCTGCACGACGACCAATTCCGCATGCGCGCCTACGCGATGGGTGTCGATCTGTTCTGGGAGAAACCGGGCAGCGAGCAGGAAATGAAGATGTTCCAGGACTGCGTCGAGTCGTTGCTCGGTCAGGAGGAACAGGCCGGTTTCCGCGGCGTGCAGCGCAAGGGTTTGGTCGATCTCATCCAGTTGGAATGTCTTTCGCAGAGCTCGTCCGTGCTCAAGGTCGCGCACGGCGCGCACGAAGGCCGCATCTGGATTTTACAGGGCGAAGTGATCGACGCGGCGGTGCTCGAGTTGCGCGGCGAGGAAGCGTTCAAGAAAATCCTGTCGTGGAGGGCCGGCAACTTCGAGATCCTCCCGCCCGAGCCGGACCGGCCGCGCACGATCCTCAACTCCTACCAAAACCTGCTCCTCGAGAGCGCGCAGGCGCTGGACGAGGCGCAGTTGCCGAGCGAAGCGGAGGCCTTGGCCGCCGAAGACGACCTCGTGCCCGGAGCCCCCGCCGGCGCCTCGCCGCTCGCCCCGCTGGCGCGCGTGCCTGGCGTCGAGTTCCTCGTGCTGGCAAAGCAAGGGCCGCCCGTCACCTTCGATTCCTGGGGCGCAGAGAACCCGGCGCCGGTCGCGCAATGGTCCTGGGAGACGCACGAGCGGCTGCGCAAGCTGGGCGAGGATTTGCGCGCCGGCGAACTGCGGCAGATCGTCGGCCTGGGCGCGCATGGCCACGTCGCCCTCGTTACGCGCGGGGACACCGCGCTGTGCGCCGGGCTGGCGCGCGCGTTTTCGCGGGAGCAGGTGGGCGAAACCCTCAAACGGATGCAGACCCAATGGGCTTCCTGAACCTCTTCGCTCAACCCACGCCGGCCCCGTTGCGTTTGCCAGCCGGCAGTTTCACCGTCGATCGCGACGGGGCGATCATCGCTTCGACGTTGCCGCAGTGGTTCCCGGAAACGCTGGCCCGCCAGATCGGTCAGCACGCGCTCGCCGCGTTCCGCGCCGCGTTCCAGGCCCAGTTGCCGCTCTCCGAACTGATCATTCATTACGCCGCCTTGAGAGTCACCGCCCGCGAACTCCGCGGCGGCGCGCTCATCTTCCTGGCACCGCAGTCGCCTGGCCCGAAACCGTAGTCCGCTACGGCTGCTCCCATGCAAAAGAACAAATTGGCCCACCTCATCTCGCAATTGGAGAACTACGTCGAGTGCTGGAAACAATTCTTCCGTTACCTGAACCTGGCGCGCGCGAAAAAGTTCACCGCCGAGGACGACGGCCAGTTCCTCGAAGTCAAAAGCGTCATGACCCAGGAACTGGAGCTGATCATGGCTGCCATTGAGAGCGGCGCCCCGGCCAAGGAGGACATCCACGGCCTGATCTCCGCCGCCCCGTCGCTGCGCTACGTCAGTGAAATGAACGAAGGCTCCTGGCGCGGCTTGGAGAACCAATGGCACAGAATCTTCATCGCCTGGCAGTCCATCCTCGGCCAGCTCAAAGTCCGCTTGCGGCAAATGGAGTCCGAGTCCTTGTGGAGGAAATTGACCGGCCGAGGAAGGGGATGACTGGCGTGGCGACTGGGAGCGGGGAGAGGAGAAGGCGCAAGCTCCACGCTCCAACTGCCAAGCCCGACAGAGCCGGGCTCCAAGACTTCGGCCCGCCGGTCCGCGCCGCTCGAAAAGGCCCTCCAGACACGCGCCGTCAAATCAGCGCCGCCGCCGGTTGGAGCTTGGTTTTTGGGAGCTTGGCACTTCTCTGGAGCGTTGAACCTAAAAACCGCATTGGGGTGGGCCGCGAAAGAACAAGGAGATCGCAAAGAGAAGAACTGGGTTGACGTCCACCGCGGACATGCCGTTCACCCAGTGGGTGAAGCCCAAGGCACCGCTTCCGCGAAGGATTTTCGTTCTCCTTGCGCTCTTTGCACTCTCCTCGGCCATTTGAACTGCGGAGGTAAGCCCGGACCAACGGGGCGGCCAATCTCACAACAAACCCTGATACGCCAAGAACAGCCCGCGGAAATACTTCATCACGCGCACCGGGTCTTTGCTCTCGGGGATCTCCGCCAAACAAAAGCCGCCGAAACCGATCTCGGTCAGCCGCGTCAGCAGTTTGCGAAACGGATATTCCTCCAGGTAGAGGTCGCGCATGTGCACGGAGAAGATCTTGTCCTTCACGAGATTGAAGTTGTAGTCGAAGCCCTGGCCGTCGAGGTCGCTCTGGTTGGAGTTCCAACACACGCCGATGTGCTTGTGCGCGGCCACGTCCATGATCGTCTTGATGTGTGGCAACTGTGACGTGCCGGCGCCGTGCACTTCGACGCGAATCTGCTGGCCGTGCCCTTCGGCGAACTGGCCCAGTTCGCGGAGCGCCTTGCCGATCTGCTCCAGCGTTTTCTCGACCGGCACTTCTTTCGGCAGTCCATTTGGTCGGACCTTCACACCGCTCGCGCCGACATCGTGCGCGAGGATGATGTACTCCTTCGTCGCTTCGATATCCTTGCGTAACTTCGCCGGGTCCGGCGTGTGATAATCGAAGGCGCTGCCGAGGCCCATCAACTCGACTTTCGAATCCTGGAACCGCTTCTTGACCTCCGCGCGCTGGGACTTGGTGAGATCGACTTCGACCTTGTGAGCGTGCGTCGTGCGTAACTCGACGCCCTCGAACTTCGCCTCCTCGCAGTTCTTGATGATCGTCTCGATGTCCCAATCCTTGGCGAGGTTGTAAGTCACGGTGCCCAGGCGCAGGCCGGGGCGCTTGGCCGCCGATCCGGGCGCGCTGGCCCGCTCGGCTGCCGCCGCGGATGGGCTTGCGACCGTAAGCGCGCCAAGCCCTAAACCGGCGCTCCTCAAGAAATGTCGGCGATCCACTTTCATGCTCGTCTCACTGGTTGGTGATGAAGTCAGGCTGTTCGACCGAGAGTATCCGGTTGGCGCTGGTGTCCAAGTGAAAACTGCTGCTACCCACCCACGAACCGGAGCGCCGGTCACCGACCCGGCGCAAACCTCGCGATGCGTCCGATCGCGCCCGGTCGGAGACCGGCGCTCCACTACCTGGTGCACGGGCGCAAGGCGAGCTGGTGCACCGGGGAGTTCTTCTCCCTCCCCCCGTTTGACGCGGGAGGGCCAGGGTGAAAACTTCCCGCACTCTTGCGCCGCCGGGTGCCCCTGCACCAACCAAGCCGGAGCGCAGACATTCCTGTCCGCCGCAGCTCCCGCACAAAGCACGCGGGCCACATTTTCCGAGCATCTCTCTCCTCTCAAAGTTGGGATGGACAGGAATGTCCGCGTTCCGGTTGATGGCCAGGCGGGCGCTCGCAAGGCGCCGGGACGCGACATCGCCGTACCCGCGGCCTTTGCCCCTGGACCGACCGGTGACGAAGCTCTCGGCTCGGCACTCTCGCTTCCCACGAGTACCGACTGCGGAGAGAGCCGGAGAGAGGGGCGACCGCCGGCTACGGCTCCCGGCGCGTTTGGAGCTCCGCGATGAACGCGGTGTGTTCGGCGCTTTGAAGACCCTCTTGAAGTTTGGCCATTACTCTTGGCCCGTCGCCGGCGAGGAGGGCCCGGACCTCCAGCCAGAGTCCTGGAAACACTCGGCTGTGCAGCGTTCCGTCCGCCTCCGGTGGGAGCGGACGGAATTCATCCTCTTCGAGCGCCCACCAGTCCACGGCCTCGTCCTCCGTACGCCAGACCAGGTATTCGCGCACCCGGGAGCGCCGGTACGACGCGAGCTTCTCGCGCACGTCGAGCGACACGCTGCTGGCGCTGACCTCCACCACCAACTCTGGCGCACCGTCCAGGTAGCCTTTGGGATCGACGCGCGCCTGCCCGCCAGACTCGGCCGCGATGCGCAGCAGGCCATCGGGCTGCGGGACGTCGTCGGGGCCGAGGCGCGTGGTGGAGTTGGTCGCGTGCTTGACGCCGGGCGTGGCGACGCTGTAGTTGCAGAGCCAGCCTTGGATGAGGCCGTCTGGCTCGCCATGTTGGTCGATTCGGACGGGAGATCCCATATAGACAATTCCACTGATCAACTCGGCCTTTTTCAACTCCGGCATGGCCTCGTAACGGCGCAAGAATTCCCGCGCGCTCAAGTGATCACCACTCTGAAGCGGGGGCGGCGGAGATCTGCGGCCCGGTCGCTGGCGCCGGTCAGGCATGGGTGCAATCAACGTCGCTGCCATACTCGGCGGACTTTAATTCGCGCGCCCCACCCTGTCGAGAAGTGTCTGAAGCGATCTAGGTGCTGCGCAAATTCTCCGGCGTGCGGTCGTCCTCGGCGGCGGCCACGTCCGCCGGTTCGATTGTCCTCGAATCGTGCCTGAACAGTTCTCCGCGCGAAGGCTGCTCCGCCCGAGGACGGGCGCACTCCGTTGGGTTGCGGCCTGGCTGCACTGGGAACGATCCAAGTCAGAACCACCGAATGTGTCTCCAATCGGGCCCGGGCACGAAGATGCCCATTTCATTCGCGCACAAAGTAACTCAAGTTCTCCAACTCGATCGCGAGGTTGACGTTGTTGACCATCACGTCCTCCGGCACGTGCAGCACGATCGGCGCGAAGTTCAGGATGCCCGTGATCCCGGCCTCGACCAGCGTGTTGGCGACCTCTTGCGCCGCCGCGGCGGGCACGGTGAGAATCGCCATCTTCACGCCGCGCGCGCGGACGAACTCGGTCAGCTTGTCCATCGGATGAACCGGTTTCGTGATGTGCTTGTCGCGCCGGCGGCTCAGATCGACGTCGAACGCCGCGACGATCTCGAAGCCCTCCGGCTCGAAGCCCCGATACGAGAGCAGCGCCAGGCCGAGATTCCCGACGCCGACGAGGACGACCGGCTGAAGCCGACTGGTGCCCAGCACATCGGAAATCATCGTGGCCAGTTGCTCGACCTCGTAGCCCAGCCCGCGCGTGCCGAACTGGCCGAAGTACGTGAGGTCCTTGCGGAGTTGCGTGGACTTGACCCCCGCCGCCCCCGCCAGCGCCTCGCTCGACACGGTGCGCAGACCCTTCTCGCGGAGACGCTGCAGGCAACGCAGGTAAATCGAGAGCCGGTAAATGGCCTTGCGCGGAATTTCTGGACGCCCGTTTTTCTTCAAGCCGACGGGAGTTTAGTCACAAGGCGGCGTGAAGCAAGCCGGGGTTCGAGTGGCGCGGACATACAAATCCGCCCTGACTGTGGTTCGTTCGCGGATCACAGACCGGCGCGGAGCTTCCGCCTGTCTCACGAAAGGGATCGGACGGCTTCCAGACCTTCCGTCGGGGAATCGTCGCCCAAGAGGCCGGCTGCATCGGATGTCGTCCTGGGGCTAGCGTCGGCGCTTGTTCCCAAGTTCCTTCCGCAGCGCCGGGAGCGGCAGCGTGTTGACCACGTCCGCTTGGGTGAGCCAGCCCTTGCGCGCGATGCCGGCCCCGAGGCGCAGAAACATCGCGTGCTCGTGGCGATGGGCGTCGCAATTGATGACGCATTTCACGCCCTTGCCCTTGGCGTAGGGCCAGAGCCGCCAGTCGAGGTCGAAGCGATACGGATTCGCGTTCAGCTCGATCCACGTGCCGGTCGCGGCGCAGGCGTCAATCACGGCTTGTTGGTTCACTTTGTACGGCTCGCGTTCGAGCAGCAACCGGCCCGTGAGATGGCCAAGCATCTGGACGTAACGGTTCTCCGCAGCCCGGATCAACCGTTTCGTGTTGTCGGCCTCGTCACTGCCCGCCACGTGCAGACTGGCCACGACGACGTCGAGTTCGGCCAGCACGTCGTCCTCGAAATCCAGGCGGTCCTTCAGAATATCCACCTCGATGCCGGTGAGCAGCCGGAAGTCACTGCCTTCGTCGGCGAGACGCTGGTTGAGCTTCTTGATCTCGGCGATCTGCTTGCGGAGGCGCGCGGCGTCGAGGCCGTTCGCCTGAAAGGACGACTTCGAGTGGTCGGTGATGGCCCAGTAGTCGCAGCCCAGTTCCTGCATGTGCGCGGCGATCTCTTCGAGCGTGTTGTGGCCGTCGCTCCAGGTGGAGTGATTGTGGAGCGAGCCGCGCAGGTGGGTCCATTCGAGCAGGCGCGGCAACTCGCCCTTCTCTGCCGCGGCAAACTCGCCTTGGTCCTCGCGCAACTCGGGCGGGACGCAGGCGAGGTCGAGCTGCTCGTAAATTTCTTCTTCCGTCTTGCAAGGCACGAGCAGTTTCGGATCGCGCGTCTCCTCCTTGGACTTGAAGAGGCCGTATTCGTTGAGCCGCAGCCCGCGCGCGATGGCCCGCTGGCGCATCACGATGTTGTGCTCCTTGCTGCCGGTGAAGTAAGCGAGCGCGAACGGAAACTCCGCGTCGCTCACCACGCGCAGGTCGGCCTGGATGCCGCCCTCCAAAATCACGCTCGCCTTGGTGTCGCCCTTGGCGCTGACGCTGAGAATGCCCGGCTGCTGAGTGAAGAAATCGATCACGTTCGCGGGCTGCTTGGACGAAACGAGAAAATCGATATCGCCGATGGTCTCTTTGAAGCGGCGCAAGCTGCCGGCCGTGCTGCATCGAATCACGTCGCCGTGCGCGCGGAGGTTTTCGAGGATCGGCTCGGCCAACGCGAGCGCGTCGCTCAGGTGATGGCGCGCGGCGTAGGTGCGGCGGAATTGGATGCCCTCAAGGATCTTGCTCTGGGATTTCTCGCCGAAGCCATCGAGCGTAGCGATCTGCCCCGCTTGGCACGCCACCTCCAGTTGCTCGATCGTCTCCACGCCGAGCTTGTCGTTGAGCGCTTTGACTTTCTTCGGGCCAAGGCCGGGGATTTGGAGCATCGCGACGAGGCCCGGCGGGATGGACGCTTTGAGTTCCTCGTAATAGCCGAGCTTCCCGGTCGTCACTAACTCGGTGACCTTTTTCTGGATGCCCTCGCCGATGCCTTTGATTTCCCCGAGGCGATTTTCGGCGACGAGTCTTTCCAGCGGCTCGCTCAGACCTTCGAGTGTGCGGGCCGCGTTCGCGTAGGCGCGTGTCTTGAACGGGTTTTCGCCCTTCAGTTCCAGCAACGTGCCGATCTCATTGAGGACGGCGGCGACCTGGTCTTTGGTCATGGCGAAAATATGCGAAGCCGCGGCGGAAGTTCAAAGAGCAAAGTATAGCCAAAGGGATTTGAAACTCTGACTTTCCAAGCCAGCCGGTCCGCCCACCAAGACCACGTGCAAAGAATGATTCTGTCTTTCCGCATTGGGCCGCTTCCTCTCGGTGGCTAGCCCGACAGAATCATTAAGGACAGAATCATCATTTTACCAGGCCTGCTCCGGTGCCTGCACTGGCCGGGCCGATGCAAAGCAGCGAGACTTTTCGCTGAGATTGGAGAAGTAGAAACTCAAAAGAATCGCCAACCGCCAAGCTCAGCATCCACTGCCGGGCAGCGAGGCGGAGGACCAAAGTCTTCTCCAGCGCATTCTCCCCACGTCTTCGGCGTGCTGATAGTTCGGTCACAGGCTTTGCGTTCGCGGGGCAGTTCCTTCCCAAAGTCCATCCGGAGGATTTTGCTGGCGGTCAGGTCGGAGCTGTCCAGTCCTTCTTGGATTTCTTGCTCGAGCCAATCTGGATCAACCCGCAGAACTCCTCTTGCTTCTTCCGGCGGCGGAGGCTGTCGCGCACGACTTCGCTGGCGTCCACAGAGTCGTCGGTCTTGCTCTTCTTCGCGACGAACTTGTCGCGGGTGGGAGCGGGTTTGACGTTCATGCGCGGAGGAAATTGCACGGCGCAGTGGGTGTCAAAGTCCGAGAAGGCCGAGTTCGTTGTGCGTCTCCTCCAGCGGCCAGGCTGCCCGGAGCAACCGGTGCAGCATCTGGCCCGAGGGTGCCCGCAGAACGAACTTCGCTCAGTCGCTCACCGGTGTTTCGTCAGGATTGATCTCCACGATCGTCGCGCCCTGCTGCCGGGCCTCGACGGGCAACGCCGCGGCTGGGTGAACGCCAGCGGTCGATGAGCATCCGCCCACTTCATTCGGTTTGACTGGCCGGCTCCGTTGGCCAAGCTTCGCTTCATGGTCGCTCTTCAATCCAGGCACCGGCTCCGGCCTCTGGCCGGCCCCTCCACTGCCGCTGCTTATCCTTCACGGAGGCTTCGAGAACAGCCAAGCGCTCTGTGCCGCCGACTCGTCCAGCATCCAGCATCCAGCATCCAACATCTCGTCGTCTCCCTGCTCGCCTTCCTAACGTTCTCTGCCTCATCCTTCGCCCAGCCCACCAACCTCACCGACCAATTCGATCTCCCTCGCGGGTTCCACATCTATCGCGCCGCGGGAGCTGACCTCTCCGGCGGCAGCTACGACCTGTGCTTCGACGGCGAAGGCCGCTTGCTCGTCGGCGATGGCACCGCCGTCCGCCGCCTCATCGACCGCGACAACGACGGCGTGTACGACGGCTACGAAGTGATCACCACCGACCTCGGCCCGCGGGGACCGCAAGGCTTGCTCGTGTGGGGCGACCGCCTTTACGCCGTCGGCGGCGATGGTCTCCAACTCTTCGAAGGCTACCGTTCGGGCACCCTCATCCATCGCGGCCGTCTCGGCGAGAAATTCAACACCGGCGGCGACCACGACCTGCACACGGTGTTGCGCGGTCACGACGGCTATCTCTACCTCATGGCCGGCAACGGCGCGGGCATCGAGGGCCGACGTCACATCACCGAGGCGACATCGCCCTGTCTGTTCGAGCGCGAGGCAAGCGTGTTTCGCGTCTCGACTGACGGCCAGAAGTGGGAGGGCATCGCGCGCGGCGGACGCAACCCGCCGAACCTCGGCATGAACTACCTCGGCGAGCTCTTCAGTTGGGACAGCGACATGGAATGGCACGTCGGCCTGCCGTGGTATCGGCCCACGCGCCTCAACCATTGGCTCATCGGGACAATTCCTCTGCCGCTTATGAAGTTTGCACTCAACCTGGATCGTGAGTAGAATGCCAGCCATGAAAACTCTGACCGTTAGCGAAGCCAAGCCAAGGCTGGGTAAACTGGTGGACGAGGTGCAACAGGGCGCACCGGTGATTCTCGTTTGCGGAAACAAACTCGCGAAGCTGGAGCGCTACGACCTCCTGGACCCGGAATGCGACAGCCCGCAGCTCGAAGCGATGCTGCTCGAGGCGGTGCAAGGCCCGCACACCCCGTACTCCCGCAAAGACCTCCCCACCGCCGCAGAGCGGGTGCGCAAACGGATGAAGAAAAAATGAGCCCGGCCATCCGGAAGGCGCGGTTCTTCATCGCTGACTTCGAGCGCCACCCCTCCGCATTCCACCCCTCCCTAATCACTCTTTCATTCGTGCGAAGGCTTCGACTGTCGGGTACCGCCCCGTGTCCGCAAGCAGTCTCCGCAACACGACCCTCTTCGGATGGTTGAAATCCAAAACTCGGCACGTTACTTCGCCAATGTCGGTCAGCGGCTCAATTCGTCCCTCCGAGATATAGAAATGATCGGACCACCGATCAGAGCGCGGGTTGAATAGGCGAACGAACGTCCCGCACTGCACGCCGATTGAACCAACGTCCGTCCCTTTGCGCCGGTTGCAGTGAAAGCAGGCATTCGCCAAGTTTTCCGGCACCGTCAGCCCGCCGTGCTTCAGGCTGATGATGTGATCCACTTCGCAGCCGTGGTAGGCATCATCCTCGTGGATCAGACAATACTCGCAGACATGATACGCGCGCTCCGCGACGAGTCCGCGCAGCGCTTCAGTGACCTGACTGCTCATGGGCGAGCAATTGCCGGGCGCGCGCTTTGGCCAGATTCATCAGCAACTCCAAATGCTCATAATCCTCTAACTCGCGCTGCTCCTCGTCGCTCACGCCGGTCGTCTTCTGGCGCTCGAGCAGATCTCTCACCCGCTGACGCGACTCGGGCGAGGGCTTGAACTCAGCTACGTCGCGCGGGCTGCGCGTGGCAATGAACTCTGCCACTTCTTCGTAGGCTCTCATGCCGCCAGTGTCTCACCGTGAAGTCCGACTGGCAAGCCAGCAAAGCGCCCGTCGTAGAGCACAGGAACCGGAAGCTGCGAGTTCCGCTCCTCAGCGCCCTCCATTCGGATTGACTCGGCTACCTGGCTTGCCAACCTTCGTTTCATGCTTATCCGGTTGTCACACTTTGTCATCGGGCGTAGTCGCGTCACCTTTGCCGCACCGAACAAATCCAAGCTCCCACCCACTCGGAAGAGGGCTAAAGTGTGACAACCGAATAGGCGCGCTTCGTTTCATGGCTGCTCTTCGATCCAGGCACCGGCTCCGGCCTCTGGCCGGCCCCTCCACTGCCGCTGCTTATCCTTCACGGAGGCTTCGTGAACAACCAAGCGCTCCCTGCCGCCGACTCATCGACCATCCAGCATCCAGCATCCAGCATCTCGTCGTCTCCCTGCTCGCCTTCCTCACGTTCTCTGCCTCATCCTTCGCTCAGCCTGCCGACCTGACCGACCAATTTGACCTCCCGCCTGGCTTCCACATCTACCGCGCCGCAACCGCCGAACTCTCCGGCGGGAGCTACGACCTGTGCTTCGACGGCGAAGGGCGCTTGCTCGTCGGCGATGGCACCGCCGTCCGCCGCCTCATCGACCGCGACAACGACGGCGTGTACGACGGCTACGAAGTGATCGCCACCGACCTCGGCCCGCGCGGGCCGCAGGGCTTGCTCGTGTGGGGCGACCGCCTCTACGCCGTCGGCGGTGACGGACTCCAGCTCTTCGAAGGCTACCGCTCGGGCCAACTCGTCCATCGCGGCCGGCTCGGCGCGAAATTCAACACCGGCGGCGACCACGACCTGCACACCGTCCTGCGCGGCCACGACGGCTACCTCTACCTCATGGCCGGCAACGGCGCGGGCATCGAGGGTCGCCGTCACATCACCGAGGCGACTTCGCCCTGCCTGTTCGAGCGCGAGGCCAGCGTCTTCCGCGTCTCGCCCGACGGCCAGAAATGGGAGTGCATCGCTCGCGGCGGCCGCAACCCACCGAACCTCGGCATGAACTACCTCGGCGAGTTGTTCAGTTGGGACAGTGACATGGAATGGCACGTCGGCCTGCCGTGGTATCGGCCCACGCGCCTCAACCACTGGGTCATCGGCGGCGACCAGGGCTGGCACGACGTCGGCGCGCTCCCGCCCTACTACCTCGACACCGTGCCGCCCGTGCTCGAGACCGGCCGCGCCTCGCCGAACTGGGGCGTCTTCTACGAACACACGCAGCTCCCCGACAAATGCCGCGACGCCTTACTCGTCTCGCACTCCCGCTGGAAGTCCGCCTCGAACGACGAATACGCCACCACTGGCCGCCTCGTCGCCTTCTTCCTCCAACGCGACGGCGCGAGTTGGAAGGCCACGATGGAAGTCGTCGCCAAACCCAAGCCCGGCGCGCGCGACGCCACCGGCAAACCGATCAACTTCGCCCTCGTCGATGTCGAGGTCGCCCCGGACGGCAGCCTGTACCTGAGCGATCACAATCAAGGCGTGTGGAGAATTCATTACAGCAAGAAGAAGGCTGTGCCGCCGACGCCGACTGACGCGGCGACCGCTCTCATCAAAGCGCCACTCTTCAGAGCCGCCAAGATGCTCCTGGATGAAGTTCTCACTTTGCCGCAGCCAAGTTCTGAATGGAGCCGCTTGCGAGAAGAGAGCATCAACGGTTTGATGGGAGAGCAGTTTGGCGTTCGTGTTCAGAATTTCCTGCTCGATGCTTCGCAGCCGGTGGGAGAACGACTTCGTGCAATCCGGCTGCTGGCGACGGATTCTGCGCGGCTCCCGCGCAACTTTGCGAGTCGGTTGGTTGAGGACCCAAGTCCGGAAGTGCGCGGACAGACAGCCTGGCTTCTGAAGCTGCGCGGAGCGCCTGTCTCCGTCCGGTTTGCGAGGGACTCCGATCCATTCGTCCGACGGCGAACTGTAGAAGCCTTCACGCGAGCGCGCGGTGCTTTGCCACAGGCAATGCTGGAGGCCCAAGAAGAAGAGCTCAAGGAGAGTTGGATGAAGAGTCTGGGCGAGGATCCTAGATTCCGGACCCCCAACGGGGGCCGCATGCTGCACTGGCTGGATGCGATGGAGCGTCCTGTCCGGGAGATTCCTTTCGGCAAAGAGTTCCTCGAACTCTTGGCAGACCCAAACCGGCAAGTCCGATCAGCCGCAATGTTGGCGTTGAGTCGTGTCGAGAGTGTGGTGCCGCCGAGTTGGTTTGGATCGAGCGCAGCCCACCAGACAACTCAAGCTCGGATGCGATGGCTTGTCGCCAGCGTCATTCGGTTGGAGCCAGAAGGAGCGGCCACCTTCTGGACATTGCTCAAACCGATCTTCCAGCAGAAAACGGTGAGCACTGAAGACCACCTCGATTTCCTCCGCGTGCTCGCTTTGTATCGCGAACAGCTCGCCTCAACGCCCGAGAGCGACGCTCAGGTCAAACGATACTTGCTCGGTAGCTTCCCAGTTCGCGACCGCCACCTCCGCTTCGAGCAAATCCGCCTGCTCGGCGAGTATCGCGTCGCTGAAGCTTTCCCCAGATTGCTCGACCAGATCGAAGCCGAGCGCGACGAAGTCACGCAGTTTCACATCGCGCAGGCGATCTGCCGGCTGCCGAGCAGTTGGACGCCGGAGCAGGAGGCGCGGTTGCTCCGTTGGATGCTCGGCACGCAGCGCGGCTGGTTCGCGCAGTTCGAGGGCAAAGGCGTCGAGTTCCCGATGGTCTTCGCGACTGTGCTGGCCGACTTCGGCAAGCATCATCGCGACGCCCTGCTGCGCGCCCTTCCGCAAATCGAACTGAGCAGCCTGCTCGGCACCACCGCAGTTGAGTTGCTGGCCGAGTCGCCCGACGCCGACCAGAAGTTCCTCGCCCTCTACCGCGCCAACGAAAACGCCGACGTGAAGCTCAAGCTCCTGCGCGCGCTGCGCAAAGTCCCGCAGCCCGTTGTCGCCGCGTTTCTGCGCGAGGAGCTTGGCCGCCACAGCGAGCCAGGCGTTCGCGGTGCGATCCTCGTGAGCCTGGCTGCGCAAGCGCCCGACCTAGCGAACATCTCGCTCTTCATCGAGCAGGGCTTTTGTTTTCTCTCACGGGAACGAGCGTTTGGAGAGCAGATCCAGGCCACGACTTAGGCGTGCCTGGACCTGCTCGAACACCTCCGGGGCCGTGCCCCAGCCGCAGCGCAGCACCGGCCGCAACAGCGTCGTGC
>ORMF011204038.1_pt1 | contig 14723 bp, 22 predicted proteins | sample 1779871 | NCBI WGS metagenome assembly ORMF01 (sample SAMEA104232316, study PRJEB22302) | groundwater metagenome | biome: forest; feature: aquifer; material: groundwater | place: USA | collected 2011-08-07 | depth 5.4 m | reverse complement strand
GGGACGCCCCGAATTCACCATCGGCTCGATCGCCAGCACCATGCCTTCGGTCAGCTCCACGCCTTGGCCCTTCTTACCAAAATTCGGGATCTGGGGCGCTTCGTGCAGCTTCGTCCCGATCCCGTGTCCCACAAACTCGCGCACCACGCTGAAGCCGTTTGCCTCTACGTGTTTTTGGATCGCCGAGCCCACATGCCCGACCGTGTTGCCGATCCGCGCCTGCTCAATGCCCTTGTACAGCGAAGCTTCCGTAACCTCGAGCAGCTTCTTCAGTTCCGTGGTCAGCGTCTCGCCCACCGGCACCGTGATCGCCGCGTCTCCGTAGTAGCCGTCGAGCACCACTCCACAATCGACGGAAACGATGTCGCCAGCTTTCAGCACCCGCTTTTCCGACGGGATTCCGTGCACAATCTCTTCGTTCACTGAAGTGCACAGCACACAGGGATACCCGTAATATCCCTTGAACGCCGGCGTCGCTCCCAGTTCCGCGATTAGCTTTTCGGCCGCTTTCTCCAGGTCCATCGTCGTGGCCCCGGGCGCGACCAGCGCTTTCACGTGGTTCAGTACCTGGCGGACGACCTGTCCGCTGCGCCGCATCTTCTCGATCTCTTCCGGCGACTTGCGGACGATCTTGTCACCTCCAAAACTCATCATTCTGGCTTCGCCATTCCGCTCGCGGTGCGCGCCGCCGCGTGGCTGTCAATCACGCCGAAGATCTCAGCCGTAACCTCGCCCACCGGGCGGTCCGCGTTCAGCGGAATCAGACGGCCCTGCGCCTGGTAGTAGCCGGCTACCGGCTTGGTCTGTACCTCGTAGGCCGCCAGACGCGGGCGGATGACCTGCTCGCGGTCGTCATCCCGTTGTACCAGCTTGGAACCGTCCAGATCACACAACTCGTCGACGCGAGGCGGTTGAAAGTGGAGGTTATAAATCCGCCCACAGGTGGGACAGGAACGTCGCCCGGTAAGCCGTAGCAGTAATTGAGTATAGTCCACATCCATGCGGACCACAACCGGCGCGCACTTCTCCGACTTTTCAAAGAACTCTCGCTCCAGGAAGGCATCCAGCCATCCCGCCTGGCCGGCTGTTCGTGGAAAGCCGTCCAGGATGAATCCTCGCTCGCAATCCGCCTGCTTCAGCCGGTCCGCCACGATTCCATACAGCAATTCGTCCGGAACCAGTTCGCCCCGGTCCATAATGGCCTTGGCCTTAAGGCCAAGCTCGGTTCCGCGGCTTACGTGCTCCCGCAACAGATCCCCGGTGGAAATCTGCGGGATGCCGTAATGCTCTGCGATCTTCTTGGCCTGGGTTCCCTTACCGGCCCCCGGAGGCCCCAGCAGAATCACCGGCCCGATCTTTTGTGCGGTTTCGTTGGCCATCGAAATGGCCCCTTTATTCGTATTTCCTCTCGCGGAGGGACCGCACTTCCGCGCCCACAATTTCAGTTCCCAGTTCTCAGTTCTCAGAAAAACCACAATTCGCCGCTTTACTGAGAACCGAGAACTGGGAACCGAGAACTTGCCTTACCAGGTCCGGCGTCCCCGGATCCGGCCGCTCTTCGGAGTAAACCCGTCGTAGTGCCGCATGATCAGTTGCGCTTCGATCTGGGTCACCGTATCCATGGCGACGCCGACCACGATCAGTGTCGAGGTGCCGCCAAAATAGAAGTTCACGCCCAGCCCGTTCAACAGCCAGGTGGGCAGATTCTCCAGGTAACGGCCCACCAGCCACACGTGGTTCAGCTTGATGCCCGTAATCATCCACTCCGGAATCAGCGAAATGATCACCAGGTACATCGCGCCCACCAGCGTAATCCGGGTCAGGACGTCGTTGACGTAATCCGCGGTTCGCTTGCCCGGCCGGATGCCCGGAATGAACCCGCCCCACTTCCGCATGTTGTCCGCCACCTCGTTCGGATTGAACACGATCGAGATATAGAAGTAGGCAAAGAAGATGATCCCGACCGCATAGAGCGTCGCATACAGCGGCTCACCCCAGTGCAGCGCATCGAGGATCGGTCCGATGACCTTGTTGTTATGAAAGGGCGTGCCCAGCATCTGCGGCAAGGCGAGGATCGAGGAGGCAAAGATGACCGGCATCACGCCGCCCGCATTGACCCGTAGCGGAAGATGCGTGGACTGCCCGCCCATCACTTTCCGTCCGACCACGCGCTTGGCATACTGCACCGGAATCCGGCGTTCGCTGCGCTCCACATACACAATGAACGCCACCACCGAAATCATCAGGAGCAGCAGCATCACGATGGCCGGAACCGTGAACGCCCCCCAGGCATCGTTTCTGGCTTTTTCGTATAGCTCGGCGATGCCGTGCGGCAAGCCCGTCACGATGCCGGCGAAGATCAGCAATGACATGCCGTTCCCAATACCGCGTTCCGTGATCTGCTCGCCCAGCCACATGATGAATGCCGAGCCCGTGGTCAGCGTCAGCATCGTCATCAGAATGAATCCCGGCCCCGGATTGCTGACGAAATCGCCCGCCTTCTCCAGGCCGATCGCAATCCCGAACGACTGCACGGCGCTGAGCAGGACGGTAAGATAACGCGTCCACTGCGTGATCTTCTTGCGGCCCATTTCGCCTTCCTTCTGCAGCTTGGCGAGCGGCTCATACACCACCGTCAGCAACTGCAGAATGATCGACGCCGTAATGTACGGCATGATACCGAGCGCGAAAATGGTCAGCCGCCGCAGGTTGCCGCCGCTGAATAAGTCCACGAAACCGAGCACCGTGCCGCGGTTTTGCTCGAAGAACTGCGCCAGCTTTTCGCTGTTGATCCCCGGAGTAGGAATGTGCCCGCCCAGGCGGTATACCGCCAGGATGCCGAGCGTGAACAGCACGCGCTTGCGAAGATCGGGAACCCGGAAAATGTTCGCCAGCTTTTCCAGCATTACTGCAAGACCTCAAACTTGCCGCCCGCCTTGGTTATTTTTTCCTGGGCGGTCTTGGAAAACTTGTGCGCCTTCACGTTCAGCGCGCTCTTCAGTTCGCCGTTCCCGAGAATCTTGACCCGCTTCTTGGTACGTACGACGCCCGCCTTCCTGAGCACGTCGGGAGTGATCTCAGTCTCGCCCACCGCTTCCAGCCTGTCCAGGTTCACGACCGCATATTCCTCGCGGAAAATGTTTTTGAAGCCGCGCTTCGGAATACGCCGGTGCAGCGGCATCTGGCCACCCTCAAAACCGCGCAACAAGCGCGCTCCCGAACGCGACCACTGCCCCTTGTGCCCGCGCGTGGAGGTCTTGCCCATGCCGGAACCCATACCGCGTCCGACCCGCTTGCGCTTTTCCGTAGCCTTGCGAGGAGCCCGTATTGTCGAAAGATTCATGATGAGTTCCTAGGTGTCAGGTCTCAGGTGTCGGGTCTCAGGAAAACCTTATCGCCGCTATTCCTGAGACCTGAGACCTGACACCTGAGACCTCACGCCCTGTAACTACTTCACAATCTCTACCAGGTGCGGCACCTTCTTCACCATGCCGCGGATCGCCGCGTTGTCCGGCCGCTCAATCACCTGGTTGAGCCGGGTGAACCCCAGCCCTTTAACCACTCTCTTGTGCTTCTTCGGCGTGCAGATCGCCGACCGCACCCACTTCAGGTGAATCTTGCCGCTCGCCGCTTTCGATGTCTTTGCAACCATTTTGAAATTCCTTGTTCCACCGCCACTAGCCGGTTGCCAGTAGCGCGTTAACTCTAGACTCTAATTTCCTAACGACCAACGACGACCTACAGTTCTTGCACCGTCTTGCCGCGCAACGCTGCCACATCTTCCCTGTTCTTCAGCTTCTTCAGCGCGTCAAACGTCGCCTTGATCACGTTATGCGGATTGGTCGTGCCAATCGACTTGGTCAGCACATTCTGAATTCCCGCCGAGGTCATGACCGCCCGCACCGCGCCGCCCGCGATCACGCCCGTGCCTTCCGGCGCCGGCTTCAGCAGCACTCGGCCCGACCCGTAGCGTCCCAGCACAATGTGCGGCACGGTCGTTTGGGTCAGGTTGATTCTCATCAGGTTCTTCTTCGCCGATTCGATTCCTTTGCGGATGGCCTGCGGCACTTCCTTCGCCTTGCCGGACCCGTATCCCACGACCGCCGCCGAAGGATCGCCCACCACCACCAGCGCCGCGAACGAAAGGTTCTTGCCGCCCTTGACCACTTTGGTCACGCGGTTGATCGAAACCACCTGGTCTTTCAGCTGAAACGCAGCCGCATCAAGTTTTTTGATAACTGTTGGCATCCTGAAATCTCATTTCCTAATTTGTAATTGGTAATTTGTAATTTGTAATTGAAAACCGCGCGGGCTTTGACAATTACCAATTACCAATCACAAATTCCTAGAATTGCAGTCCCGCTTCGCGCGCCGCATCCGCCAGCGCTTTGACGCGCCCGTGATAAAGGTAGCCGCCGCGGTCGAACACCACCTGCGTGATTCCCTTCTGCTTGGCCCGCTCCGCAATCGTCTTCCCGACGCTCTTGGCCGACGCTACGTTGCCGCCGGTCGTGCGCTCGCTCTTTTTTCCCTCGGCCGTTGACGCTGCCGCAATCGTCACGCCCTTCAGGTCGTCAATCACCTGGGCGTAGATGTGGTTCAGCGACCGGTACACATTCAGCCGCGGACGCTCGGGCGTGCCGACCATCTTCTTCCGAATGCGGTCATGAATCCGCTGCCGGGAAACGTTTTTTGAAGTTCTTGTCAGCATGAAATCTCGTCCTTCGTCGTTCGCTGTTCGTCGTTCGCCAAGCCACCCTTGGGCCGTCAGCCCGCGAACAGCCAGCGGCGAACAGCGCTCTTTTACTTTGCTCCCGTCTTTCCAACCTTCTTCTTCAGGCGCTCGCCCGCATACCGGACGCCCTTGTTCTTGTACGGATCGGGCGGACGCAATCCCCGCATCTCGGCGGCCACCTGCCCGACTTTCTGCCGGTCAATGCCGGTCAGCGTCAGACGAGTCTGCTTCGGATCGACCGTGCAATCCACGCCCGTGGGCAGCGGATATTCGATCGGATGCGAGTAACCGAGGCTGAATACCACCATCCCCTTGCCTTTCATTTCCGCGCGATAGCCGATGCCGACGATTTCCAGTTCTCTCGTCCAGCCCTTGGTGACGCCTTCCACGGCATTGTTAACGAGCGCGCGCGCCAGCCCGTGAATCGCCGCCTGCGAATCGCTCTCGCGCAACGCGACCAGGTTGCCGTCCTTCTGCTCCATCTTGATGCCGGACGGAAGCGGCGTATCCAGCTTGCCTTTCGGCCCCTGGACCCTCACCGTGTTGCCATCAAAACTGACCGTCACGCCCTTCGGGATCGCAATCGGCTTTCTTCCAATTCGTGACATAAGTTCAGCTCTTAGCCTTTAGCATTTAGCACTTAGTTCTTGCCTGTTCACGGTTAGCCCTTCGCTTTAGCTAAGCGCTAAAGGCTAAGTGCTAACTGCTGTTCCTCTACCAGATCTCGCACAACAATTCGCCGCCCAGACCCTGCTTGCGCGCCTGGCGTCCCGTCATGACACCCTTTGGCGTAGTCAGGATGTTGATCCCCAGCCCGCCCAGCACCCGCGGAATCTCGGTGCGCCGCACGTACACTCTGCAACCCGGACGCGACACACGCGCCAGGTTCGAGATCACCGCCTCGTTGTTGTTGCCATATTTCAAGTAGACCCGCAGGACCTTGTGGCCCTCTTCTTCCGCCGGCTTGAAGTTGGCAATGAAGCCCTCTTCTTTCAAGATGCGGGCAATCTCCGTCTTCAGCTTGGAAGCCGGAATATCCACTTTCTGGTGCCGCGCGCGGATCGCGTTGCGGATGCGCGCCAGCATGTCTGCGACCGGATCGGTCAACCTCATCTTCTGCTTCTCCTCGAGCCGCCCGTTCGCTCCGCGTCCAGCGGAGAACCTGCAGCAGCTTGTTTCTGTCGGTCGTTAGTCGCTAGTCGTTGGTCGTTAGCGAACAAACCGGCAAACTACTCGATTTTCCTACCGCGCTCTGCGGTAACCCGCGCCGCATTAGCCACCCGTCATCGCGAACGACTAACGACGAACGACCAACGACGCTCTTACCAGGACGACTTCGAAACTCCGGGTATCTCGCCCCGCAGCGCCAACTGCCGGAAACACAGACGGCACAGGCCAAACTTCCGGAGATAAGCCCGCGGACGTCCGCAGATCTTGCAGCGGTTGTGCTGGCGTGACGAAAATTTCGGCTTCTTCGCGTCCTTCACTCGTTTTGCTGTAGTTGCCAAACTTCGCTCCTGTAGAGACGAGGCTCGCCTCGTCTCAGACGCGGCAAGCCGCGTCTCTACAAATTAATTCCTCAGACCCTGAACGGCATCCCCAGATGCTTTAACAACGCCCGCCCCTGGTCATCCGTCCGCGCGGTCGTCACGATGGTGACGTTCATTCCCTTGAGGTTGTCCACCTTCGCGTAATCAATCTCCGGGAAAATCAGCTGATCGTGCAGCCCGAGCGTGTAGTTCCCGCGCCCGTCAAACGACTTGGTCGAAACTCCGCGGAAGTCGCGCACGCGCGGCAGCGTAATGCTCACCAGCCGGTCGAAGAATTCGTACATCCGGTCGCCGCGCAGCGTGACCATCGCCCCGATCGGCATGCCCTCGCGCACTTTGAAGGCCGCGATCGACTTCTTCGCCCGCGTAACCACCGGCTTTTGCCCGGTAATCTGCCCCAGTTCATTCACGGCCGGATCGAGAACTTTCGCATTTTGCGTCGCCTCGCCCACGCCCATGTTGACGACAATTTTGTTCAGCCGCGGAACCGCCGCCGGGTTCTTGAGGTCGAGTTCCTTCATCAGCGTTCCGGCCAGTTCTTTTTCAAACCGCACCCGCAGCCGCGGACGCTCTTTCGCGGAATGCCGCGGCGCTTCCGGCCCAGCCTTCGGCTCTTCCGCCTGCGCGGCCTTGCCCGGCTTGCCCTTCTTCTGTTCTTCTTTTGCCATCGTCTTTGCTGCCTTCTCTCTCACGGTTTCGGAGTGGCTACCGGTTCGTGAGAATTTGCAATTTGTAATTTGCAATCTGTAATTGAAAAGCCTCGCGGACGCATTCAATTACCAATTACAAATTACCGATTAGCAATTTCTATTTCTCCAGTGTCGTCCCGCACTTCTTGCAGATCCGCACCTTGCGGTCGCCGCGCACTTCGTGCCCCACCCGGACTGGACCGCAGGTCGCGCACACCAGGGCCACGTTGGAGAGCGAAATCCGGCGCTCCTGCTCGGCGATGCCGCCCTTGATGTTGCGCTGGGGATTCGGCCGCACGTGCTTCTTCACCATCATCACGTGCTCGACCAGCACCTTGGCCTCGTCCGGAAACACGCGCAGCACGCGCCCTTCCTTGCCCGCATCCCGCCCCGTCATGACCTTGACGGTGTCGTTCCGGCGGATATCCACTCGGTTATGTACGGTTGTTGTCGCGGTCCCCATCACCAAAACCTTTCACTCTCAAAGCTTGTCATTCAACTCTCAAACATTGTCATCCTGACCCTGAGCAAGGCCGAAGGGGAAGGACCTGCTTTCCTTCGCCCCTTAGACGCGGCAAGCCGCGTCTCTACGCCTACAGTACTTCCGGCGCCAGCGACACAATCTTCAGGAACTTCTTCTCGCGCAGTTCGCGCGCCACTGGCCCGAACACGCGCGTGCCCACCGGCTCGCCCACATCGTTGATCAGCACCGCCGCATTCGAATCGAAACGGATATACGTCCCATCCCGCCGCCGATGCTCTTTCCGCGTCCGCACGATGACCGCCTTCACTACCTTGCCCTTCTGCACTTGCCCGTCGGGCGAAGCTTCTTTCACGCTGGCAGTGATCACGTCGCCCAGACCCGCGTGCAGACCGGTCGAGCCGCCCAGCGGCATGATCATCTGCAGCTTGCGGGCACCGGAATTGTCGGCGACCTCGAGCATGGATCTCATCATTACGGCCATGTTCGTTTCCCCCTTCGCCTTCTACCGGCCCGTTGCTACGTCGGCGTCGACCGCAATCTCCGGCACCAGCGCCGTCTTCCGCACGATGTCTTTCAGCTGCCACCGTTTCAGCCGCGACAGCGGACGCGACTCCTCGATCCGCACGGTATCTCCGACATGCGCCTCGTTCTTCTCGTCGTGCGCGTAAAACTTCTTGCGAATCGAAATCACCCGCACGTACAGCGGATGCGCTTTCTTGCGCGTCACTTCGACCACAATCGTCTTTTGCATCTTGTTCGAGACCACGGTCCCGATCAATACTTTGCGGCCGCTACGCTTTTCCGTCTGGCCTGTGGTTTCCGCCATTACTTTTTCTCCGTCTTGCGGGCGCCCAGCTCCTGCTCGCGCAGGATGGTCTTCACGCGCGCTATGTCCCGGCGCAGCCCGCGGATCTTCTTCAAACTCTCCGTCTGTCCCATATTCATCTGGAACTTCAGCTTGAACAGCTGATCGGCCAAATCCCGCTCCTGGTGCTTGAGCTCGACATCCGTCAAATCGCGAACCTTGTCAGCTTTCATAAAATCAGTTCTCAGTTCTCAGCTGTCAGTTCTCAGCAAAAGCTTTCTTCGCTCAAGAGACTGTTTTTCACTTCTGCAATCTGACTTCTTACTTCTGACTTCCTACAGCATTTCCCGCTTCACAAACGTCGTCCGCAACGGCAGCTTGTGGGACGCCAGCCGCATCGCTTCCTTCGCGTCCGTGACCGTCACGCCTTCCATCTCAAACAGAATTTTCCCCGGACGCACCACCGCGACCCAATGATCGGGCGCGCCTTTGCCCTTGCCCATACGGGTTTCGGCCGGCTTCTTGGTTACGGGCTTGTCCGGAAACAGCCGGATCCAGATCTTGCCGCCCCGCTTGACGAAGCGCGTCATCGCCACCCGGCTCGCCTCAATCTGCCGGTCGGTAATCCAGCCCGGCTCCAAAACCTTCAGCCCATACTGGCCGAACGCAAGTTCCGAGCCGCGCCAGGCCTTCCCGGTCATGCGCCCGCGCTGCTGCTTGCGGTACTTCACTTTCTTCGGCATCAACATAAAATCAGTTCTCGGCTCTCAGCTTTCGGCTCTCAGCAATTCATCTCGCTGAAAGGTCTTGCTTTTTACCTCTGCAATCTGACCTCTGACCTCTGCAATCTCAGAACGCGCCCGTGGTCTCCCGTGCCGGTGTCGCCTCGCGCTTCTTCGGCAGAATCTCGCCTTTATAAACCCAGCACTTCACGCCAATCACGCCGTAGGTCGTGCGCGCCTCGGTGAAGCCGTAGTCAATATCGGCGCGTAGCGTATGCAGCGGCAGCCGTCCCTGGAGATACCACTCCGAGCGCGCAATCTCGTTTCCGTTCAACCGCCCGCTCACCCGCACCTTGATCCCTTTGCAGCCGAACCGCAGCGCCGAATCCACCGACTTGCGCATCGCGCGCCGGAAGCCCACGCGCTTTTCCAGTTGCAGCGCGATCGACTCCGACACCAGCTGCGCATCGAGCTCCGGTTTGTGCACTTCCAGGATGTCGATGAACACCTCGCGGCCGCTCATGCGCTTCTGCACTTCGGCCTTGAGCTTGTCGATTTCGGCGCCCTTGCGTCCGATGATGATGCCCGGACGCGCGGTCTTGATCAGGATTCGCAGCTTGTTGCCTGGACGCTCGATTTCAATCGAGCTGACGCCCGCCGACTTGAGCTTCTCCTTCAGTTCGGCTTTCAGCTTGACGTCTTCGAGCAGCTGCTTGTCGTAGTCCCGCTCGGCAAACCAGCGCGATTTCCACGGCTTCGTGTAACCCAGCCGGAATCCGTACGGATGGACTTTTTGACCCATGTGCGCTCCTAGACTCTTCTTCGTCGCTGGTCGTTAGTCGTTGGTCGTTGGTCAGTCCGGTTTTGCGAACGACCAACGACGAACGACGAACGACTGACTCACTTCTTCGCGGTCACTTTCTTCCCAACCGCCTTCTTCTTCGCCGGCGCCTTCGCCTTGCTCTTCGCTCCAGCTTTCCTTGCCGGAGCCGCCGCCTTCGTGCCCGCCGTTTCTTCGCCCACCACGGTCGCAACCGGCGCGCCGTTTCTGCCGCGCTCCGCGAGCACGATTTCCAGGTGCGCGATTCGCCGCACGTAATGATACGCACGCCCCATCGGAGCCGGACGGATGCGCTTCAGGCGCGGCCCGTCGTTGGCCACTGCCTGCTTCACATACAAATTGTCGAGATCAACATCCAAACCTTTTTCCGTGCTCAGGAAGTTGGCATTGTCGATCGCCGACTGCAAGAGCTTGCCCACCGTGGCTGCCACTCGTTTCTTGGTAAACAGCAGCGTGTTGCGCGCTTCTTCCACGCGCCGGCCCTTGATCAGTTCCAGCACCAGCCGCGCCTTCTGCGGCGAGACGCGCATATACCGTGCTTCCGCTCGAAATTCCATAGTCTTTTCTCAGCCTTTGGCTCTTAGCTGCTTGCCCGAAGCTCGTAGCTCGCAGCTCGTGGCTAAAGTCTTACGCTTTCGGCGCCGCCGGCGCCGCGGCCGGAGGGATCGCTCCCGGACCGCCCACCGGACCCGCCGGTCTTGCCGCCACCTCGGTCGCCGCCCTCATCGAGTGTCCTTTGAACTGGCGGGTGAAGCTGAACTCGCCCAGCTTGTGTCCCACCATGTTCTCGGTCACGTATACCGGGATGAACTTTCTCCCGTTGTGCACCGCGATGGTGTGGCCCACCATCTCCGGGGTGATGGTCGAACGCCGCGACCAGGTGCGCAGCACTTTCTTCTCGTTGCGCGCGTTCATACCTTCGATTCTCGTCGCCAGGTGCGCATCCACAAACGGCCCTTTTTTTGTCGAACGTGCCATAGAGTCAGCTCTCAGCTTTCGGCTCTCAGCTCTCAGGCTGAGGCATCAGTTCGTTAGCTCTTCTTCCGACGGTTCACAATGAACGCATCCGTCCGCTTGTTGTTGCGCGTCTTGAAGCCGCGCGTCGGCTGGCCCCAAGGCGTTACCGGATGCCGTCCGCCCGAAGTCTTGCCTTCGCCGCCACCGTGCGGATGGTCCACCGGGTTCATGGAAACACCGCGATTGTGCGGACGTTTTCCCACCCAGCGCGTGCGTCCCGCTTTGCCCCAAGTCACGTTCTCGTGATCCGCGTTGCCGACCTGCCCAATCGTCGCCAGGCAGTCCTGCAGCACCTTGCGGGTTTCGCCCGAAGGCAGCTTGATCAGCGCGTAGTCGCCTTCCTTCGCAACCAGCTGTGCCGAACCGCCCGCCGAACGCACCATCTGGGCGCCCTTGCCGGGACGCAGTTCCACGTTGTGGACGGTCGTGCCGGGCGGAATGTTTCGCAGCGGCAGCGCATTCCCAACCAGAATGTCGGCCTCAGGTCCGCTCACAACCTTCTGCCCGACCTTCAGCCCGTCCGGCTGCACAATGTAACGCTTCTCGCCATCGGCATAGCTCAGCAGCGCAATGCGCGCCGAACGGCCCGGATCGTATTCGATCGTCACCACCGTCGCTGGAATGCCGTGCTTGTCGCGCTTGAAATCGATGGTGCGCAGCTTGCGCTTGTTCCCGCCGCCCCGGAACCGCATGGTGGTGTCGCCGGAGTTGCGCCGTCCGCCCGTCCGCAATTTCCCCTCAACCAGCGGCTTGTGCGGCTTCTTCGACGTAATGTCGTCGGTCACCACGCTGGTGCGGTAGCGCAGCGTCTGGGTTGTCGGTCTGTAAGTTTTAATGGCCATATCTAGTCTCTATGTAGAGACGAGGCTTGCCTCGTCTCACGCTGCCAAAAAGACGCGGCAAGCCGCGTCTCTACTACAGATTCTGTGCGTACTCCGGCATCTTCTCGCCGGTCTTCAATCGCACGTATGCTTTCTTCCAATCCGGGCGATAACCGGCAAACTTCCCGCGCCGCCGCTCTTTCCCCGGATAATTCGCCGTACGCACCGACACCACTTTCACTTTGAAAATGGCTTGCACGGCTTCTTTGATTTCGGTCTTGGTCGCTTTCGGCGCCACCTGGAACACCAGCGTGTTCTGGGTCTCTTTAATGCTCAACCCTTTTTCGGTGATCACCGGCCGCCGGATGATCTGATATGCGGATTTCATCAGGCCACCTCCGCTTTACGCGAACGCCGCGCCGGCTTCTTCTCGCTCTTCGGCTTCTCCGCATGTTGTCTCCGCGAAGAAGATTTCCGCAGCGAATCCTGTAGCTTCTCGAGGGCCGGCTGCGCGAACACGATCTGGTTGTAACGCATCAGGTGATAGGGATGCACTTCATTCCCCCGCACCATCTCCAGTCCCGCGATGTTGCGCGAACTCAATTCCAGGTTGCGATTCTCTGACGCCGAAACTTCCACCAGCAGCGTCGTGCCGTCCACTTTCAGTTTGTCCAGCGTCTCCCGGAAGAGTTTCGTCTTCGGCTCTTTCACTTCGAACGACTTCACCACCATCAGCTTGCCGTCGGCGAACTTGGCGGCCAGCGCCGAGCGCAATGCGCCCAGCAGCTTTTTCTTGGGAAAGGCGTAGTCATAAGAACGCGGCTGCGGCCCATGCGCGGTGCCGCCATGACGCCAGAGCGGCGACCGGATCGAGCCAATACGCGCCCGCCCCGTCCCCTTCTGCTTCCACAGTTTCTTGCCCGATCCGGAAACGCGCCAGCGATTCTTGGTCGCATGCGTACCCGCACGTTTGGAGGCCGTATAGTGCTTGATCGCCTCCCAGAGCAGGTCTTCGTTGACCGCGCCGAAAACTTCCTCGGCCAGATCCATCGTCCCGACCTTCGCCCCGCTCAGGTTGTAGATATCAATCGATGCCATAGATCTCTCGTCTGTAAATCATGTCCCGAACGACTAACGACCAACGACCGTCTTTACGCCTTCTTCGCCGCCCTCTTCGCTGCCTTCAACGGATCCACCGTCGCCGAACCCGCGAATCCGCGACGCTCGCGCGGCGCCTTCTTCGCCTTCATGATCATCAGGTACCCGCCGTTCGGACCCGGCACGCTGCCTTCCACCACCAGCAGGTTCTCGTCTTTGTCCACGCCCAGCACGCGCAGGTTCCGCACCGTTACGCGCTCGTGGCCCATGTGTCCCGACATGCGCATGCCCTTGAACACACGCGACGGAAACGCGGAAGACCCGATCGAACCCGTAATCTGAAACATCGAACCGTGCGACTTCGGACCGCCGGCAAAATGATGCCGCTTCACTACGCCCTGGAAACCGCGGCCCTTGCTCACACCCACGATGTCCACAAACTTCTCGTTCTCGAAAATGTCCACCAGCACGCGATCGCCGACTTTCACGGCGCCGTCGGTCTCTTCCGCTTTCCCTTCCACTTCCACCGGAACCTCGCGTAAAAACTTCACCGGAGGCAGGTTGTGCTTGGCAAAATGTCCACGCATCGGCTTCGACAGCTTCTTCTCTTTTACGAACTCCACCAGGCCAATCTGCGCGGCGTCGTAGCCGTCTTTGGTGTTGGTCTTGTGCTGCGTAATCACGCAGGGCCCTGCCTGCAAGACCGTCGCTGGCCGCACATCGCCCTTCGAATCGAAGAGCTGCGTCATGCCGACCTTCTTGCCGAGGATGCCTGTAACCTTTGCCATTTCCTTCTCCGTTCCCAGCGTGGCTCGTGGCTATTGGCTGGGTGTCTGTGTGGAGCCGGTCTCCGACCCGGCCATCCGGGTCGAAGACCCGGATCCACACAACCTATTTATGTTCCTTGCCGAAAGCCTTGATCTCCACATCCACGCCCGCCGGCAGATCGAGCTTCATCAGCGCATCCACCGTCTGCTGCGTCGGCTCGAGGATATCGAGCAGCCGCTTATGCGTGCGGATCTCAAACTGTTCCCGCGACTTCTTGTCCACGTGCGGCGAACGCAGCACGCAGTACTTGTTCTTCATCGTAGGCAGCGGAATCGGACCGGCAATTTGCGCGCCCGTACGTTTCGCCGTTTCCACAATCTCGCCCGTCGACTGATCGAGTATCCGATAGTCGTAAGCCTTCAACCGGATGCGAATTCTCTCTTTTCCAATCACTGTTTTGCTCTCTAACCCCTCCCGGCTCTCCCGGGAAGAAAGATCTGGCGGCATGCTGCCAGCCGCTTTGTAGCGCCGGCGCCCTCGCCGGCTGTCGCGCGGGCACCGTGCCCGCGCACCGTAACTACGTAATAATCTCCGCGATGGTGCCGGCGCCCACCGTGTGGCCGCCTTCCCGGATCGCGAACCGCAAGCCCTTCTCCATCGCCACCGGCGTGATCAGTTCGATCACCAGGCTCACGTTGTCTCCCGGCATCACCATCTCCGTACCGGAGGGGAGTTCTGCAACCCCCGTCACGTCCGTCGTCCGCAGATAAAACTGCGGACGATAGCCCTTGAAGAACGGCGTATGCCGCCCGCCCTCTTCCTTCGTCAGGATGTACACTTCGCTCTTGAACTTGGTGTGCGGCGTGATCGAGCCACCCTTCGCCAGCACCATCCCGCGCTCCACGTCTTCCTTCGCAATCCCGCGCAGCAGCAACCCGGCGTTGTCGCCCGCCAGCCCTTCGTCCAGCTGCTTCTTGAACATTTCCACGCCCGTCACCACCGTCTTGCGGGTCTCGCGGAAGCCCACAATCTCCGCTTCCTCGCCCACTTTGACTTTCCCGCGCTCGATCCGGCCCGTCACCACCGTGCCCCGGCCCTGAATCGAGAAAATATCTTCGATCGGCATCAGGAACGGTTTGTCCAGCTCGCGCACCGGTTGCGGAATGCTCTTGTCCACCGCTTCCATCAACGCG
>ORMF010062017.1_pt1 | contig 14724 bp, 15 predicted proteins | sample 1779871 | NCBI WGS metagenome assembly ORMF01 (sample SAMEA104232316, study PRJEB22302) | groundwater metagenome | biome: forest; feature: aquifer; material: groundwater | place: USA | collected 2011-08-07 | depth 5.4 m | reverse complement strand
AGTTCACCCCAGAGGATCAGGAATTATTGGTGCTCTTCGCCGCTCAGGCTGCGCTCTCTATCCGTAACGCTCGCCTATTCCGCGGGGTAGAGGCGGAGCGAGAACAACTTAAGGCCCTCGTGGCCACGTCACCAGTGGCTGTCGGCGTCGTTGATGCTAAGTCCCGCACGGTCACCCTCGCTAACCGGGAAATGATGCGGCTCTGCGGCCTGCCCGCTTCGCCTGGGGGGATGACGCTGGAGGCCTATCTGGCTAGCGCTCAGTATCAGCGTATGGATGGCAAACCGATCGAGGTGTCAGACCTCCCTACCATGCGGGCCCTCGATCACGCGGAACGGGTTACGGCCGAAGAGATACGGCTGACCTTGCCTGACGGGACTAGCTACCCGACCCTTTTCAGCGCCACCCCACTCTTCGACGCCGACGGCGCCATCTCTGGCGCAGTCACCATCGTTCAGGACATCACTCCGCTCGAGGAGATCGAGCGCTTGCGCAGTGAATTCATGGGGATTGTTAGTCACGAGTTGAAGACCCCGCTGACCGCCATCAAAGGCTCCGCCGCCACGGTCTTAGGGAGCCGCCGGCCCCTTGAAGCCGATGAAACCTTGGAGCTCTTCAAGATCATCGACGAACAGGCGGATCGTCTCAGGGAAATGGTTGATAACCTGCTGGATATGACCCGTATCGAGGCCGGCCGCCTCTCAGTCAGCCCGGAACCGCAGAATCTGCGAGCATTGCTTGAAGAGAGTGTGAACCTCTTCACGCGGGGTAACAGTGGCCACCACGTGCAATTGGACCTTGGTTCTCTCCCTCCGGTTAAGGCCGACCGGCGGCGCATCGTCCAGGTCGTCACCAATCTGCTTGCGAATTCAGCCAAGTTCGCCCCAGTGGGCCTCCCGATCAAAATGACGGCCGACGTTGAGCCTACGAAGGTGACGGTCAAGATCCGGGATGAAGGCCGGGGCATTGCCAAAGAGCAGTTGCAGCATCTCTTCAAGAAGTTTTCTCAAGTCCATGCCGACAGTGGGACGAAACTGGCCGGCACCGGCCTTGGCCTGGCTATCTGCAAAGGCCTTATCGAAGCTCATGGCGGGAGGATCTGGGCCGAGAGTCAGGGGATGGGGAAGGGCAGCACCTTTGCCTTTACCCTTAACGTCACCGACGAATCTCCCTCCGAAAGGGGTACGGCGCCGGTTCGCGCGCCTACCGATGCGGCCCGTCGCTCTGGGCAGATGGGCAGCGTGGTCAAGTGCGCTGCGCGTACCAGCATCATGGCCGTGGACGATGAAGGTCAGATCCTGCGTTTCTTGCACAGAACCCTGGAAGATGCGGGCTACCGACCCATAACCACGGGTAATCCGGTGGAGGTTGCCTCCCTTGTGGAGAAGGAACAGCCCGCGCTCCTGCTTCTCGACGTGAATCTGCCTGGTACGACTGGGTTCGAGCTGCTCAAGCGAGTGCGTGAGTTCTCCGGCGTTCCAGTCATCTTTCTGACCGCCCGGGGCGATGACGCTGACATCGTGAAAGCCCTTCAGATGGGGGCTGACGACTACATGACTAAACCCTTCTCGCCCTCTGAGCTCCTCGCCCGCATCGAGGCGTCCCTCCGGCGTCGCATCCTTTCTGACACGATGGAGGCTGTCCCGCCCTATTCTGTCTCGGACCTCTCCATCAATTTTGCCGAGCGCTTAGTGACGAAGGCTGGCGAGATGGTGGCCCTCTCCGCCACCGAGTACAAACTGCTTTACGAGTTGGCCACGCATGCCGGCCGCGTGCTTACCCACGAGCAGATACTGCAACGGGTGTGGGGCGAAGAGTATTCAGGCGCTACCGAATTGCTTCGCTCGGTAGTCCGTAATCTGCGCCGCAAGCTGGGCGACGATGCGCGCAACCCGCGTTTCATCTTCACGGAGGCTCAGGTGGGCTACCGCATGCCGAAGGCGACCTAGCCTTCACGCCATTTTCACATACCTAGGCAGCGCTGTGATGCGCGACCCCTTATCGGGCGCATACGCTCTTGGTAGTCCTTCGATAAGTCAGCGACTCAGGGGAACTTGGATGACAAGCGGGCAACCATCGGTCTTGGTGGTGGAAGATGACCCCAGCGTGGCCCGGATGTTACGCATCTCGTTGCGCCAGGCCGGATTTGCGGTGATTCACGTGACCACGGGTGGCGAGGCATTGGTGCAGCTGCAACACGCCCAACCGGATGCAGTCGTCCTTGATCTGGGTCTGCCAGACGACCGTGCCGGTGACGTCTTGGCTAAACTCCGGGGCCGAGAGGATGCCCGGCATCCCGCCTGGCTGGTGGTGACTGCCCAGGACCGCGACGACGTGACTAAGCGCTACGGACAACTGGGCAGCCACTTCATTTCAAAACCATTTGACCCGTGGGGTCTCGTCGAGGCGCTGCAGTTGCAGCTTGCCTGACACTCACTCCCCGTTCGCGTGCCCAAACGGCCCCGGGAACTCCCGGGGCCGTTGTCTTTCATGCCTGTTTCACATCTAGGAGCCCGGTCAGCATGCCGTACCTACCGTGCGGAGCCTACTCTGACCATGCAGACTTTGCTTCCTCCCGCAACACAGCCGAACAAGGGCCATCCTCATGACGACCAAGACCGCACCGAACTCTAAACAAGTCTCGCACTTCGAACGTTACCGGGAGATCGGTATGGCGTTCTCGCGCCATGGCTTGTCCCACGTCATCGGTAGACGGTTCCTGGGGCCGGCGGCGCGCGCGCGGCGCCTCGAGGCCGAGCCCGCGGTGATCAGGGAGATGTTTGAGGACCTGGGGACGACCTTTGTGAAACTTGGCCAGATCCTGTCTACCCGGCCAGACCTGATTTCGCCCGCCTACCAAGCAGAATTCGCCAAGCTGCAGGACCGTGCCTTGCCGGTGGAGGTCGGAACGATCCGGGCCATCATCGAAGCAGACCTGGGGAAATCAATCCCTGAGCTCTTCAGGAGTTTCGATGATGCCCCCTTGGCCTCCGCCTCCATCGGCCAAGTACATACGGCGACACTGCACGATGGTACCGAAGTGGCCATCAAAGTCCGCCGCCCCGACGTGGTCGAGGAGGTCGAGCTCGACCTGGAGATCATGGCTTCATTGGCCAAGCGCGCGGTGAAGAGTTGGGAGTGGGCGCGGCGCTACGATCTGCCAACCCTCGTTCAGGAGTTCGCCGAGACGATGCGCCGGGAGCTGGACTACACCATCGAGGCACGCAGCGCTGAGCGCTGCGCGGCAGAACTGGTGAGTGAGCCCAAGGCGCATATCCCCAAGATCTATCGAGAGTTCTCAACCGGCCGGATCCTGACGATGGAGCGGATGCGAGGTTACAAGATCTCTGACAAAGAGGGGATGCTTCGCGCCGGCATCGATCCGGCGGCCGCGGCGGAGACGGCGCTTGATATCTTCCTCAAGATGGTCGAGGCTAAAGTCCCGGACCCAACCAGTTGGCCCACCGTTCACCGGCTCAGAGACGAACGCTCTCCAGGTAATCGGGGGCGCTGACGGGCCAGCCGAGTTGCTGCCGTATTGCGGTCAACAGTCCAGCTCGTGCCTCGTCCTCACCGTGGATCGCGAATGTCATCCGGGGTGTAGTCTTGAATCCCCGCAGCCAGGTGATGAGGTCGTCGCGGTCGGCATGCGCCGAGAGCGCGTCGATGCTCCGCACTGCCGCCGCGACCGGCACCTGCCGCCCCAGCAGGCGGATAACGGGCGCCCCTTCCACTAAGGCCCGGCCCCGCGTTCCTTTGGCCTGGTAGCCTACCAACAGGATTGTGTTCCGTGGGTCTGGGAGACGCTTGGCCAGGTGATGGAGGATGCGCCCGCCCTCGCACATGCCGCTGGCGGAAATGATGATGCCAGGTCCGGGCCTCTCGTTGAGTGCCTTGGAGCCTTCCAAGGAGCGTACGAGATGTATCGGTGCGCCCTGGGATGCCGCGGACTCAGCACCTCCCGGGAGCACTACCGCTGGGTTGAGGTCTTGGCGATACCGCCCATAGATCGCCGTGGCATCCACGGCCATTGGACTATCGACGTATATGGGTAAAGCCGGGATGCGGCCCTCCTGTTGAAGGTTACGCAGGTAGTACAGCAGTTGCTGCACGCGGTCCACCGCAAAGGCGGGGATCAGGAGCATGCCGCCCCGGGCCAGGCTCTCCTTCACCACTCCTTCGAGGAGGTCGCGGGCTGGCGTCGTTGGATGCAGCCGGTTTCCATAGGTCGATTCAACCAGGACGTAGTCGGCGGCAGGTAACAGGGCAGGGGGGCGCATGAACTCTCCCCTGAAGCGGCCCAGGTCTCCGGAGAAGACGAGGGTGAGCACAACACGGCCGCTGGTTATGTGACACTCCAGGACGGAAGAGCCGAGGATGTGTCCGGCCCGATGGGTCGTGATGGCGAGATGTTCGTCGATCCGGACCTCTTGGTCCACAGGGAGCGGGCGCAAGTAGTCCAGTGCCGCAGTGGCTTCGTCGACGGTGTAGAGCGGCTGTGCAGGGCGGTGTCGCGAATACCCCCTCTTGTTTGCGTAGCGCGCTTGCTCCTCTTGCAGATGCCCCGAGTCCGGGAGGAGCAGGGCGAGCAGTTCACAAGTCGCCGGGGTCGCAAACACCGGGCCTTCGAACCCCAAGGTGATAAGCCTCGGCAGGAACCCGGAATGGTCGATGTGGGCATGGGACAGGATGACCGCGGTTAACTCACTCGGCTCGAAGGGCAGCTTCTCCCAGTCGCGCTGCTCGATCCTGGGCGGTCCCTGGAAGAGACCGCAGTCCAAGAGGTAGCTAGAATCACCCACCGTCAATAGGTAGCGCGAGCCCGTTACCGTCCCTGCGGCGCCGCAAAAGGTGAGGGTGACGTCGTCGGCGAGGGGTTGAGGCGCAGGTACTTGCATGCGGTTCTGCCCCCCAGCTTAGGGCAACGTTCACGTAGCGTTCATACGACGGTCTCTTCCGAACATATTGCAGCGCTGAGCCGTGGTTTACGCTTCAAACCCAAAGAGTACGTGAGGGAGCATAGTGAGTAAACAGCTAAGTGCCGGTGCATTCGCCCGTGAGAATCAGATCGCCGAGGCCTGGGTCGCAGACGTTATGGCGGAACTACAGACGAAACAACAGCCTGAAGGGATCGCAGCCATACGAGCGGCTTTACACGCTCTGCGGGATCGCCTGTCCACCAATGAAGCCGCCCAGCTTGCCGCCCAATTGCCTCTGGTCATCCGGGGCCTCTTTTATGAGGGTTGGAACCCTCGCCCTGCCATTCGCCGGGAGCGCCGTCTCGAGGCCTTTCTGGAACATGTCCGGCAGGAGCTGTCGGACGGGCGGCATTACCTCGAACCCGAGAGAGCAGCGAGCGCCGTTTTCGCCGTTCTGGCGCGCCGCGTCTCTCCAGGAGAGATCCGGGACGTCATAGCCAGTCTCCCGCAGCGGCTGCGCGGTCTCTGGCCTGCGGCACTGGGCGCCGAGATGCCTGCCAACTAAAGAGGTCAGACTAAGCGCGGCCGGGGGGCTCGCGTACCGATGGGGTGCTTCATCGCGTACTACTGATGCTTTAGGAGGACGATATGTGGTGGCAGGATCTGCTCTGGGGGATTTGGCACGGGCTCATCGCGTGGGTCGCCTTGCTCGCACACATACTGGGCACGTGGCAGGGGCATCCTGTGTATGAGGCTCTTCGCAGCGGCAACTGGTATGACTTTGGATTCCTATTCGGGGGTGGCTCGCCGCTGCTTGGCATGCTTGGCCGCCAGGCGGGGCAAGGGCGAAGGTCCCGTAAGCAACCGAGGCGCCAGGCGGCGCCATAACCGAGCTGTTCAGCACCGAAACCGGGGTACCGCTCCTTCCGGCGGCAGACTGGCAAAGTCTCCCGAGGTCTGCTGCGGCGCCGATGTGGTTCGGGACGCGCAGCGGATGAAGCCAGGGAACAATGCGATGGCCGTTCCCTTCACCCCTCCCGCACCTCCAGATTCGCCCGCGGAGAACTGAGGGGCAGACGGCGGGCAGGTGCCGGGGCATTAAGAGTGTCTAGAGAGCGACCTTTGAGCCTACCCCGTCGGGCGAAGCCAAGACGAACCGGTCCGCATACTCGCGAAGGCGCTGTTCCACAAGTTGGTTGACAGAGCCCTGGGGAAACCGGTCGGTGGCGTCGCGTTGCCCCGCCTTGACGCCGGTCAAGAGCTCGATCCCCTCATCGATTGTACCCACTGCATAGATGTGGAACTGCCTCGCTTTGACACTGTCCACGACGTCCTCGCGGAGCATGAGATTCTGGACATTGCTCCTGGGAATCAGGACGCCTTGGCTGCCGGTAAGTCCGTCTAGTTTGCAGAGATCGTAAAAGCCTTCGATCTTCTGATTGACTCCTCCGATTGCTTGAACCTCTCCGTTCTGGTCCACCGAGCCTGTCACCGCCAGGTCCTGCCGCAGCGGAACGTCGGCCAGACTGGACAGAAGCGCGTACATCTCGGTCGAAGAGGCACTGTCTCCATCGACGTCCTCGTAGGACTGTTCGAAGGCCAGAGTTGCGGACAAGGCGAGGGGCCGCTCCTGCGCATACTTCCAGCCCAGCAAGCCCCCAATGATGAGGACGCCCTTATTGTGGGTTTTGCCGCTGAGCGCCGCTTCTCTTTCGATATTTACGATCCCGGCGCGCCCCATGAATGTGCGCGCAGAGATGCGGCTCGGGCGGCCGAAGGCGATGCCCCCCGGGCTATACACGGCCAAGCCGTTCAGCTGGCCCAGAGCCTTGCCGCGTGTTTCGACCTTGATCAGGCCCTTGCGAGTCAGTTCCTGCAGATGTCGTTCGATGCGGTCGGAACGATAGACGCGGCCTTGTATGGCCTGGGTTACGGCAGCGGCAGTGACCAGTAGGGTGTTGGTTTGCCCGGCACAGTAATCGGCTTCGACAAGCAGGTCATTAATGAGACCAAAACGAGTTGAGAGCTTCGATCGGTCGGCCACTAGGCGGGCTGCGTACTCAGCCACCTTGGCAACCGCCGCTCGATCGAGATGGCGCAGCCCTTGCCTCGTGCAGGCTCCGCTGATGAAGGCAGCATAGGCATTGATATTGTCAGGAGTGCTTTCAACCTGATCATCGAAGTCGGCGTGGACCTTAAACGTTTCCCAGAAGTCCTCATCGAACGCGGCCAGCAGATGGTAGAGTCCGGCCTCGCCGGCAACGATTATCTTGACGTTGAGTGGCATGGTTTCCGGCCTCACGGTTTGTGGGGTGACTAGACCGAGCATCTCAGCGGGATCCTCTGGCCGCACGGCCTTCGCCTTGATCACGCGCTTGAGAGTCTCCCAAGAGAGTGGATTGAGCAGGACGGAGCGCATGTTTAGAACGAGGAACCCGTTGTTTGCGAACTGAAGCGCACCCGCCTTCAACATGGTGTGGTTGGTGACATAGGCGCCCATAAGGAAGCGGCGGTCGATACGGCCAAAGAGGTTGCTAAACGTGGCGTTGTTTTCTATCACGACGGGGGGGCCTTTGGTCCCTGAGTTATCGACAAAGACGTTGACGACGAAGGGCAGCAGCACCTCACGCTGGCGCAATGCATCCCCCTCCTGCGTTGCATGGTTTCGTTCGGGCCCTGGCGCTTCCTGAAGGAAGACGTCAGTATGCGCACCGATAAAGGCTCGCAAACGCTCGAGGAAGGTAAGCACTGACGGAACACTCTCGTAGACTCCGTGTAGGTAATCGAATGGCGCTGCGAGCGTCGTCTCGGCGACCTGGCGATCAAGGTTGTCCATCGCCGTCTTCGTCGCGTGTTCAGTTTCATGGACGCGATGCAAGGACTCGTCGATCAGGAGTACAACATCAGCGCGCTTCTCGATCAGCGCGCGTTGAGCGTCGGGTGGCAGCTGGGCCATGACCTCCTCGTCGGTCACTGGTTTCCCGTTAACTAACGGGAAGATGCCGATCCCCGTCGGAGAGAACTGGACGGCATAACCGGCTTTAGCAGCGCCTCGTTCCAGCGCCTCAAAGATCTCCCGCGAGGCGTCCTGGCCTTTCTCGGCAACACGCTTGCGTTCCGTCTGGTATTCCTTACTGGAGAAAACCTTTTGGATGCCATCCCGGAGTTGAGACTCAAGGTCTTCTAAGCCCTGCTTGAAGAGCTTCCCTTGCCCTCCTGCTAATTCCACCACCATTGCCCTGTCAGGATCATCGAAGTTATGGACGTAGCACCAGTCGCTTGGCTGCTTGGCATTGCCGTAGCGCGCTGCGACGAGTTGTTCGAGATGGGCCTTGACGACTGAGGCTTTACCGGTGCCGCCCATGCCAGACACGAAAACGTTATAGCCCGGTTGGTTGACGGCGAGGCCGAAATCGATCGCCTTGATCGCGCGAGCTTGCCCGATGAATTCCTGAAGGGGTGTCAACTCTGCGGTGGTGTGGAAAGAGAACTGCGCCGGATCGCAGACCCAGCGCAGCTGGGTTGGTAACAGTTCCGCGGGTGTAGTCTCCATGCTCTGACTCCTAGGGTTGCTCGGGAAAAGTGTGCGGGTCTGATTGCAGGCCCCTTTGTGGGGCACTGGCGACTTCGACGTGCGCCTCGACGGTCACGAGATCCCCAATAAGAGGCACCCCGGCGATATGAGTATTCCAAGTGATACCGAAGTCCTTCCGGGCAATGGTGTGCGATGTGTCGAACGCGAAGCGCCGGCCCTCCAGCGTCGATTTGACCTGGACGTCAAGCATGAGGCGGCGTGTGATCCCGCGGATCGTCAAGTATCCGTCGACCTGCACAAACTCTGACGCAACGGCGGTAATATGCTCGCTTCGAAAGAGGATCCGCGGGAATTGACCAACATCAAGAAAAGCTGCTGACTTGAGACGTGCGTCTCGCTCTGCTGACCCGGAATCAAGACTGTCTGGGTCAATCAACACAATCAGACTAGAGCTGGCCATGTCCGTAGGGTGCAGAGACAAGACGATCTGATACCGCGTGAATCGGGCCTGGATCTCCGGAAAGACTGGATGACGCGAGACGATTGCCAGATGTGAGCGCGGATAGTCGACGTGCCAGTCGATCGAGCCCACCTCATTCATGAGCGGATTTCCCTGTCGCCTCGACCAGGGGCGTGGGTGCCTGGGTGAGCTTCGTCTGCCGAGCAGTTGGCCCCCGGCGCCCGTTCGCTGGTAACCGGCGACGAGGTGCATTGCAGACAGCTAGCCGGCTCGTCCACAGCAGCGTCGGATTCCAGCAGAGCGCGTAGAGCCTGGGTCATATTTACCTTGACCTAAGCCGCTCGCGCAGTCGCTGCGCTGCCAGTGGTAACCAGGAAGACGCTGTCGCTGATGGCTTCAAGGCTATGCCCAGTTCCAGGTTCGAGCAGGGCGACCATGCCTTGTGGCATGCGCACTACGAGGCCTTCAACCGTCAATCTGATCTCGCCTTGGAGAACCTGTATCGAAAGCGGGGCTGGGTTTTTTTGTAAAGGCAGGTTGATGCCTTTCATCAGCGCATGCATGGTGAGGCGCAACGAGTCGGCGACAAGCCAACTCTTGGCGCCGCGGCCGGAAGGAGCTCGGACACTGACATCAACCAGCGCAGGCACTTCATCCGCGAAATTGAGCGTCGGCAATTTAGCGTTTGTCACTAGTGTTCTCCATGAAGGGATACTGGTGCCCCAGGTTTCTAGGCGAAGCTGTTCTCTGTGGCGACCCGTCGCCGACCATGGAGACGCTCTTCATGGGCACGCTCAACCATGCGCCTAAGATGCGTACCGAGCATAGTCAGCATGGTGACGTGCTTCTCGCTATCACGGACCATCCACTCCAAGACGGCGTGAGCTGAGGCATCCCCAGGCTTCAGGTATCCCTGAGCGAGCCGACGCATAACCCGGATGCCTTCACGCTCTCCGCGCAGCAGGCCGTCGACCTGCTCTTTGAGGCGCTTAGCGGTGGGTTCCGGTACCAGGACGTCAGCGTCCGTTGCTCGCTGGATCAAATAGCTCAACGGGCGGACTTCGGTTGCCAGCTCTTGCAAAAGGCGATGATGATGCTGCTCGTCGCGCAGAATCAAACCTGCAATGAGAGCGACGAAGGGATCGCCAGCAGATTGCAATTGCTCAAGGACTAGCTCTGCGCCGCTCTCGGACTGGGCATGACGTTCCAGGCATGCGGCGAACGCGGGGTAGGGGGCTTCCGGAGTCACATTTCGGGTCCGTGTTGTGGGCATCTCAGTCTCCTCATCGTTGGACGTCGCCTTCGACTGTAGTCTCGGAGCAATAGCGGTAGCGTGAAAGTCTCCGTCTGGCGCGTGACAAGGCTGTGACCGACCGGCTGGAGTCGCCTCCGGTGGCGTTACGCGTCCCAGGAACCTTGAGTCGAGGAGACGTACGCCAACTTCTCGGCGCGACAGCCTCTAAGCGGCAGTGCTGTCAAAAGTAGACCTTCACAGGCTGTTCACTGTGCAACGGTCCCCATCAGCACTCGCCCCCATGACCGCGCTCTTTACTGAGTCACAGTATTCGTATTCAAGGGAGAGAGCGATGAGCACAGTCGCGCAGAAACCGTTACCCACCTCCAGGCTTTGGGGGGAGTACGAGGCGACCATTGGATATCAAGGGGCTGGCTTGCTGCAGATCCAGGCAGATCCAGAGCGGAGCGAAGCATGGACAGTCTCATGCGAGGGCCGGCGTCGAACACGATTGTGCAACCAATAGAGATTGCGTCCGGTATCTTTTGGTTGCGAATCGAAGGCGCTTGGGGAAGACCCAATGTTTACTTCATACGTTCAGGGTCGTCCTGGTCGCTGATTGATACCGCGTGGCCGTTTTGGGGTCGCCGGATAGAGGCTGCAGCGGAGACGGTGTTCGGGATGAAGACCCGGCCGGCATCCATCCTCTTGACGCATGGCCATCCAGATCACTCGGGCTCAGCGCTTGAACTGTCCCGAGACTGGGATTTGCCGATATATATGCACGAGGACGAGCAGCCTGGCGGCAAGTACCCGTCCGAGTATCTTTACCCCATCGGCCGGTTCATCGGACCATTGATGCGGCTCATGCCGCACCGGACCGGTCCAAGTCTGCAAGAGGCGACACGCGCGATTGACCTCTCAACTGGAGTTCCTGGTCTTCCGGACTAGACCTGCATCCGAACCCCAGGACACGCCAGGGGGCACGTAGCGTATTTCCGGGAGAGGGATCGGGTGCTGGTTGCCGGGGACGCCGTTCTGACCACGAACTTCAACGTGCCTTGGAGCTTGTTGCGCAATAAGCCGGACATCTCTGCGCCCTTGTACCTCACTACTTGGGACTGGGCAATTGCGAAAGACTCGATCGCAGCTCTGGCCAAGCTTCCAGCCGCAAGTGTTGGCCTGCGGACATGGGATTCCCCTGGTGGGCACTACCACAGCACAGCGGCTGATAGTTTTCGCCGACCATTTGGCTCATGCCGACAAGAAAGGGGACGAGGCTGTGTTGTAAGAGCTGTCGGCGTTTACAATCCAGCCTTGGGCCATTGTTTTCTAACGTTCCACTAGATGTCCGCGAACGGGGACATCTCCTGATGGCCGCTGCTGCGAGAAATGCCTTAAGCTGAATTGGGGATCCCCAAGGATTCGCGAGCTGATGACTGGACAAACAAGCCTGACACCTAAAACCGAAAGACAATCGCGGCTCGCGCGTCTTGCCGAAGTGTCATTGGTGTCTGGACGGTTGGGAATCACCTCGTTCGGCGGACCCATAGCGCACCTAGGCTATTTCCGACAGGAGTACGTGGAGCGGCAAAAATGGCTCGACGAGGAGACATACGCTGACCTTGTCGCGCTCTGTCAGTTCCTTCCTGGCCCGGCCAGTAGTCAAGTAGGGATCGCCATTGGGGTAAAGCGGGCTGGGCTGCTCGGTGGGTTGGTGGCTTGGTTCGCATTTACGCTGCCTTCGGCCATAGCGCTCATTCTCTTTGCTTACGGGGTTAGCGCGCTGGGCGGCAACACCGACATTGGCTGGTTACATGGTCTGAAAATCGTGGCGGTAGCCGTAGTGGCGTGGGCAGTTTGGGGGATGGCCCGCTCACTGTGCCCTGACAGGCCGCGTGCAAGCATCGCCGTAATCGCCGCCGTCACCGTGCTGCTGTGGAGCAACGCAATCGCCCAGGTAGTGGTAATCGTGATTGCCGGGTTCACCGGGTGGCGGCTCTATGGTGCTGCCCAACAGTCGGCCGTTCATCAGCCCCGCTTCCCTGTATCCCGAGCGGTTGGCGTGACCTGCCTGACGGTATTTGCCCTGCTGTTGGTCGGCCTGCCGATTGCGGCAGCGCTGAGCGGCAATCTGAAAGTGCAGGTCTTTGAGGGTTTCTACCGGGCCGGGGCCCTGGTATGGGGTGGAGGTCACGTAATCTTGCCTCTCTTGCAAAAGATCACCGTGCCAAGCGGTTGGGTAAGCAACGACCAATTCTTAGCGGGTTACGGGGCGGCGCAAGCGGTGCCCGGGCCCCTACTGACCTTTTCGGCTTTCCTGGGTAGCGAGATCGGTGGGTTCCCCCATCGCTGGCTAGGCGGGTTGTTCGCCTTGGGTGCTATCTTCTTGCCAGCAGGACTCCTGGTGGTAGGTGCGCTGCCGTTTTGGGATCGTCTGCGCGGTGTAACCGCATTTCGAGCAGCTCTAATGGGGGTTGGCGCGGGTGTGGTTGGGATATTGGCGGCGGCCTTGTATGACCCGATCTGGATCAGTTCGATTCATGCCCCTAAGGACTTAGCCCTAGCACTGGCTGCTTTTGGTCTATTAGCTTTTTGGAAGGTTCCAGCCTGGTTGGTGGTGCTCCTAACTGTGGGGGTCGCCTTCGCGATCTTCAGGTAAGCGGAGGGGTATGCCGACGCCGGCTAGCGGACCTGGGGCTAGCTGATACCGTGGAGTATGCCTTTCCAATGGTGCCTCCTTGGGTTAGCTCAGCTCGGGCTAAGAGTACTCTCTCGCCTCGAGGGAGAATCTCAGTCCGACAGCTCTCACCGCGTGTCTCACTCCGGCATCCGTACCGGAAGAGATGAAAAGAAATCACGCATAGCCTGATCAATCAGCGGGTTCCGCGTGCGTCCCTGAGGCATCTGCTGAGACCATCCCGCATCTGGGCCCGGATCAAGGGGACCCCCCCAATTCCTAGCAACCTTGAGGGCCGCGAAGGCTCGAAGAAATGCTGCTGCGCCATCCAAACCGCACATTGCCTCTAAGTACGGCAAAGTGACCAAATAGAACTCGGGTGGTGGTGCCGCCCCGTTCGAAACCTCGTTTAGAAGTAGGCGCCCGAATAGCCCAAGAGGCAAAGTGTGCTCCCAAGTACACAGAGGCCAAAGCCTAGTTGTGGCCTCCTGTCTCTCCCTGAGGCTGTCCAGGCATATCCCGCGACAGCCAGCGCTTATGGAGGCCGCTTTTGCATGACTGATTCACACCCCCGCCCGCGCTATCACAGTGGTTGCACTCCTTTCGGGCATTCTTGCTACAGAACAAATTGTGGAGGGCGACGATGGCAAACAAAGGCAAAGCGGCATTGAACCAGTCGTATGAAGCATTCGCGCAGGCACTTCAAAAACATGTGAAGAGTGAAAAGAAGGCAATCGATGTCTACGACCGCCTGCTCACCTTGCAGGATCCCATCGTTAGCTTGATAGCAAAGCTGATCCTCGACGACGAGCGGCACCACCACGCGATCCTTCTCGAGACAGCGCAGAAAATGGGGCAGGATTATTGGGCGAAGCGAGCCGCGGAGTTGGGGGGACAGATCCCGGAGGCAGCCGTGCGGCGGGCTATACGCGATGTGGAGAGCCTGCGTACCGGGGAGGTGGTTGGGGCTCGGGAGATGCAGCTGCTGGCTGAGAAATACCTGAAGAGCGAAGACTTGGCCGCACAGGTCGTGACGACGTGGGCTGGGATTGACAGCACGAAGCACGAGGCGTTGCTGGCCCTCTTAGAAGAGTACTTGCGAGATCAGGATGCGAGCGGCAGACGGGAGCGCGAGTTGGCCGATACAGGAGCGATGTAAGCAGAACCATCGGCCGCTGTGTCTTTGCGTAGCCTCGGTCCGAGCTAAACAGTCCCACTGAAGGAGATGAACACAACGATGAAGCAATCAAAACAACCCGATATTGGTGGACCGTATGTCGCTTACGCCAAATCCATCGAGCGTCACGCGGCGACAGAGGCGGACGCCCTGGTCGTCCTGGAACGGCTCGCTACAACGCCAGACCCGTTTATGAGACTGATCGCTGAATTGGTATTGGAGGACGAGCGTCACCACCACGCGCTCATGCTCCAGATAGCGAAGACAATGAAATCCTCTGGATACATCGTCGATCGCGCCAAGGAGGCTGACGCCCCGCTAACTGAAGAGGCAGCGTTCGTAGCGCAACGTGAAGTAGCTAAGCTCGTTAGAGGCGAAATCGGAGGGATCGCGTTGTTGCGCGCTCTCGCGACCCAGTTCCTGAGGGACGAGGACGTTTCGGCTCAGGCCCTGACAGAGTGGATGGTGCTCGATAGTGAGAAGCACGCAAACCTCCTGACGCTGCTTGAACGACATCTAAAGAGAGCCACGGAACGGGCTCGTGAGGAACGTCTCCACGGTGCCAGCCGAGTACGACAGGAAAATGATTTGGCGTAGGTAGCTAGAGGCCGCTGTCTCCGTCAGGGATACGCAGCCATTCCGAAACGTGGACCAACCGAAAGCATAGACTTGCAGGGATCAGCGCTTGCGCGGTGGTAGGGGCGCCGGGATTCGAACCT
>ORMF010621665.1_pt1 | contig 14728 bp, 13 predicted proteins | sample 1779871 | NCBI WGS metagenome assembly ORMF01 (sample SAMEA104232316, study PRJEB22302) | groundwater metagenome | biome: forest; feature: aquifer; material: groundwater | place: USA | collected 2011-08-07 | depth 5.4 m | reverse complement strand
TGCCTGTCATGTGATGCCGACATTTTTTTCGGTGTAACATTGGATGGATCAAGGGGATAGGAAGTTGAGTGCGTGCCAACTGTGTCGAAATCCTGTCGTCTCGAAAATCACCTATGCCTGTGTGCATTTGTGAACCATGCCAAAAAAACTGCTCTTTTCATTCTCATTTCTCTCCGCTATATGCCCTCCCGTTCGCCCGGCAATCACCGCCGGCGAACGGGGCGGCGGCCGCAAAAGACGCCTGCAAGACCGCTTGACAGACAACCTGGATTCGGCTAAAAGGCCGCCCTCACACACGGGCAAAAACGCCCGCGACATACAAGCGAAACACGGTCGGTTCTTTGCCGAGTTCCGCTGCGTGCTGGTGCCTTTGCGGGAAACCAGCGCTGTCCACCCTCCTGGGCAGGGGCATCGTCTTGCTGGAATCAGTGGTTATGGGTCGGCCACTCCAGTGGGCGCTTCGCAGTTGGAACTTATGACCGGGAGTCGGACGCGGGGTCCGGCTCCCGGGAGATCACCGCCGTCCTAAGTCCCGCGAGGCTCGAAGACTCGCCCACGCGGCTTAGCACGGCACCAAGTTGGTTCGGGAGAGGGGGATCGCCGGGACAGCGTTCGCGCTGTCCCGGCTTCGTTTTTGTAGAACGCACACTCCGTGTGCGTAAGTTGAGGCACACGGAGTGTGCCTTCTACAGTGACTTCAAATACTCGACCACCGCCCGACGCTCATCATCGCTGAAATGATCGCCGAAGGTGTGCCCGCCGTTGCCGCGACCGGGTTGCGTCGTGTCGTAAGTCTTGCGGCGCTCATAACTCGACAAGCCTCGATCTGCTCCGTTCGGCAACACCTGCACCTTCCAGCCGACTTTGACGCCGTCGAAATCCTCGCTGCCCGTTTTGAATGATCGCGTGAAAATCCTCGGCCGATTCTTCGAGTTGAGCACATCGAAGAGCGTCGGCACGGATCCATTGTGGAAATACGGCGCCGTCGCCCAGACGCCGTCGAGCGGCGGGGCCTGGTAACCCTTCGGCTCCATCGCGGCGTAACCGTCTTTCGTTTCCTTGGCGAACCACGTTTGATTGTAATGCTCGCCCAGTTTGCGACTCAGGCCAGTGAAGCGCGTCGCATCGGTGCCGATCACGTCCATCGGCACGATCTTGTTCGGATAGGTCCATTTCTCGCCATAGGCGCCGTGGCATTTCGCGCAAGTTCGATCAAAGAGTTTCTCGCCCGTCTGAGCCAGCATGCGATCGATCGGCAGCGGATACTTCGGCGCTTCCAACGTGTGAATGTACGCTTGAATGTCGGCAAACGTCGCTTCTTCCTTCTCGAAAACGGCCTTTGAATTGTCCGGCGTCAACATGAACTGCATGATCGAGCGCACCGAGCGGGCGTCGGCGGTTCCGGTGAAGTACATCGTCTTTTTCTTCTTGAGCAGCCACCAGGCGGGCACGTCCTCGCACAGGTCGTCGCGCAGCTCGAAATCGTGGCGCTGCAAGCGGATCGACAGATCGGTTTCGCGGAAGGACCACAGGAAGACCGCGAACGCACCGGCCTCAGACGTGCCGCGGACATTGCTGAACTTGAATGGCAGTCGCCCGGAGCCGGTGGTCGCTTTGCCCATGTCCTCGAAGACCGCTTGAATGTCGAGCGCGCTGTTGCCCAGGCCCGGATAGCTCTTGCCGAAGATCGAACTGCCATGACAAAGTAAGCAATCGGTGGCGATGCCCTTGGCGAACAAGAGCCTGCCTTCACGCAGGCCCATCGGCAACTTCCCGTTCGGATACGGCGCCGGATGCAGGCCGTAATGTTCGCGAAACGCCGGATCGTAGTCGGCGGGCTTTTCTTTGGGCGCCGGTTGCCAGACTTTCCAGGCGCTGTCATACGCGCCGAGCGACCACGGCGCCGACACGAAGGAGCGCGTGAAGAGTGCATCGCGGCCGCGCTCGGCGTTCGGCTCGTCGCCATCAACGAACGCACCGACACTGGTGCAGAGAACCCCGAGGAATGCAACGGTCGGACGCATACGATTCTCCCTGTTTCGGCTCACTGAAAACGGCATTTACGCCTTGAGCACGATGTCCTTCTTCGTGCTGTCGACAATCGCGAACAACTCCGCTTGTTCGCGCGGCGGCACCTGGAACTTCGCCAGGCACGCGCGGAAATCATCCAAGAACGCCTGCCATTCCGCCTCGCTGATGTCCAGGTGGGCGTGCGAATCTTGCATCGTTTTGCCGGTGTACTTCTGCGGCCCGCCCGTCGCCCAGCAGACCATTTCGGTGACGAGGTATTTGAACCCGGCCGGCGGCACTTTGTGATGCGCCTCGTCCACCTTCGGATTGGCGTTGAGCTTCGGATTCTTCATGACACGGTCGATGAAATCATCCACCACCGTGGCAATGGCGTAGACGCCGCCGAGACGTTCGTAGAGAGATGGTTCAGGCATGGATTGTTCCCTTCAACTGACGACCACATTGACCAATTTCCCCGGCACAACGATTACCTTTTTGATCGTCTTACCTTCCAATAGACCGCGAATCTTCTCGTCGGACAACGCCGTTTTCTCCAGCGTCGCCTGATCGATGTCCGCCGGCACGGTCACCAGGCCGCGCAGCTTGCCGTTGATCTGCACCGGAATCTCCAGCGTGTCGGCCTTGAGCAGGCTTTCGTCAAAAGTCGGCCAGGGCTCGTAGGCGAGAGTGGTTGGCCCAGAATCCGCGGGATTCGCTGCGCTCATCCCGCGGCTTGCATCGGATATGTTGAGCGCACACCACAACTCCTCCGCGAGATGCGGTGCAAACGGCGCCAGCAACAACACAAACGTCTTCAGCGCCGAGCGCGGCCGGACGGTTTGCCGAGTCAGGTGGTTGGTGAATTCCATCATGGCCGAGATGGCGGTGTTGAACGCCATCGCGTCCAAATCTTCGGTGACGCGCTTGATGGTCTGATGGAGCAGGCGCCGCGTTTCCTTGGCGGGCTCGACATCCTGGACCGAATCGAGCAGCTTCAATTCTTCGGTGCGGTCGTCGATCATCAGCCGCCAGACGCGGTTGAGGAAACGGAACACGCCTTCGACGCCGCGCATGCTCCACGGCTTGACGGCTTCGAGCGGGCCCATGAACATCTCGTAGAGGCGCAGGCTGTCGGCGCCATATACATCCACCACCTTGTCCGGATTGATGACATTACCACGGCTCTTCGACATCTTGTAGGTGCGGGCATCGATGCGGATGTTGGGCTGACTCTTCAGGACGAAATAAGCGCCACGCTTCTCCACCAGGTCTTCGTCGAGTTTGATCCGAGCTGCACCGATCCCTTCTTCGGCGAGGTCGATATCCACGTCTTCGGCCGAAATCCATTGCGCCCCCTTCTGGAACCCGGCGAATTCCATTTCCCCCAGGATCATGCCCTGGTTGACGAGGCGCATGAACGGCTCGGGGCACGGGACATGGCCGCGGTCGAAGAGCACCTTGTGCCAGAAGCGCGCGTAGAGCAGGTGCAAGACGGCATGCTCGGCGCCGCCGACGTAGAGATCGACCGGCAGCCACTGCTTGAGCTTGGCCGGGTCGCAGAACGCCTGGTCATTCTTCGAATCGAGATAGCGCAGGTAATACCAGCACGAGCCGGCCCATTGCGGCATCGTGTTCGTTTCGCGCCGATAGCGTTTGCCTTCGCGCGTGACGTTGAGCCAGTCCTTCGCCTTGCTCAAGGGCGGCTCGGGGTTGCCGGTCGGCTGATAATCTTGCAAATCCGGCAACTTCAAGGGCAGCTCGGCAAACGACAATGCGGCCGTCGCCCCGGTCGGCTGTCCGGATTCATCCACTTCGTGCAGAATCGGGAACGGCTCGCCCCAATAGCGTTGCCGGCTGAACAGCCAATCGCGCAGCTTGTAGTTGATCTTCTTCGCCCCGCGGCCCTGCTCCTGCAGCCAAGCGGTGATCTTCGCCTTGAACTCCGCCGTCGATAGACCGTCGAACGGGCCGGAATTGACGGCGACGCCTTCATCGGCAAAACACTCGAACAGCTCGACGCGCTGGCGATAAATGTGTTCGGTGACCTTGGCGGGATTCTTTCCGAGCTTATCGATCAGCCGGCTGGCGAAACCAATGACCGCGACTTCGAATTGCGAGAGCGTCGCCGTGCCCGGTTTGGGTTCTTGCAAATGGGCGGTGTTGAAACGGGGATCGGCGCCGGCCCACATCTTCTGCAAGATGCCATGGACTTTGGTCTTTTCCAGCCACGGCTGCGGCGGCGCCACGACCGGCCTGATCGGCAGCCGAAACTCTTTGGCGAATTCGAAATCGCGCTCGTCGTGGGCCGGCACCGCCATGATCGCCCCAGTGCCGTAGCTGCCGAGCACGTAGTCGGCGATCCAGATTGGGATCGATTCATCATTGACGGGATTGAGGGCAAAGGCGCCAGTGAAGATGCCGGTCTTCGTCTTCGCCAGCTCGGTGCGTTCCAGATCGCTCTTGCGCGCCGCTTCGGCCTGGTACTTCTTCACGGCGGTCCGTTGGCCACCCACCGTGATCTTGCTCACGAGCGGATGTTCCGGCGCCAACACCATGTAGGTGGCGCCGAACAGCGTGTCCGGCCGCGTGGTGAACACGCGTATCTTGGCGCCGGCCGACCCTTCGATGACGAAATCGACTTCGGCGCCTTCGCTGCGGCCGATCCAGTCGCGCTGCTGCTTTTTGATCGATTCGGGCCACTCGACGATTTTCAGATCATCCAGCAGCCGTTCGGCGTAGTCGGTGATGCGCAGCAGCCACTGGCGGAGCGGCATGCGCACCACGGAATGGCCGCCGCGCTCGGATTTGCCGTCGATGACTTCCTCATTCGCCAGCACCGTCCCCAATTCCTGACACCAGTTGACCGGCACCTCGGCTTGATACGCCAGGCGCTTACTATCCTGGTACGCACGTGCCGCGAAGTCGCCCAAGGCTTGCACGCCGGACGGAATCGGCAATTCCTTGATCGGCCGGCCTCGATTCTGGACGGCGTCGTACCAGGTGTCGTGCAGCTCCAGGAAGATCCACTGCGTCCACTTGAAGTAGCCCGGATCGGTGGTGTCGACTTCGCGGTCCCAATCGTAGCTGAAGCCGAGCATCTTGATCTGCCGGCGAAAGGTCTCGACGTTCTTCTGCGTAGTGACGCTCGGATGCGTGCCGGTCTGAATGGCGTACTGCTCGGCAGGCAGACCGAACGCGTCCCAGCCCATCGGATGCAGCACGTTGTCGCCCTTCATGCGGCGATAGCGGGCCAGGATGTCGGTGGCGGTGTATCCTTCGGGATGGCCGACGTGCAGCCCGGCGCCGCTCGGATACGGAAACATATCGAGGATATAGAACTTCGGCTTGGGCGAATCGTCCGGCGTGCGGAAGGTCTTGTACTCCTCCCAGAAGCGCTGCCAGCGCGGCTCGATGACTTTCGGATGGTACGTCGGCATCGGCGACCTCATGGACAATCGCGAGAGGGTTGATTATCCTGTCCGGACTGCGAGGTTAACTTACCTTTGCTCCGAAAGGCCGTCAACGCAATCAAAGGCCGAATGAAACCGTGCCACGTTGTCGCTGGTTTGGTAGAATGCAATACGAACTCGCGCATTGAGGTGGCCATGCCCACGTTGAGCGAAATCCTGGTTGCTGTTGAGCATCTTTCACCGAGTGCGCTAGGTCGCTTGCGCAAACACCTTGATCGTGTGGAAGAAGGAATCTGGGAAAAAGAACTCGCCAAGACTTCTGCGGAGTTCAAGCGTCGAGGCATTACCGATAGGCAAATCGACGCGGCAATCATGAGACGCCGTCGTGAAAGTCGTCGCTGACACCATGCTGTGGGTTTCCTATTCGGTTTCTCACGACGGGTTTCGCCATCGCTTGATCGAAACAGCCCTTCGACAAAGGGCGCGTTTCTTTTTGTCCAACTACATCCTTGACGAATTGCGATCCACTTTGCTTTTGGACTTCGATCGCACACCTCGCTATGTCGCCTTAGCCGTAAATGCGGTGCAACGCCGCGCGAAAACGGTAGCCCTGACGGTCCCTCGTTCAGGTTGGGTGGTGGGCGATCCCAACGACGATCCCATCATTCATACTTGTCTTGTCGCCAAAGCCGACTACTGCTCTGTCACGCATGAATTGATGAGTCGCCAGAAGTAAGAGCCGCGCACGAAGTAAGCGGCCCACTCGCAGCCGCTTACTTCGTGCGCGAGTCTTGTGATCCATCATTCGACGTGTGACATAGCACTACCTTGTGACCGCGGACCGACAAGTGCTGCAGCTAAAACAGATCGAAGACGTGCGCATTATTCGCGAAAACGAGTTTGCCGCGTTGCTTGACTTCCGCCCATGATTGGTAGGATGCCCGGATTGAGGACGCGGCCGTGCCGTGCACCGCTCATCCCTTCGACTTCGCCGCCCGTTCCGGCCGCAGCGAACGCACCACCGTGCCCGCTCGCCACATTTCGCTGTCGGCGACCGCCTTCAATTCCTTTTCCAATTGCGCTCGATAATCCTTGCGGCTATTGGCTTCCAGCACACGCCGGGTTTCGGTGCCGTCGGCGACCTTTTGATACAGCTCTTCGAAGATCGGCTTGGAGGCGTCGCGAAACTTCGTGAACCAGTCCAAGGCGCCGCGCTGAGCGGTCGTCGAGCAGTTGGCGTACATCCAGTCCATGCCGTTCTCGGCGATGAGCGGATACAGGCTCTGCGTCGCTTCTTCGACCGTTTCGTTGAACGCCTCCGACGGGCTATGGCCATGCTCGCGCAGCACTTCGTACTGGGCGAGCCACAAACCGTAGATCGCGCCCATGAGCACGCCGCGCTCGCCGGTCAGGTCGCTGAAGACTTCTTTGATGAAGGTGGTTTCGAAGAGATAGCCCGAGCCGATGGCGATGCCGATGGCCAGGCAGCGGTCGCGGGCCCTGCCGGTGGCGTCTTGCTCGATGGCGAAGCTGGCGTTGATGCCGCGGCCTTCCAGGAACAGCCGACGCACCGTGGTTCCGGAGCCTTTCGGTGCCACCAGGATTACGTCGATGTCCTTGGGCGGCACCACGCCGGTCTGATCCTGGTACGCGATCGAAAAGCCGTGCGAGAAATAGAGGGCCTTGCCTTTCGTGAGCAGCGGCTTCAGCGTCGGCCATTGCTCCTTCTGGCCGGCGTCGGAGAGCAGATACTGAATGATCGTGCCCTTCTGCGTTGCTTCTTCCAACGAGAACAGCGTCTTGCCGGGAACCCAGCCGTCCTGCGTGGCGAGGTCCCAGCCGCTTGGCCCCCTCGCCCCTTGGGGGAGAGGGCCGGGGTGAGGGGGACGCAGGCCGATGATGACGTTGACGCCGTTGTCTTTCATGTTCAGCGATTGTCCGCGGCCCTGCACGCCGTAGCCCAGGACCGCGACGGTTTCGTTGCCGAGGATCGCTTTGATCTTTTCCGGCGGATAATCGGCCCGCTCGACGACGGTTTCGGTGATGTTGGCGATGGTGATTTGACGCATGGAAGCAACCTCAGGAGCAGGGTATGGTGGACAGGAATTGTAGGAACTGCAAGCCGCGGGGCGAGTCTTCGAGCCCCGCGGGTCGAGACATCGTGGGACAGAACTCCGTTTCTGTCCGAATTGTTTCCGGACAGGAGCGGAGTCCTATCCTACGATGGCGGCGGCGATTTCCGCCGGTTGACGAACCACCCCAAGGCCATAATGCCGCACAGCACGAGTCCCAACACCGCCAGCGCTATCCACAAACCTGTCGGCGTCGGTTCGGGCGGCGGCGGCGTGCTGTGCCAGCGCAGCTTGCGGATCGACAGCCGGGCGCCGGCAGGAATGCCGATCTCCAAGCCGGCAACGCTGCCGCGGCCGATCCCTTCGAAGGCGGTGCCCTGATGTTGTGGTCCGATAAAGGAAAGGCGCACTTCGTGTTCCCAGTTCGGGGAATTCGGATCGTTGATCAGCACAATCTCGAACAACCGGTCGGCGGACATCACCCAGTCCCTGGGGATCGGCGCTGCGGACCCGTGGATTTGCACGATCCATTGGGGCCGCGCCCCATGGTACTCGGCTTCCAGCAGGAGTTTGAACTTGTTGCCCATGGGCGTCTTGGGCCGCAGTTTCGCCGCCGTCTTGCCGCCGATAATCAACATGCCGTCTTTGATCGTGTGTTCGCCATCGACCTCCCAGCCGACCAGCTGCTTGCCGTCGAATAACTCGGCCATTTGGGGATCGGTCTTGGCGTCGTCGTGGTCCTCGTGTCGTTGTCCCCATGCCACGGGACCAACGCAGAGAGTCAGAAGAATGGCGGCGATGAAGCGCCTCATGGTGCTGCCCTCGACGAGGGTGACTCGGCGCGGCGCCGGTTCAGGAACCAGCCCAGGCCCATGATGCCAAGAAGAACGAGCACCAACACCGCGACCGGGACCCACACGGCGCCGGGGCCTTCACCCGGCGGCGTGGTCTGCAGGACCATGCGCCGGATCGTCAAGGTGCTGCCGGCGCGAACGATGATGGTGAGTTCGCGGACATCGCCGCTTCCGGGGGGCAATCCGCCGGAACTCATGCCACCGTCGTCCAGATGACGAAAGGTTTGGCTGAGCACGTAGCCGAACCCCAAATTACCACGCGCGCGTTGCAACGTAAATTCTGCCCAATGTCCCGGCATTCCAGCAAGAGGACGCTCATTGACCGGGGCGCTCGTTGCGAATCGAAGCGTGGGAACGCTCCCGGCATACTGACATTCCAGCCGCAGCTCGAATTGCTCGCCGAGCGGCGCGCTGAGCCGCATTTTCGTTTCGATCTTCCCGCCGAGCGTAAGGACACCATTCTCGATCTTGCTTTCGCCGTCGATTTCCCAGCCCTGAAGTTTCTTGCCGTCAAATTGTTCGATCCAGGCATTTTGCGCCTGCGCCAACAGCGTCGCCGGGCAAACGAACATCAGAATGGTTGCGACCAGGCGCGTCGTGCACGACATGGTTTGCATGCCCTCTTGTCTTCAGCCCCAACGGGGCGTCATAAAGCAGCCCAGGGCAACGCCCTGGGACGTGGCACACAATGAAGACCAAGCCCTGAAAGGGCGAAATAGCCCGCTAGGAGCACCGTATATTTCGGCCCTTCAGGCCTTGGTTGGTTGGGGCACTCGATTCCCAGGGCGTTGCCCTGGGCTATCCTATTTCGCCCCGTTGGGGCTGAAATGCAATGCACGTCGTTCACCCCAACCGCGCCATGCTGTCAACACTCCAAATCGTCGCTCGAAAGGTCACTTTCTATACTTATAACGAACGTACACAGTTTCATCCTTTGGGAGATCAGCCATGAAGCGTTGGACAACCCTGGGCCTCGCCATCGTCGTCGGTCTCGCCGTTGGCGTCGGTCAAGCGACCTCGGGCGGCGACAAGGACAAGGAGAAAAAGGTGATCACCACCGAATCCGGCCTCAAGTACATCGACGTGAAAGTCGGCGACGGCGCCGTTGCCAAGAAGGGCGACAGCGTTTCCGTCCACTACACGGGCAGGCTCAAGGACGGCAAGAAGTTCGACAGCAGCAAGGACCGCGGCCAGCCGTTCGATTTCCCGCTCGGCGCCGGCAAGGTCATCAAGGGCTGGGACGAAGGCGTCGCCGGCATGAAAGTCGGCGGCACGCGCACGCTGATCATCCCGCCTGAACTCGGCTACGGCAAGCGCGGCGCCGGCAACGTTATCCCGCCCGATGCCGAGCTGCATTTCGAAGTCGAGCTGCTGAAGATCAAGTAATAGTCAATCCGGCGAAGAATCTTGAGCCACAGATGAAACACGGATCGAACACAGATAAGAACAATTCGCAGATCTTCGACTGCATTTGATTCTTGATCTGTGTTTGATCTGTGTTTGATCTGTGGCTCGATTCTTGTTTCTCATTGCGGCTCGACGTTGCCGTTGATCCGTGGCTACATTATTTACATGACGCTTGCGTTCGACTTACCGCCGGCCGCTGATTCCGCCATGAGCCGCATGGACCAGCGCTGGAAACTCGCGGCGCTCGTGCCGGCGGCGGTCATGCTGGCGCTGATGCGCACCGTGCCGGCGGCTGCTTTGGCCTTCATTGCCGCAGTGATGCTCGCAGAAGCAGCGCGGCTGCCGCGGGCCTGGCTGGCGCGCCGGCTGGCATGGACTGCGCTGCTGCTGGCCCTGTTCCTGGTGTGGCTGGTGTTCCTGCCCGATCCGCAGGGCGCGGTCTACGAAGTCGCCGGATTGAACCTTTCGCCAGCGGGACTACAGCGCTTCGGCGTCGTCCTGCTCAAAACGCTCGCCGTCGTGACCGTGATGCTGATCGTCCTGGCGACCGCGCCATTGCACGACACGCTCAAGGCGGCCCAATGCTTGCGCGTGCCCGGGTTGTTCGTCCAGCTTGCCCTCTTGACCTTCCGTTATGTGTTCCTGCTTGCCGAGGAGTTTGTGCGACTGCGGACTGCCTTACGCGTGCGCGGCTTTCGCAATCGGGCCGACGTGCATAGCTGGCGCACGGTCGGGCTCGCGGCAGGGACGCTGCTGGTGCGCGGCAGCGAGCGGGCCGAGCGCGTCGGCCAGGCAATGCGCTCGCGCGGATTCGACGGCACATTTCGATCGCTGCACGACTTTCACACGCGCCGGCAGGATGTCGTTCTCTGGGCGACGATGTTGCTTGTGGCCGGCGGGTTGCTGGGTTGGGATGTGTGGCGACGATGAGCGATATGCCGGCGATTTCCGTGTCAGGCCTGAGCTTCGCTTACCCCGGCGGCCCCGCGGTGCTCGATCAGCTCCGTTTTGACGTCGCAGCCGGCGAAACGGTCGGGCTGGTCGGGCCCAATGGCGCCGGCAAGACGACGCTGTTTCTGTGCCTGGCCGGCGTGCTCAAGATCGCTCCGGGCCAAGCCAGTGTCGCCGGGCTCGATCCCGCGACGGATCGCAAACAGCTTCCCGCCAAGGTCGGCATCGTCTTTCAGAACAGCGACGACCAGCTCTTCAGCGCCACCGTCGGCGACGACGTGGCCTTCGGCCCGCTGAACTTGCGGCTGCCGCCCGACGAAGTTCGCCGCCGCGTCGACGAAGCATTAGCACGTGTCGGCCTTACCGGGTTCGAGCCGCGCGTGCCGCACCATTTGTCCGGCGGCGAAAAACGCCGGGCGGCGCTGGCGGGCGTCCTGGCGATGCGGCCGGAGATTTTGCTGCTGGACGAGCCGTCGATGTTTCTCGACCCGCACGGTCGGCGCGAGCTGATGGCGCTCCTGGCCGAGATCGGCGGCACGCAAGTGATCGCCGCGCACGATCTGGGCTTCATCCTCGACCGCTGCCGCCGCGTGCTGGTGCTCGATCGCGGCAAGCTCGTCGCGGATGGTCCGGCGGACAGGATTCTCGCCGATGCAACCTTGATGGAAGCGCACGGCCTGGAAGTGCCGCATCAATTGCGATAGATTGTTTACCGTTTCGCGCTCGTAATGAACCGCCCTTCGCTGAAGGGTCACCGCGAGCGCTAAACGGCAAGCCAGGGGATCTTCATGAGCATCTTCGACCGCTTCAAACTCACCGGCAAGCGCCTGTTCATCACCGGCGGCAGCCGCGGACTGGGCCGTGAGATGGCGCTGGCCATCGCCGACGCCGGAGCCGACGTCATCCTCGTGGGCCGTGATCTGCCCAGTTTGGAAAAGACGGCCGGCGACATTCGCGCGCTCGGTCGGCAATCGTGGATCTTGCAGGCCGACGTGGGCAAGACCGCGGAATGCGAGCAGGCATGCACGAGCGCCCTGCAAAAACATGGGCCGATCGACATCCTCATCAACAATGTCGGCGGCCGGCGCGAGAACATCCCAACCGAAGAAATGCCGCTGGACAAATGGCGCGAGCTGATGGACCTCAACCTCACCAGCTGCGTCCTCTGCACCAAGCTGATCGGCGGCGCCATGATCAAGCGCGGCGAAGGGGGACGGATCATCAACATCGCGTCGATCAACAGCCTGGTCGCCGGCCGCGGCATCTCCGGCCGGCATTACGAAACCGCCAAAGGGGCCATGCTGCAATTCACGCGTGCCGTCGCCGCCGACTGGGCCCAACATAAGATCACCGTCAACGCGATCCTCCCCGGCGGCTTCATGACGGAGCCGAATCAGCGCTGGTCGAAGATCCATCCCGAAGTGATCGAACGCTTCAAAGCGAACATCCCCGTCGGCGACTTCGGCCAGCCGGAAGACCTGGGCCCCCTCGCGCTGTATTTGGCCAGCGACGCCTCGCGCTACATGACCGGCGCCGCCTTGGTTATCGACGGCGGGTATACGTTGTGGTAGCCGCCCGTTCCTTGGCACTCATGTTATTGGCTTCGAATTGGAGCTTCTTGAGTGTAGAATAGTCAAGAAGCCGAACGACAAACGGCCTGCATTTTCGGAGAAGACCTATGCCTGCAACAGAGACTCTGCCAGCGCCAGGGTTGCCAGAGATCGGCGAAGATAAATGGCGGCGCGAACAACGCGCCTTCCATCGCCTCCTTCCCCACCTGCTCGAGTCGTATCGCGGCAAATATGTCGCCATCCATGAAGGCAAGGTGGTGGAAAGCGGCTCCGACAAACTGGACGTTGCCGGTCGGGCGTACGCGCGGTTCGGCTATGTGCCGATTTTTGTGAGCCTCGTCACAGACCAGCTCCGCGCGCCCGTTCGAATTCCATCGCCGCGTTTGCTTCTGTTGGAGAAGCCAACATGATTTGTTACAAGTACAACGAGCAGATCACACCGCCGGCGCCGTTCGCCCATGTGACCGTTTCTTGCCAAGAAACTACCAAGATCATCAACAACCTACCCGCTCAATTGGATTGCGCGGCCGACAGAAGCGTGATCCCAGGCAAATTGGTCGGCGAATTGGGCCTTGTCCCGCTCGATGAAATACCAGTTGGCGGATTCGGCGGACAGGTGTTTCTCGTGCCCACCTATCGCATCCAATTAGCGCTGCGCGGCTTACCGTCGGTGGTCCTTGAAGTCCTCGCTCATCCGGAAGAACCGTATGTTCTCCTGGGTCGCGATGTCTTGAACCAGCACCGAATTGTTTTGGATGGGCCACAATTGACACTGACGATTGATGGCAATTGAGAGTGGCGTGCCGAAACGGAATGGATGGACGATCCCCATGTCCCACGCCGACAGCAATATCCGACCCGCCCCCGACGCGGCGCTCGTCGCCATCGCCGACTACGTCCACGACTTTCAAATCACCAGCGACGAGGCGTACGACACGGCCCGTTACTCCCTGATGGACAGTCTCGGCTGCGCCATGCTCGCGCTGAATTATCCGGCGTGCGTGCGGCATCTGGGTCCCATCGTGCCGGGAACGATCGTGCCCGGTGGAACACCCGTGCCTGGCGCCAACTTCCAGCTCGACCCGGTCAAGGCGGCGTTCGATATCAGCTGCACGATCCGCTGGCTCGATTACAACGACACCTGGCTCGCCGCCGAATGGGGACATCCGTCCGACAACCTCGGCGCCATCCTCGCCGTCGCCGATCACGTGAGCCGTCGGCGTTTGGCCGCCGGCCGTCTACCGCTGACGATGCGCGACGTGCTGACGGCAATGATCAAAGCCCACGAAATCCAGGGCGTGCTGGCGCTGGAGAACAGCTTCAACCGCGTCGGCCTCGATCACGTGATTCTGGTGAAGGTCGCATCCACGGCAGTGGCCACCGGACTCCTGGGCGGCTCGAAGGAGCAAATGGTCAACGCCTTGTCGCACGCCTGGATCGACGGCCAAAGCCTGCGAACCTATCGCCACGCGCCCAATGCCGGGCAACGCAAATCGTGGGCCGCCGGCGATGCCACCAGCCGGGCCGTGCGCTTGGCGCTCCTGGCCGTCGGCGGCGAACCCGGGCTGCCCAGCGCCCTGACCGCTAAGACGTGGGGCTTCCAAGACGTCCTCTTCAAAGGAAAGGCCCTTTCCGTACCGCGGCCCTACGGCTCCTACGTGATGGAGAACGTGCTGTTCAAGATTTCCTACCCTGCCGAATTCCACGCCCAGACCGCCGCCGAGTGCGCGATTCAGCTTCATCCGCAGGTGCGCCATCGGCTCGATCAGATCGAGCGCATCGAGCTGACGACGCAGGAATCGGCGGTGCGCATCATCAGCAAGACCGGACCGCTGCACAACCCGGCCGACCGCGATCATTGTTTGCAGTACATCGTCGCCATCGGCTTGATTCATGGCGCGCTGAACGCGGACCATTATGAAGACAAGATTGCCGCCGACCCGCGCATCGACGCCCTGCGGAACAAGATGCAGGTGATCGAGGATCCGCGCTATAGTCGTGAATACTTGGAGGCGGACAAGCGCTCAATTGCCAACGCGGTGCAAGTATTCTTCTGCGCTGGCACGGCGACGGCGCAGTTGGCCGTCGAATATCCGCTGGGCCATCGCCGCCGCCGTGCCGAGGGGATGCCCCTCTTGATCCAGAAGTTTCGCGCCAATGCGGCGACACGCCTGCAATCGCAGCGTGTCGAATTGCTGACGGCGTTGTGCCAGCATCGTCCGCAGCTGGAGGCCCTGCCCGTACCGGCGTTCATGGAAATGTGGCAAGGTCCGTAGTGCGGGCGGCTCGCCAGTACGCAAGGGCGGGATTCGTGGCATGGTTCACAAACGCACACAGGCATAGGTGATTTTCGAGACGACAGGATTTCGACACAGTTGGCACGCACTCAACTTCCTATCCCCTTGATCCATCCAATGTTACACCGAAAAAAATGTCGGCATCACATGACAGGC
>ORMF010430750.1_pt1 | contig 14731 bp, 21 predicted proteins | sample 1779871 | NCBI WGS metagenome assembly ORMF01 (sample SAMEA104232316, study PRJEB22302) | groundwater metagenome | biome: forest; feature: aquifer; material: groundwater | place: USA | collected 2011-08-07 | depth 5.4 m | reverse complement strand
CTCCGGCAACTGTTTTCTCAGGAGGGGACGGGACATCCGTTCCACGGCGGTCCCCATGTGACAGTCTTCCATGGGTGGGCGACCGACGATGGTGGTCTGGTAGATCGGATCCCGGCGGTGGGTGACGGCCGTCAGGTGAAAGACGGGATAGTGGTCAGCAAGGGAGTAAAAGCCGGTGTGGTCGCCGAATGGCCCCTCCAGGCGCAGCTCATCCGGTTCGACGTACCCTTCCAGCACGATCTCGGCGTTGGCGGGAACCTCCAGATCGACGGTCTCGCACTGAACAAGCTCGACGGCCTGCTTCCGCAGGAAGCCGGCGATCAGCATCTCGTCAATCCCGTCTGGCGCTGGAATGACAGCCGACAGGGTGGTGGCCGGATCGGGCCCAATGGCCACGGCGACCTCGGTGCGCCGCCCCAGCCGCCGGTTTTTCTCGTAGTGTCTGGCCCCGCCGTGATGGATGTGCCAGTGCATCCCGGCTGTCCGTTCGTCGAAAATCTGCATGCGATACATACCACAATTGCGCGTGCCGGTTTCGGGATCTTTGGTGAAGACCAAAGGCATTGTCACGAACCGGCCGCCATCCAGCGGCCAGCACTTGAGGGTCGGCAACAGGTCGAACGAGGGCTCTTTCGTGATGCGCACCTCCTTGCACGGGCCATCCTTCACCCGTTTGGGCAGGTAGCGGGCCATCTCGGCGAGCTTGGGCAACATTCGGAGCTTCTCGAAAAACCCTTCCGGTGGCTTGATCTCAGTGACGCTGTCCAGCTCACTAGCCAGATCGTCCAGCGAGGCACGCTGCAACGCCAGGCACATCTGCTCCTCAGAGCCGAAGGCGTTGATCAGGACCGGCATCGATGAATCCTTGACCCGCTCGAAGAGCAGGGCCGGTCCGAGTTGCTTGCTGACTCGATCAGTGATTTCGGTGATCTCGAGAATCGGATCGACCTGGGTCTTGATCCGCTTCAGCAGCCCCCGCTGCTCCAGCGCCGCGATAAAGGCTCGCAGATCTTCGTATGCCATCATCACTCCAAGCGGTGAGCTGTCGGCGCTCAGCAATTGGTGTAGGGGCAGGGCTTGCCCTGCCCAAAGAGGGCGCAGCAAGCAGCGCCCCTACGCGGCTGACCGCTGAAAGCTGACGGCTGATAGCTGCACCATTGAACGCTGCCACTATAGCGGAGGGAGGTGGGGTCGGCAAGCAAAAATGGGACAACAGAAAAGGCAATCGACGCAGACCGATGGCGCCTCCTCGCGCATCTTAGAATGGTGTACGCGGTATGGAGTCGAGGTGTGTGTAAATCTGTCCCTTTTTCGATAGATTCCACTTGACCGATCAGATTGTACTGTAGATGATGATGTATATTCGAGAAAGGCAGAGTCATGCCCCGTAAAGTGCGAAAACAAATCTATCTTGATCCCGACCATGCGCAGCTCTTGAAACGGCTGGCGCGCGATCTCGGGGTGTCGGAAGCGGCGCTCATTCGTCAGGCCGTGGACCAACAGGCGGCTCACCTCGCACCCCTCCGCCGCGACCCAGCCGCCTGGCAGCAAGAGCGGGCCTTTATTGAGCGTCTCATCCAGGAGGGCGCCATCCCTGGCAGACGGACCTGGAAGCGGGATGAGCTCCATGAGCGGTGAGGTCTTGGTCGATACGAACGTACTGGCGCCTACGCCTACGACCCTCGGAGCGCGCCAAGCAGCGCCTGGCCCTAGCAGTGTTGAACCTCTTGGCGGGCACGCAGCGTGGGGTCCTGACGACTCAGGTCCTCGGAGAACTCTTCGTCACACTCACCCGCAAGCTGACGGAGCGCATGGCGGTGGAACAGGCCGCTCAGAGGATCCACCACTATGTGCTCAGTTGGCCTGTTCTCGACGTAACACGGTTGATCGTGCTCGAAGCGGCACGAGGTGTTCGACTGTACCAGCTCTCCTTTTGGGATGCGCAGATTTGGGCGACAGCTCGGCTGAATCAGATTCCCGTCATCTTGAGCGAGGACTTTGATGCAAACCGGACGCTTGATGGCATCCGAGTCGTCAACCCATTTACCCCGGACTTTGATCTCACGGCATGGAGCTGAGAGGAGTCCCCCCCCCATCGCATTTCTTCCTTGACACTCTCTGGCGCTTTCCGATACAAGACAACGGTCATACGTGAATGCACAGTTCCGGGAGAAGCGCGATGAGGCTCATGATCAGTGTGCGAGACGAGCAAGAGGCAGCGGCCGCTTTGGCTGGCGGAGCCGATATCATCGATGTCAAGAACCCGGCCGAGGGATCGCTGGGCGCCGGGCGTCCAGAGACCATCACGGCGATCGTGAGAGCGGTTCATGCCGCCGTCCCCGTCAGCGCATCGATCGGCGACGTCCCGAATCTTCCAGGAACCGTGGCGCTCGCCGGCCTGGGGGCGGCCACCTGCGGTGTTCGACTCGTCAAGGTGGGATTGCTGGGGGCTAGGACAGGAACAGAGGCGGCCAACCTGCTCGATGCCGTCAGTGGCGCGTTGCGGATGGCGAACGGCACAGTGGGTCTCGTGGCCTGCGCGTACGCCGATGCTCCTCTCGTTGGTTCACTCGATCCGCTTGAGCTTCCTGAGGCCGCCGCCCCTTTTGTCGAAGGGTGCCTCATCGATACCGCCATCAAAGATGGACGTACGCTCTTCCAGTGCCTCCCGGAGGAGACCATCACCCGCTTCATTCAGCAGTGCCACGATCGGAGACTCTTCTGTGCCCTGGCAGGCTCCCTGCAGCAGGCTGATATCTCCAGAGCCTTGGCGCTTAGCGCCGACATTGTCGGCGTACGAACCGCGGCCTGCGAGGGAGGACAGCGAAGCGGCTCCATTTCCACGACGTTGGTGGAACGCCTGAAGGTCAGCCTCTCTTCGCATCTCAAATCCCCCTGTGCCCCCCTTTTGTAAAGGAGGGGTGGGAGGATTTCGCACCTCGCGTGACCACACACGTCCCCACCGTCATCCTGCATTCCAGCCATTCCTTGACACGAGTCGGGCGTGCCCCATTGATGATCCAGCAACAGTCAATCCCATTCAGCCACCTGGCAAACTCGCGATCCACGCAGCAGTAACGCGGGAGGCGTGAGCGCGTGACGCGCGGCAGCAGGGGCGCCGACGGGTCAATCTTCGGATCCCGCGCAAAGATTCCGTCCACATGCTTCAGCAGCAGCAAGGCATCAGCCCCAACACGTCCAGCAATGTAGGCGGCGATCGAATCTGAGGTGACACCCCAGGAATGCGCAAAGGGATCGTGACGAGAAAGGGATCGGGAGGGGAGGTAGATCGGAAGTTGGCCGCACCGGATCACCTCCATAACCTGATTCAGGCTGGAGGCGGGCGCAGCCTTGAAGGCGAGGTCACAAAGCTGCATGCCGTACTGATCCATCGCCAGGATAGCCATCCGGTGCGCGGCGCGCTCAGTAAGCCGTACTCGGCGATACTCTGCCCGCACCAGATCGGCAAATACCCCGCCACCCGGAATCACCAACACGTTGGTGGCGCCCTTCCACCGCGCGATAGAATCGAGCAGCTTCCCCAGACCGGCCCACTGGCCGAGACTCCCGCCCACCTTGATGACAACGTCGATCTTCATGATTCAGCTCTCAGCGGTCAGCTTTCAGCGCCTCAACCGTGACCGATCCGCGGACCGTATATGAGGCCTTTCACCTTGGATATTCCGGGCATTGCCTATTAGGCATTGCTGTTTATAATGAACCCTTATAGTTTACGTCAAGTTCTTATTTCGTCTTGACCGTGTATAAGAATCTGTGCTGTACTTATCCGTCCATCTAATAACTGGTTGGGCCTCGGATAAAGACAAACAGGGGAAATTCACATGGCAGAAAAGAAAGAAGGCACGCAGTTCCTGCGCTGGTTTGGCCCTCTGCTCGATGCCCTTCGTACGCTTGGCGGTTCTGGAACTCCAGATGAGGCAACGGATAAGGTCGCAGAACTCTGCAAAGTCCCGGAGTCAAAACAGAACGAACTGACTGAGTCCGGGCAACCCCGGTTCAGAAATCAAGTGGCTTGGGCACGATTCTACTTGAAGCGCGAAGGCTTACTGGAGTCTTCGACACGCGGGGTGTGGCGTCTCACCGAGAAGGGTCAGGCGACGCACCTTGCCTATGAAGAAGCACAAGACATCTTCCGCAAGCAGGTCAAAATCGATGCCGCAGAACGGAAAGGAAAACAGAAGGATCATCCGGTAGGACCAGAATCTGATACCCCAGAGGAGGCAGACATCTCCTTGGCTGTGGACTATAGGGATCGCCTCCTTGCGTCGATTCAAGCATTGCCATTTGATGGATTTGAGCGTCTCTGTCAGAGACTGTTGCGCGAGGCAGGATTCCAGCAAGTGACGGTTACCGGCAGGACCGGTGACAAAGGAATAGACGGCCACGGCATCCTCGCAGTCAACCCCTTCGTCACTTTCAAGGTTCTGTTTCAATGCAAGCGGTACAAGGGGAGTGTAGGAGCGCCGGACGTCAGGGACTTTGGTCGGGCAATGCAGGGCCGAGCGGACAAGGGAATCATCTTGACCACCGGGACTTTCACGCAAGAGGCCAAGCGAGAGGCAAGGAGAGATGGCGCCTTGCCGATAGAACTGGTCGATGGCGAAAAACTCGTAGATATGTTTGAGAAACTCGAGCTCGGCTTGAAGCCGAGAACCATCTTCGATTTGGACGAGGGGTTCTTTGACGAGTTTCGGAAATGATATTGGCGAACTACGCCTCCGAGGTTGCGGCTCGCATGCTCGTCGAACCTCAAGGTGGGCGTTAGGCTTCGCGGGCGCACTTGGCTTGCGCTGGTCAGTGAAAATAGGAAAATTGGAAAATAGGGACAGACACTATTATCGTGACAATTCGTGGTGTTCGCGGTCATGATCGTGCATGCCACAGATTGCTCGAATCGTTGTACCCGGCCACCCATATCATGTGATGCAATGAGGGAATTATCACCAGGCGGTCTTTCTGAACGACAGCGATTCGAAGGCACACGATGACAGAGCGGGACCAATTAGTGACAGCGACCAGTTAAGCTTGGTACAGGAGGCGAACCAAGGCGTGGGCGTGGACGCGCGCCACTTCTACGCCGTGTAAAATAGGTAAAATAGGGACAGACACTATTAACGTGCATGAATCGGTGATCCAGAAGGCCGTCAAGGAGGCAAGGCTCAGGGCTGGCATAGAAAATAGGGACAGCGACTATTTGTTTAGATTTGCTTGCATCGGCTGACAACCAGGACATCAACTCGGACACGGCTTCGCCGTGCCGGTTATGCCCGCCGTTAGGCGCGGTGTCTTCGTTCCCCATCGTTCGCCACATTGAGGCATTTGTGGTACGCTTGCTGTAGGTGAACGGCCATGAACCCCAAAGTCTACATCGAAACCACAATCATCAGTTACCTGGCGGCGCACCCAAGTCGCGATTTGATCGTCGCTGGGCATCAACAGATCACCCACGAGTAATGGCAAACCTCTCGTCACGACTTTGCGGTGGTCAGCTCGCAACTCGTCGCGCGTGAGGCTGGCGCGGGTGATCCCGAAGCCGCAGAAGCGCGCTTGGCGTTCTTGGCGGGACTGATCTTGTTGGAGATTACCGAAGAAGCATTGACGTTGGCGCAGCGCCTTCTGCTGAGCAAAGTGATTCCCCAGGACTTTCCGGAAGATGCGCTGCACGTTGCGGTTGCGGTGGTACATGGCATCGAGTACCTGCTAACCTGGAACTACAAGCACTTGGCTAATGCAGGCATGCGTAGCAAGATCGAGGCGACATGCCGTGAACTTGGCTATGAGGCCGTGGTCATCTGCACGCCCGAAGAACTGATGGAGGTGTGAGCGATGTGGGAAGATCCGATTGTGGCAGAGGTGCGGCGGGTGCGTGCGGCACATGCTGCGCAGTTCAACAATGACCTACTGGCGATCTACCGTGACCTCAAGGCCCAGGAACAGAAAAGCGGCCACCGGTTTGCGTCTTATCCAGCCCGCCGTGTCGCCCCAGCAAAAAGGCCCCGGTCAGGGCCGCGCGCGGCACCTCACGCTGCTTCCACCTGACGGCCGCGCCGGTCGATCGTGGGCCGAGAGAGGTTCGCGGGCGCAGCCGCAAGTGACGCGGGCCGTTGAACGCCTATCCATGAGAGAGCGTCTCTCTCAGGAGGTAGGCAGCCGCCGCGCATGGGCTCAATGCTAGAGATCCACTCTCGGTTAATGCCGGAGGGTCGCACGTCGCAAGATTCAGCCGCCATGCACAGGCCTCCCCCAGGAAGGCGCCGATCCCCACCGGCACCACAGGGAGGTGGGAGAAAATAGGAAAATAGGGACTGATACTATTATCGTGACGATTCATGGTGTTCACGGTCATGATCGTGCATGCCACGGAAATAGGGAAATAGGGACAGCAACCATTTTGCTTGTAACAGCAGATAATAAATCACTCCAGCGAACGGCTGATAGCCGCCGCTGATTTCCGGCGTTCTCCCTTCGCGTCGCTCCAGGAGAACCGGGGGCACGAAACTGACCACTACGCGGCGGCTCAGCCCCGCGTTGAGGCTGCGCATTTCACCCATCGTGAACACTCAGATCGCTCCATCATGAACAACCCGATCAGGCGGATCTGCGCGCGACCTCCTGCAATATCTATTGCTATATATAACGTTATCCATTATAATTCAAAGTAGTGATGATGCCAAACCGATGAGGATACCTGGTGATCAAATCGTTCCGTGACAGGGGCACAGAGGATATTTTTGACAGGAAAAACACCAGAGAGGCGCGGCAGGCCTGTCCGCAGCAAATCTGGCGAGTGGCACAACGCAAACTCGATCAGCTCAATGGCGTAGTTTCCTTGGAATCGTTGAAAATTCCTCCAGGGAACTTTTTAGAAGCCCTTAAGGATGACCGAACCGGACAGCACAGCATGCGGATTAACAATCAGTTCCGTATTTGTTTTGCGTGGACGGACGATGGCGCAGAGGACGTTGACATTACCGATTATCACTGAATAAGAGGTAGAGGAAGATGGTTCGCATACCCAGAAATGGTCCGCCGACACATCCCGGCGAAATGCTGTTGGAGGAGTTTCTCAAACCCCTGAAAATGACGCAGAGTGAATTGGCCGAAAAACTTGGGGTTTCATATCCTCGCGTTAATGAACTGATTCATGGGAAGCGGGGAATAACCCTTGATACTGCACTTCGTCTGGAGAAACTTTTCGGCATGGACGCCCAGTTTTGGCTTAATTTACAGTTGGCATGGGATCTATATCGTGTAACCCACTCATCAACTGCGAAAGAGATCAAGAAGATAAAAAGATTACCTGCATTAGCTCACGTCTAAACCGTCCCTATTCCAGAGAAAATGTTCCAACCAGCGGCTCGACACCGTCCTGGCAAAAACTGCCCGGCGGCTCATCCCCGCGTTAGGCCGCCCGCGCGTAGGGAGAATCAGTGCACCTTCCAGCCCTTAAATTCAATAATCGGGCTTGCAGTCATTTGTTGAACCACATCTGCAATCGACCCTCGTCTGGCGTCCCTCCGGCTCGACATCAGAGAGACAAGTCATGAGCAAGACAGCGACATACCTACTGGCAGCGTTCCTCGCACTCGGCCTCGCAGCTGAATCCGGCGCAGCGCCGACGCTCGAACAGATCGGGGAGTTCACGGTGCCTGAGGCGAACCAAGGCGTGGGCGTGGACGCGCGCCACTTCTACGCCGTGGACAACTACGCGATCGGCAAGTACGACAAGAAAACCGGCAAGCTCGTAAAGAAGTGGCAGGGCGACAAGAAGGGCCCCATCCTGCACCTCGACAGCGCGATGCTCATGGACGACAAGCTCTACGCCGCCCACTCCAATTACCCGCAATGGCCGATGACGAGCTCGATCGAGATCTTCGACGCCGGGACGATGGAGCACATTGGCACCCACAGCTTCGACATCCAGTGGGGCTCGCTCACGTGGGTGGACTGGCACGACGGCCACTGGTGGATGACCTTCGCGAACTACGACCGCCTGCTCGGACCCGGCAAGACACCATACGGCCATAAGGCGAACACCGTGATGGTGAAGTTCACGAAGGATTATCGGCCGGTGCAGACGTGGACGCTGCCTAAGGCGGTCCTCGACCGCTTTGAGGACATGAGCAATTCCGGCGGCTCGTGGGGTCCGGACGGCTACCTCTATCTCACCGGCCACGATCCGGCGGAGCTCTACCGGATGCGGCTGCCGAAAGCCGGCCCGGTGCTGGAGCTCGTGGACATCATCCCGATGAACATCCGGGGCCAGGGCATTGCCTGGGACCGCTCGCAGCCCGGCGTCATCTACGGGATCATCCGCGCGACGGCCAAGGAGCGCGCCGAAGGCGGCGGTCACAAGGTGGCTGTGTTCAGACTGGTGGAAAAGCCCTAGACGCGGAGAAGTCTTTGCGGAGTCGATTTGTGCGAGAAATAGGGACAGCGACTATTTATTTAGATTTGCCTGCATCGGCTGATACCCAGGGCATCAACTCGGACAGGGCTTCGCCTCACCAGTTATGCCCGCTGCTATGCGCCTTAAAAATAAATCCTTCAAATAATCTAATGAATGTGTATGATATAGTTATATATACACATAGGAGGTAAGGCATGAGAACGAATGTAGTCATAGATGACGATCTGATGGAATCCGCCCTCAAGGTATCCGGCCTCAGAACAAAAAAGGATGCCATAGAAGAGGGATTGAAACTGTTGGTGCAAGTCAAACGCCAGAAAGAAATTAAGCGTTTTCGAGGAAAACTCAAATGGTCTGGTAATCTCGACGAGATGAGGTTAGACAAATGATTCTCGTTGATTCGTCCGTCTGGATCGACTACTTCAATGGCAATAAAACGTCTCAGACGGACTGGCTGGACTCTTCACTTGGAAATACACCCATTATCACAGGTGATCTTATCCTAACCGAAGTTCTTCAGGGATTTCAGAACGATAAAGACTTCAAGACAGCCAGGGATATTCTTTTAGGTATCCCATTTATGTCGATGGGAGGACAGGTCTTAGCCCTAGAGAGCGCTATGAACTATAGATTGTTGAGGAGAAAAGGCGTGACCGTAAGGAAGACCATAGACGTCATGATTGGAACTTTCTGTATCCACCACCAGCAAACATTGTTGCATGACGACAGGGATTTCGATCCGATGGTTACGTTCTTAGGCCTGAAGACAATGGACACATAACCAATCAATCCACCGGACCCTCGTTCCTCGGGCCGGTGATCTTTTCGTTGGAATGCTGAACATTTCAGAAGCAGGTACCCTTGAAAAAGGGAGGAACTGATATGACCCAACTATTAGTCTTCGAAACGTCCTTTTCAGGTAGGAAAATCACTTTTGGTAGATCATTAGCACTTGTACTGATTTCCTTTGTGTTGTCTGGATGTGGGATTTTCAACATGAACATAGACACCATGCAATCAGTTATCCGATACACAAGAGGCGATGACCAGAGCCTCTGAAACAATAACAAAAGAGCATTTGTCGGATGGCATTTTTATCGGAATTGCACTTTCAGGAGGTGGCAGTAGAGCGGCAAACTTTTCCTCGGCTATTCTACTGGAGTTAAAGAAACTTGGAATATTAGATAAAGCAACAGCGATCTCTTCTGTTTCTGGAAGTTCCTTGCCTGCCGCATACTATGGCCTTTATCCTGAACGGTGGGACGATATTCACCATATCCGTCATCAGATGGCAAAAGACTACGAAATTCGCTGGATCGGACGTTGGCTCCTCCCGCAAAACATTCTCTTGTATTGGAACACAAACTTTAATCGAAGTGACATCATGAAAGAGGTTCTTGACAGCAATCTTTTTGACGAGAAAACCTTCGCTGATATTGGAAATGAAAAGGGTCAACCTCGCATCCTCATAAACTCGACAACGCTCTCCGGAGGGAAAACCTTCGTTTTCAGCAAAGAGCAGTTTAACGAGTTGGGATCTCGAATTGACACCTATCCGATTGCAAATGCGGTGATGGCTTCCAGCGCTTTTCCTGGGGTATTTCACGATATGACGCTTCATGACTTTTCCATCAGCGACAAAAAACACTATCAACATGTTCTGGATGGCGGCCCTTCCGATAATTTGGGAATTACCACATTGCTCAACATGGTGAAGCCGCTGTATGACGCAACAAAAAAAGACCAACCTAAAGACCAACCTTGTTTTCTTTTCGTCGTTGACTCGTATCCCTATCCAAAGTACCCGGAACATATTCATGAAGCAGACACCCGAGGTCCCATTGATTTCATCTTTGATACAAATGTGGCTGCTGCATCGGATTCCCTTTTGACGGTCCGCCGCGTTGATTGACTGCGTAACTTGAACATAGATGCCAAAACGCCCGATATTGATCCCTTCAAAAGAAATGAAGAAGGTAAAGAAATTAAACTGGATGACGGCAATGCAATACAGTGCGCCGTCTGGCATCTGAGCTTGCAACGTTTACTCTCGAAAAACTTTGCAAGTAAAAAAATCAAGGAAGACGACAAACTCAATGCTAAATTAAGAGAAAGCATCGATCAGGTTGCCAATGTCGTCAATTCCATACCGACACGGTACAAGTTGACTGGTAGAGACCCCAATGGCAAGGTCAAGCTGAGTGCTGGCGCTCTTCAAGATTATCTTTTCAAAGCGGCTGATTACCTTGTCAATAGCGACAATGACAATGAAGGATTCATTCGGGATCAGGTATGTGACTGGTTCAAGCGGAAGAGTAAGAACAGTATCATTTGCAATGCGGCGCCATAAGAAAACCCGGGAGGGGTCAGCCCTTGACAAGAGACATTTGAAAAATTGAGTGGAATTAAAATGTTCCAACAAGGCTTACGACCCGCCCAAGAAATCGGACCGGCGTGAGGAGCGAATGAGTGGCCCACCGGAACCAGCGCCTCCAGACGCCGTCGGCTCGCTGCGGCGTCGCCTGCGCCCACGGCTCGCGCAGACTTTCCTTGATGGCCCTCCTTGTTGTAGATTCAGGAGGGTATCGATACCAGACACTCTATCCGCGGAAAAGCCTGAAGCGCCATTGTTTCTTTGCTGAAAAGGAGGACAGAACCGATGAAGAGACGGTTACGCTGGATCCAAGGCCTGTGTTTCGCTATCCTTCTTCTCGCCTTTACAGGTGACCCAGCGAAAGCCCAGGAGGTTCACAACGATCCTGAGGCCCGTGCCCTCCTGGAGGAGGCCCGCCAGCGCGTCGTCGTGTGGGACCGCTTCCCGGGCTTTAAGGCGAAGCTGGAGGTAAGCCAGGATGGAAAACGGTCGGGCGGTACACTGACGGTCCTCCCCTCTGGAAAGGTGGAGGTTGAGCTTCAAGACCGCGAGGCGGCAGAGTGGGCCGGGGGGATACTGAAGTCGCTCGTTAACCATCGACTGAAAACGGAAACACACAAGCACGAGGAGGCGCCGGTTGCCTTCGGTTCTGAGGATCAGCATCCACTGGGACGCCTGGTGAAGAAAGGCGACCGCTTCTCATCGACGTACCGTATCAAGGATCGACAGATTCTCCAGGTCAACCAGAAGACCGAAAAAGGATGGTTGAGCCTCAACGTCTTAGAGTACGTCCCGACGCCTCATGGCTTCTTGCCCAAGCAGGTGGCCGTCTTCCAGTTCGACGAAAAGGGTTCGCTTGTAAAAAGCACCGTGTTTACCGATGAGTACGTCGAGGTGGAGAGGTTCTGGCTCCCCAAGTTCCGCATGATCATCGCCGCCCAAGGGGGGAAGATCGAGGTCTCGACACTTCAGTTTCAAGAGCACCGCCTGCTTCCGAAAGAAGCGGCCAAGACTCCGGCCTCCTGATCCCTGGTGGTTATTCGAAGGTTCCACCCCATCCCGCATCCGGGATAATCAGGTTAAGACGTCGTTAAGGTCCCTTTTCAGCGACCAGCATGAGAGCCGCCAGATTTTGGTCGTACTGACGGAACACACGCCGCATGGTAAGTACCCGCTGGCGCGCCGCCGGATTTCGCAGAACATTCCAGGCGATCCGCAGCATCCCCGCCAGACCTTCATTTCGGATTATCTGGGATGGTTCGAGCAGGTGCATCGGGGTGGTTGCCTGCGCCTTGATGATCAACCCTTCGCGCTGCAGCAGCGCCTTCCATTCCGACACGGTCAACGGACGCACCCCAACATGAATGGACTGCGAGAGCGCGCGGTTGATGGCGTCTCTGGTTGAATGATCAATATCATCCGGAACCACAGATAATTCATGGATACCACAACGCCCGCCTGGCGCCAGCAAACGCTTGGCCTCTTGAATGATCTTGACCTTATTCTCCGGTGGTTTCATGCTCAACATTGCTTCGCAGTACACCACCGTGGCGCTGCCGTCCGGTAAACCTGATTGTTCAGCTTGCCCGACGACACAACGTTGATTGTCGCCTGACAGATAGCTTTGTACCCGGCTTGCGGCGGCATCGTCAGCTTCGACGGCAGTATAGCTGGACGGGGATTTAGACAAAACCAGTTGCGCGGTTACACCCAGCCCTGGCGCAAATTCGACTACCCTATCCGTCGGTACGATATTGAGTGCATCCAGCATCCGGCGGGTTAATTCAAGGCCTCCGGGACGCAACACCCGCTTTCCCATCTGTGCCAGTAGCCAGTGCCCAGGCATTTTATCAATTTGCAGTCCGTGGCCCGGCAGGATCTCCTCGTGTTCACTCATGAGCTTTCCCTCTTTTCATCTCGAATGGTTGGCCAGTAACCCGAAGCCACACATACGACAGTTGTCAATCCATACGGTTACTTGGTTCACGCGACACCTTTGGGATGCGCTACCGGGAGAATCGGTGTCAATACTCTGCCGGATCAAGTAACCGCCGATAACTTCATAAAGCGACTACGTTGGCAACGTATTGTGGTCCCCCAACCGGCGATGTCAAGGAAAAAGCGGGGCTAGGGGAATGGCAAGGAGTACTGGAAGTATTTCAGGTAACCCTCGCGATGAACGCCAAGGGGTTACACAGCTACTCACGCTCGGCCTGGGGAAAGAAGCGATAGCACGCGAAAGCCCCCTCTTAATGCATCGCTTCAGGAGCGATTCGAGGAGCGGGCCGAACACGTGAGCCGTCCTGGCTTGATCGTCGCAGCGGAAGCGGCGCTTGGCCGACAATGTGCATCCGTGGCCCATTGTCCAGGATCCGATACTTCTCGTCCTCCGGCAGAGGCGCCAACACCCATGTGTAGAGGGTCCTGGCATCCTCAAGGATCGGTTCGCGGGGATATCCATAGTACGTTTTCTGCATCAGCTCGTCGTACAGTCCGATGCAGCCGTGCGAGGCCGGATATCCGGGAATATCACGCCCATGAATCCAGAATGCGACGCCTTCCTTACTGACATGGAAGAGAAGGGCGTAGTTCATGGGATACGGGATGTTGGTCTTCTCGATGGTATAGAGGGATGAACGGTGACGCCGGTGGGCAGCGGTAATTGTAAATTCGCCTGCCGGGGTTTCGTTTCTTTTCTCGCCTGTGGCGATCGGCGCCGAAAACGCCAGCCGACCATACTCGTAGGCGCCGAGGAACTGCTCTGCGAGATCGATCAGGATAAATTTGGCTTCGCTGGCTGCTAAGGGGTACTCCTGAGGCATCGGTGTGAAGCCGGTGACATCCTCGAGGCGCCTGGGGACCTTCAGAGAGATACCGGGATGGGCATGGCGCCGGTCTATCCGGTTAAAGCGAGCGACATCTACCCACCGATTCCCGAATAGGGTTTCCAGCGTCTCGTGGGCGCGCAGACGTTGACACTCCCATTCCACCTTGGCATCACTGGGGTACCGAATGGCACAGCGGGAAGGGGGTGTGGAGGAGCTTGCGCTCCAGAGATCATCGGGTGCAGAGAACAGGAGAAAACAGACTACAACGGAGGTGCGCCACCGACGCTGGCGACTTACCAGTGCCTGAATGTCCCAGAATCCAGGTGGACAAAACCCTTGCGAGGATAATATCCTACTCCACCATATCTCAGATCGAGCGCAGTCTTCCTGATCACATTTGGGTTAACCCCTGGGATGCGGAGATCTATGGCCTTACCAGACAGATGGAGGCTATGTCTCGCCACTCCCCTCCGCCCTTTTCCTGCAAGCAGTCGATTGTACTCAGGTGACCTGAAACCCGATATGACGTGAATTTCGTTGTCGCCTCCCAACTGCTTATCCACCGCATTCAAAAACTCAATCACCCGGACGTCCATCTTGGTCGCCCTATTCGTATAAGGGCAGCGAAGAAAATGATCAAGAGCGCTCAAGGTGTCCTGATCATATTGACCGGATGAGTCCCGGTAGGCGATCTCCAGCCGCTCGCGTGAGTGGGTATTATACAGGGCAAGCCTCCCCTCCGGGACCGGTGGGACGACCAGGTCCTGCGCCCACGCCGCCTTACCGACCAGCAAGAAGGCAGAAGCGAGAGAAGCCTTCAGAAAGGATCTTCGTGTCCAGGGGTGATGGGCCGATCCTGACATCCTGACCTCGACGGATTGTGGGTCGAACAGCCGTTGTACTGAGAAGCGCGTAAGACCCTAACAGAAAACGTACCTGACGGTCAACAGATAAATGGAGCCACAATCCACCACCTCTTTTTCACAAGTGCGTGTTTTGTCGTCGGACGGCGCATCTGATGCGGGCGGCCTAGCGGCGCGAGCCGCAGCCCGGTCACTGCGCTCTTCCGCCCGAACGTCGCGGACACTTCTCCCGTGT
>ORMF010151062.1_pt1 | contig 14740 bp, 16 predicted proteins | sample 1779871 | NCBI WGS metagenome assembly ORMF01 (sample SAMEA104232316, study PRJEB22302) | groundwater metagenome | biome: forest; feature: aquifer; material: groundwater | place: USA | collected 2011-08-07 | depth 5.4 m | reverse complement strand
GACCGGCCGCATATGCCACATGTGACCGTCAGAACATATAAAGCCGTGAGCCGAGCGTGCGCCTATCCGTCAGAGGGAGGATCGGGCGTCCGAGCGCTCAGGATTACAGCCGTGGAGTGGTTCGCGAAAATCGCTGTTAAAGTAATATTTAGCCTGGGGATCGTAATAGCTCCAATCAGATGGAGTGGAATTGCCAATCAATTGCAGAATAGAATCCACACTCATAGATGACGGCTTCTGTTCTTTGACAGGGAGGCTTTTAGAGAAACCTTTCAGCTTGTCGCCACTCATCGCGGTGATTAATGCTTGGACTACAGCTTCTATACCAACAGCGGAGGACACAGCCACACGATCCGCAAGTAATGGCGAAAATTTGCGGATGACGTCCGCATCAACCCCATGCCACACTGGAAGAATAACTTTTTGACCATCAACCTCACGCGCGACGAGCCCATCTAGTTCTTTTTGAGGCCACTCCTTAGCAAAGAAGCTCGGGCTCAGGACGACAATGCCAAACCGCGAACAGGCTAAACCGCGATCAATTGATCTGCGAAGGCTGTCGCCGACTGTTAAAGCGAATTCGTCGTACCAAATTTTCAGGCCTTTATTCCGAAGTGCCTCATCCAGCGGTCTTACAAACAACTCTTTATCTTCCGATGCGTGGCTAATAAACGCGTCCCAATCCTCGGTCGATACGGCTGCCGGACGTGCTGGGGTATCGACGGCGCGACGAACCGTTATCTGGTAGTGTGCGGCAATACCATGAAATTCCTCGTGAAAGGCTGGATCGACAGCCTCGTAGGTTTCGCGGAGTCCATTTGACGCTACTCGCTCAAGTAAATCACCTGGCTCGATCAGGAGGGAAGAATCGTTGACGAAAATCTTATTCCGTTGAACGGACGCCGGGATGTCCGGCACGCGTTCACCGCTCCGCTTGATGAGTGTGACCCTGTCGGTCATGAAATCGTCGAAGCTCATATCACCGTATCGATCCGGCTCTCCGGCCCCGGGTAGGTTGCGCCGCGTTCTGTTGTCCCCGTGTTACCCCGCCCTTTGTGGTTAGTCCCTGTTTCTCGCCTTGATCCGCTGGTTCAGCGATTGCAGAACCCCCGCGTCCACCGCCGCGATCACGTCCACCGCCGCGTCCAACTCTTCCTCCGACATTCCCGCCTTCCTTGCGTCCGCAAGGCGTCGCTCCACTCAGGGATCGCACAGCCGCATCATGGCGACCGCCAGACCGATCAGCATCTTCTCCCGCTCGGTAAGACATTCGACCGCATGGGCGTCGCGATAAAAGGTTCGAAAGTCAGCTTTCTTCAGCGCCATCAGTTGATTCCTTTTGAGCGACGTTGGGCTTTCGCAAACGCGCGCCGCCTACTTTCACGTTTCCGTACCCGAGACAAGAAATTGTCGTACATCGAGCATCCGGCCGCGCTTTAATTGAGACCCAACAATTCGAACTTAATCTTCTCACGGCCCAAGAACAGAAAACCCTTCACGGTCAGCGGCTCGGCCAGATTGCGATCGAACGTGACAAATTCCAGACCACCCGGATCGCTTTCCGCGGCGACAAGTGCAGCGCCGAGCTGCAACGCGTCGGCAGCTCTTAATTTATGAGTCTCGACGAGGCGCTCTGCGAGTCGCCGTACCGCCTCAATCGCGGTTACCTCGGACCACCGATCCCATGCGCGCAACAAATCGCGCCGCGCCGCCGCCAATAGCGGTGAGGACTTCGGCTCTTCCCGCCGTCGCCTTGCTATCGCGGAAAGCAATTCCACTCGTGTAAGAGTCCAGACAATGATTTCGGAGTCTTGACGGAACCAAATCTTTGCGCGAGAAGTCCCCGGCTCTGCAATGACGAGTGGAATGATCGCTGAGGTGTCCCAGAACCTCACCAACCGCTCCTACGCTCATCGAGCAAATCTCGCAATACGCTGCCTTTAAGCTTAACAGGGCGACGTTTTGCCAGCCATTTCAGGCTGCCGGTGGAACCACGCCGAATCAAGCCTTTTCTTTCGAGACGCGCGAGGCGATCCTCCTCGGCGCCTAATCCGCGTCCGTTACTTGGTAGTGGCACGATCTGCGCCACGGGCCGGTTACGATCCATGACCAAAATAGATTCCCCACCGCTAACCTGGTCAAGATAGCGGGAGAGATTATTCTTGAGTGCCGCGATTCCAGCTTTTTTCATATGACCATCATAGCTAAGTAGGCGGGACGGGGTCAAATGCCCCGCGCTCGACATCTCAAACTAGACATCCATGCAGCAGTTCAGAAATGGCAACTTAAGACCACGGTTGGTCCAACTCGATACCCAAAACCCGTAACGATGAACTCCCGTCTACGCCGGCTTCACTCCCGTGATCAACGCGTAGGAAAAACTCCCTTTCACGTGCACATGATCGCCATGCCGGTGCCAGGTGAAGTAGGTTTTTTTCATCCGTTCCGCCAGCTCCGGCGCTTCTCTTTCCAATTCCTCCGCCACCTCCAGCCAGTGCCGTCCGGTGGGGATGCCGTCCATGCCTTCCTGATTGAACGAGTAAGACAGCACGTTGGTGCGGGGAATCCGGTACCCGGCCTTGGAGAGCAACCGCTGGATGCTGCTCGCGGTGTGAAAGCGGAAATCATTGCCATGGGTGCGGCGAAAGACCTGATTGATTTTCGCTTCGAGCGCCACGTCCACCGAATCCTTCGCCTCTTCGATGATCGGATCGAGTACCACGAACCGCCCCCCGTTCTTCAACACCCGCAGCACTTCGTGCACCACGCCCGACGGATTGCCGAAGTGGTGCAGGCTGAACGAGACAAAGGCGCGGTCGAAGCAACCGGACTTAAAGGGCAGAGCGTCCGCCGCGCCGGCGTTTTGATCATATGCAGGGATTGGATCCTGGTGCTGATGACCGACGTCAAGCATGGCAAGAGCCTGATCGACGCCGACGATCCGCCCGCCTTTCAGGCGCTTCGCCACCGGCCGAGCCACGCGGCCGGTGCCCGTGGCCACGTCGAGAACCCGTTCGTCGCCTTTGAGCGTGAGCATGTCGGCGAGTTTCTCCGCCAGATCGCCGCGAATCTCGGAGATCCGCCGATCAAACTCCGCGGCGTGCGCCGGATCGTGAAAGTGAGTCTTGTGCTCGTGGCCGTGTGCGTGGCCATGTTGATGGCCACGACCGTGCTCGTGCTCATGATCCGTGTGTTCTTCGTGGCGATGCTGCCTCTGCGCGTGATCGTGTTGATGAGCGTCGTCGTGGGCATGCTCGTGACCATGTGGGTGTTCATGAGCGTGATCCTGGCTTTGGCCATGTTTGTGACCGGCTTCGTGCCCTTCGTGCCCTTCGTGGTTATGGTGCGTGTGGTCGTCATCGTGGGCATGCTCGCGACCGTGATCGTGTTCGTGATGATACCCGCTTCCGTGATCGTGTTTTCGTTCCTCTGCCATTTTCCAATCCTTTTTTCTTTGCTATTGCCTTCTGCCCATTTCAGCCGCAGGCTGATCCGCCTCTGGCGGAGCCTGCTCCCTTTTCCCCTTACCCCTTACCGTTCACTCCTTACTTCTTCTTCCCCATCCCTTCCATAATCTCCCATTGCTCGTCGGTGACCTTCATGATCGAAAGCCGGGAATTGCGCACCAGATCGAAAGTTTTCAGCTTGGGGTGGGCTTTCACCTCAACGAGGGTAACCGGCCGCGGCAAGGCTCTTACGGGCTCGATATCGACAACCAACAGCTTTGGGTCGCCCTTCGACGGATCGGCATAAGCGCCGCCCCGGGCCTTCGCCACACCGACGGCGGCCTTCTCGTCTCCCGTGTGGTAGATAAAAATCTGCTCACCCTTCTTGATGTCCCTAAGATTCTTCAGCGCCAAATTATTCGCCACCCCGTCCCAGACGGTCTTTTTGTCGCTCACCAGTTGTTGATACGAGTACACGGATGGCTCTGTCTTGAATAACCAACGGGTCGCCATTGCGATTCTCCTCCTGCTTTTGCTTTATAAAACAGCAGCCGGTGACAATACAAACAGATCGAGCCCCCGGGCCATTGCGTCGCGCGGCTTGTGAACCATAGGAGCGATCAGAAATACGAGCGTTTGGTTACGAAAAATGCTAATATTCATTCTACGTTTATGAAAAGACAAATCACCAGGGCGGCCGCTCGCGCATTCAAGAAACGCTGGGATCTCATCGCGGGCGAAGAGAAAAAGCAACTGCGCAAAACCCCCGTTGCGCGTAAGCTCCAACAATTGAACGCGCTCATGGCATGGGGCGAACACTTCGGTTGGAATCATTCCGGCGCCAACGGCGTGGAAGAAGTAAGAAGAAGATGGGCGCACCTCCGCCGAGTCTATCGTCGTAGAAAGCGCTCACCCAAGTGACGCTAACACTAATCGGCCCCACAATCTTGACTCCGGGCTTTATCAGCAGTATCCAGGCATACACGATGACCACAGGACTGTTTTGGAAGTTTTTGCTCGCCGGGTTTGCGTGGTTATGGTTCGGGGGTGCCTCGCATGTGGCCGCCGCGGACAAACTGCGCATTTCCTACTCCGCAGTCAACGCCACCCAGGCGCACTTCTGGGTCGCGCAGGAAAAAGGGTTCTTCGCAAAACACGGCCTCGAAGGCGAGCTTCTCTACATCAACAGCGGCTCCATGAACATCGCCGCCCTGGTCGGCGGCAGCGTCCAAATCGCCGGCGGCGGCCCGGTGTCCATCGAGGCGCGGCTGCGCGGCATCAAGCTGCTGATCCTCGGCAATCCGCTGCCATGGCTCGCGTCGAATCTGATCGTCCATCCCGACATCAAGGGCATTCCCGACCTCGCCGGAAAACTCGCCGGCATCTCGCGCTTCGGCTCCTCGACCGATCAAGGCTTTCGCTATCTCTTCAGAAAAAACGGCCTGAACGCCGACCGAGACCTTAAAATGCTGCAAATGGGCGGCGACGCGAACCGAGTCGCCGCGCTCAAGGTCGGCACGATTCAATACACATTCCTTGGCGCCGCCGCCACCGATCAGGCGAGAGCGTTGGGGTTCCGCGTGATAGCGACGGCCCAGCAGATGGCGATCCCTTTTCCCTGGACCTCCTTGGTGGTCGATGAGAACTGGCTCAGTAAGAATCGCGAACTCGCCTATCGCTACATGAAATGCGCCACCGAATCGGTCGTGTATTTGAAGCGCAACCGCACCGACAGCGAGCGGATCATCAGCAAGTACATGAAGATCACCGATCCCAAACTCGCCGCCACCGAGTTCGACTTCGTTGCATCTCTGATGCCGGATTATGTCGCGCCGACCCTCGACGGCATTAAGGTCATCCTCGAAAACTTCGGCAAGGAATACCCCGACGCTCCGCGCCGCGACCCCAAGGAGTTCGTCGACGGCTCGATCATCGAGCGGCTGAAACAAGAACGGTTTGTTGAAAGCCTGAAACAATAGGCGACGCGAACCGATCGAAGGCTCGCCAGGCGTGAAATTATTTCGACGGTCTGTAAACGCCTGAGGAGCAAGGACACTCCCCGGCGTTGCGTGGCGCTGGAGAAGCCGACGCGGCGAGCACGGCCACGACAAGCGGGAAGATCGGGCGAGGACGCTTTCCCCCCGTCCAATCCCTTTCTTTACCCGCCTCAAAGCAACTGGACACGTGAATAGATTCTCCTGACCAGGCAAGCCCCGTCGTAGGCAGTTGAGTCGGCCGACTGAACCCGAGCCTTATATGGCTGTCGTAAACTCGACATCAACACCGGTTTTTTTAAATTCGATAAAGAAATATGGCGCGCGGCGCCGCATCGTTTTCTCCCAGCTTCCGGCTCCTTCGTTATCTTCCCGCAGGGAAGCGAAGTGGCTTGTGAGCCACTCTTTATATTCGGGGCCAAAGGGCGTGCTCACCCCGGACGTGAAGTGGATTCCCTTTACGTGAATAACCCTGCTGGCCAAAAGGCATCCTTCTTCGGCCGTCGATCCTAATCCGGTGTCCATGAGAAAAAATTCTTGCCGGCGAAACAAATCCACTAACCGTACGCCGCGACCACGGGACACCTCCGCAACCTCGTAGAGGGAAAATACCGGCTGAACGTGGGCCCGTAGAATCTCCCGTTGTTCCGAAGACAACTTTGCGGCCTGTTCTTGGTGGTAGGTTTCGATGTGTCTCTGTTCCGGCCAGGGAATGTCGTGGATAGCGCGATCCATGACGAATGATAATTCATCCTCGCTATCGCAGACGATTCTCCCCTTCTCGTCCAACAGCCGCAAATCTCTCGCAGCCTGGAGAATCAATTCCTTGGGGAGCGACTTTACAACCGCTCCCATTAAATCCATCCCAATTTGCCTAAGCCGCTTGTATGTCCTCAGCTCAGAGTCCAAAAGCCCGGTCGCGTGGCTCAGTATCCGGCTGACCACTCCGGGCTTCTGGGTTTCGTCGTCCTCCAGGGTTTCCCAATCATCTTCGGGCGTAATAAAGTTAAAACCGTTCTCCCCCAGCCCTTTGCGCAGCTTTCGAAGGACCGTTGCAACGTCATCATCGGGCCCGGCAATGTAAAGAGGCTTTCCCTCCGGGCCGCCAAACTTAAGGCCGCGGCTCCTGCTAAATTCTTCGGTTCCCAGCACCTTGCGAGAAAGCTCGAAATCGGCATGGGGTTCAAATCCTAGGCTTCTGGCGTAGTCTACCGCGCCGTAGATGAGTTCCTTGACATAGTTGATCCCGACTCTTGTGGGCTCCTCGTCTTGGTAAAATCGCAGGAGAAATTCCGCCTTAAACCGGCTTCTGGACAAGCCGTCATTGCAAAAGGCGTTCTTGACTCCCAGGCAGAAAATATCCACGAGGAACGCTCCCACCATTAGCCGCCCGTCGTCTTGGCTCCGGGTAACTAAAATACGGGCGAACCCCTGCTCCTGCCAACCAGCATTAAGGTAGCAGGCTTCTATCGGATAATCGTCAGCATGTTGGATGCGGTACAATTTGCCGGCATCGCTCCACGCTGAATGTTCTGAGGCGTGGACTCTCTCCTTTGGAAGACAGCACTTTTTGTATTTCTTGCCGCTCCCGCATGGACAGGGATCGTTCCTGCTTGGTTTCATGAGCATTTCTTCCCCCGCTGCATTATCTCTAAAGAAAGCTGCCGCGTGGCACGTTTTACGCCCGGTCGGCACGACAGAATGTCCCAAACGCCGGTACTACTTGTGGCAGTTTTATCCTCCGAAGCAGGTCGTGTCAAATTTTTCTTGGCGGAGATTGGGTCATTGGAAAAAAAAGAAGCGAAACAGAGAAACGGGGCAAGTCCAAATAAGCCAAGCCACTTCCCTTATTCACCGGCTTTCGCGCCGGATACTTCAAGAAATATAATGAGCGGGCATAGCGACTGGCCAGGTCTCCGGAAACTGACCCTCGCTATTACGCGTTGAACTTTCGGTAGCGCGATCTAATCAGGCGCCGTTCCATTCTTCCCGTCGCGAAATTGGGAATCCACACGCGTCTGTTCCTAATTCTCAAAAAATTTCCCGCGCCGTTCTTATCGCACTGCTAGGAAAAACACACGACTCGATCATGGCATCTCGTTTGCTTAGCTGTTTTCCTCCTTAAACACCTTACCCCGCTTAAAATTTGTCGATAACACAACAGCGATAAGCTTCTTCGGTGCATGGGACTAGCCGCTAATAAGAGCCAGCGCGTATCCAAGCGCGAAAAGGTTTGCCGGTTCATGGAGCTCAGGGGCATTACGGACTGGTTCGAAGGAAAATTGGCCGTCTATTACCAGCCCGTGGCCTCCGTGGCGGATGCTCCCAGCTTCGTCGACCTCATGGGGCTGGATGTGAAGAAAGAGGAGTTGCTGGAGCTGCTCATTGACATCTGCGCTTGCTTCTGGGAGCAGGAGTCCGAGCTGGATGAAGCGCTTGCCATCCTGGAATCACAAGCCGGTAAAAAGCTCGTGGACCGGAGCGGGGAGTTTTCCTGTAAATTGAACAGCGCTTTCGATCAGTACATGAAGGCGAAACTCGACGAGAAAGCTCAGGCGTTCAAGCCCTCGACCATGCAGTAGCCTGAGCGCAAATAGCGCCTTTAGCTATCCCTGTGGCGCATCTGAGCGTATCCCAAGTTCCTTGGCCGCTTCCTTTACAATCGAGAAATCCCGCACGCGATCGAGCGCCTTGTCATCGCTTGCCTTACCCAGTTTAACAAAATGCCTCGAATACGCCTCCTCGAGATTTCTTTCGCCCGACTTCGAAAACTGTAGCGGCCTCCTCTCAACTCAAAAAAGACAAGACTGCGCACAATATCGTCTACCTACAGAGGACTCGTCAAACGGTACTGAATTCCCAAAACGCTGCCAATCCGGCAGTGTATGAGGATATCAGCCCGCGGTGTATTCATCCGAACCAACTTGCGCTTTTGGATCGTTGTCATCGTGACTGCCTGACTAAGAACAACTGTCCCTGACCTCAATTTCTCCTGCAGGCTTGCGTCAGAGCGAAACTTCATCCGCTGTAGCGTAGCACCCTTCGAGGTCGTACTCGCTAAACACCTGCTCGGCGATCAGATAGGGCGGCCCGACAAGATCGCGTGGATCATTACTGGTAAAACGTTCCTCGATCCGCTCGCCGCTCTCATCATGTCGCACGCGAACCATTTCCCGAGGCTCCAGTGAAATAGCCACGACGACGCGTGTGCCGACGTCCGTGCACCGCCACTTGCCCGCCGCCGTGAAAAATTCCGTGCCGATCTGGAAATCTGAATGCTTCACTCTTCTACTTGCTTCAATTCACTCTCGTCAGATTCGGAAGCGAAATTGATGGGTATCGCTGCGCTCAACCCATCCTACACAACTCGGAAGATCAGAGACGCCAAACACTAGCCAGAGATATTCGAAATTTCGTGGGCGATTCTCCGCGTCGGATAGCCAAGGATCGTGCGGACGTTGCCGGAGTCCTTGTCCAAAAAGACAAAAGCAGCGCCATCGATTCGGCAAACTCCCGTCCAGCCAATGGTGAAATTCGTGTCGGTCTCCTCGATGTGGACGGACAAGGCGTCTCCATCGCGGGCGAGGGGTGTGGCCAGTTGATCGGAGGGGTCCAACAGCCAAGCATCGCCGGTTTCGGTGGAAAACAGCAGCACCTGGCCAAGGGTAACGATGCGTCCGTCGTACCGCGCAGCACGGCGCTGGATGTAACGAACCTCCTTGGCAAGGCGGAAAGTCTTGCCCTCCACCCTTTGTTTTCCTGCTCCGTGCTTGATCTTGAGCCGTGCCATTTCTTGCGCTCCTAAAACCACGTACAGTCACGCCATCGAGGTGTTCCGATGGACCTGTTCACTAAGCTCTTTAGCCACCTGCTGGTATTTGTGCAAGTCATTCCTCAAAGGACGGGTACTGCTCTGGCTTCGGGCCTTCCTCGTGGATCACGCGGGGATACTCGATGCCCGGAGTCGGTGGAAACTCCTTCCCCCTTTTGCGTATCTCGAAAGTCCAGTCATCTCCGAAATCAAACCAATAGTACAGCTTCGTCTTTTTTTCCAGCGGGAATACCTGTGCAAGAGGAATGCTCCACATGGCCTCATCATCGTCTTCGCATTCCCCAGTCGCCGTGAACCACGTCTTCTTTCCGCCAAACCTATTGGCCATGTAGAACGTTGACAGATGGTCATCGTCGAATCCGGTCAGCTCCCGCATGAAGTAGTGAAGATCGCCGAGCGTCATGTCACTCGGCACTTCAACCGCGCGGTGGAATCGCTCCTTGAGGTGGGCACCCCAGACGCACTCAATGGACAGTGTGTAGATCACCTTCATCTCTCCCTCTCGTGCCTAAATGTTAAGCCTGCCACCAGAACCCCGGCGTTTATTAGTGAGATAACTTGCCTAAACAAAACTGTGAGCAATCTGCATCATTCAGAAAGGGCCTGTCAACTGTATTCGTTCCCACAAACGCCGCCCCTGGGGCGGGTTAGAGGGCACCGAACCTAACGTACCCCGAGTTCCCTGGCCGCCTCTCTTACGATCGAAAAATCCCGCACGCGGTCGAGCGACACGCCGGTCGGAGCGCCGCTCTGCTGGCGCCAGCGTTCGATGATCTCCTGGATGTAATCGTCGCCGATCTGGCCGTTGGCGCTTAAGGTAGGCATTAGAAGCTCGTAAGAAGAGGCTGCCGTCTCTCTGTCGAGTTTGTAATCCGCCATGATGAAATCGATGGTTTCTTTGGGATGCGACTTCATCCACCGATCCGTTTTAAGCAGCATCCGCAAGAAGCGCCTCACTTGATCCCTGCTCTCTTTAGTCTTTTTCACGGTTGTACCCACACCGTTGGCGGCCCGCGTGTAATCTTTGGCCAATCCCAGCGACTTCATACCGGCCTTAAGGGCCATGAGATGAGTCGGAGGCGAGAAGGTCGTCGCCTGAATGCGATTCGTCGCCAGGGCGGCGAGTCTTTGCCGATCGTTTCCGGCGCCGATCATGGTGTAGTCCTTGTCCGTCAGCCCGTTGAACCGAAGTACTTGGCGGAACACGTACGCCGCCACGCTGAAGATATCGTTCTGCGCGACGATTTTCCCTTTGAGGTCCGCGAAGCTCTGGATTTCCGGGCGCGCGACGACCATGTAAGGCGGCTTATCTTGCATCACCTCGATGCCAATGACGGGCGCGCCCTGCAATGCCGCGTTGACCGTCGATTCAAAGGCAAAGTTGTAATCGATGTTGCCGGCAATGAGCGCCGCCATCGCCATTGACACTCGCATCAGAATGATCTCGATGGCGAATCCCTCCTGGCGGTCGATGCCGAGCTTGCGGGCCACCCCCGCGTGCATGAAATTCATCGCGATGGTGGGCACCGCCGTCCTGATCGTCTCAATCTCCGCCGCCTGAGCCGAGACAAGCAGCGGACTACCCAAGCAGAAGGCAAGACAGACCGTCAGGCAACCCGCTCGGAACCATCTCATGGATATCCTCCGAGAGATATTTCCCCCATGCGGCATAACGCGACCTTCGACGCTAGCCTTTTTAGCACCTAGACTCCTCGTTCCACTCTAATTGTTTTTCTCCAGACGCAGCGTAAGGCCGTTTTTTTGGATAAAGACTTGGCGGCAATCGCCGCGCTTGGCTAACTCGCCGATGAGTCTTACGAGAGGCCGGCTTGTACTCAGGTATTCTCGCGGCGCGCCAGCGGCGAGCATCGCTTTGACCGCGCTCTCGCCCGCGATCACGCGGAGCACCAACTCCTCGTCCGAAACTCCCGGCCCGCCGAATTTGCTCCTGACTTCTTGAAGCGACAGCTCCGGCGGCGTCCAACTTTCCCACTCCTTTGCACGGGGGCGGTTGAGAATCTTGTCCTTGACGTTGGCGTCCATCACTAAAGGCCCCTCTTTCCCCCAATGACCGAGGGCGTACTGAATGGACTGATCCGTCACTTCTCTATAGCGCTCGCCGACGATGATATTGATCGCCGCCTGGCTGCCGACAAATTGCGCCAGCGGCGTCACCATAATTGGATAGCCGAACTCGGCGCGCACCCGGCCCGCCTCCTCCAGGGTCTCTTGCAACTTATTTTCCATCCCCATCAGACGCAGTTGATGGCGCAGATTCGAGATCATGCCGCCGGGCACCTGGTGAAGATATTGCGCCTGGTCGTATTCCCGCGGCGCGCCGATCGGATGGCCTTCCCGTTTGGCGATGAAGGTGAAGTGGTTCTCCACCGGCTTGACCGCTTCCAGGTCAACGAGCGGCCGAAAGCCAAGCGCCCGGGCGTTTGCCGCCACGTTGAAGACCGACGGTTGTGAGGAACCGTTGGCGAGGGGCGGCACGGCCGTGTGCAATATCCTTACGCCGAGCTTGATCGCTTCGAGGTAATTCACCGGCGCCAGGCCGTTGTTGCAGTGAGCATGAAATTCGAGCGGCACGTCGCCGATATTTTTCATGATCAGCGGAACAAGTGTGCGCGTGCGCTCCGGGGTGAGCAGCCCGGCGACATCTTTGAAGCAGATGCGGTAGGGCATTATCGCCGCGGCCTCGCGCGCCTTGCGAACGTAGTACTCGTCGGTGTGGCGGGGCGAGACCGAATAGATGATGTTGATGACCACGTCCATCCCTAATTTTCTCAGGTACGCGACCTCTGTCCCGACGGCCTCGTAGTCGTTCCACGGATCGGAAGATCGCGTCAACGTGATGCCGTGGGCGATCACGCGCTCGATCATGAGCCGGCGCACGGAGCGCGGGGTCTTTTCAAAGCCCGTGGCAAACCCGCCATGGTAGCGCAGCCGAGTTCGGCGAAATTTCTCCGCGCCGAGCCTCATCCAGTCCCAGGGGTTTTCTTTGTGCTCGCGGACGAATTTGATGTACCCGGCGAAACCGAAAAACTCCATGGACTGAAAGCCGCATTGGTCCATTTGTTCGGCGATGGCGAGCATCGCCCCGGTTCTCATCCCCAGGGCCCACAAACTTAACTGCCCATCGCGAAGCGTCGTATCGATGATATGGATGTCATCCATGGCGTCGGGCGGATTGGGAATAGAACTACAAGCCGAACTTACCGACGAGTGTTTTTCCATTCCTAATAGCTTGGACCGACGATAGCCGAATCGATTTCACGCTGTCAACGTCAAAAAGCCAACAGCAGGTTTGATACCGTTTTGCCAATTTCCATTTTCATTTTCACCATCGCGCCCAAGGGTCTACTTTGCGCGCGATAAACCATTTGGCTTCCTCACTTCTGCCGGATGCGCAGCCCAAGCCGGGATGCCAATTGATGAAGGTTGCTGCGATGGAGTCCTAAGTCGCGGGCCGCCGCTGACCAATTGCCGCCGTGCCGGTCCACGGCATCAAGGATGGCGCGACGACGAAACGCATCGACTCTGTCGGCCAGCGCCAACTGTGAATTGCCCGCTGGCGCGTTAGCGCCGGATGGTGAATCCGCGCCGGCCGATGGCGGGGTTTCTCCGAGGTCGAGATGTTCGACGCCCACCAGAATGGTTCGCCCTCGTCCCGTCTCGCCGCGCGCCGCTCTGAGTACGCCCCGGCTGATGACGTTTTCCAGTTCGCGGATATTACCCGGCCATTCCGCGTCTATCAGCCGCGCCCGCGCATTTTCGGCGAGACGCACCGGCCCGAGCCCAAGCCGCAGCCGCGAAACGTCGAGGAAATGAGGGGCGAGCATCGGGATATCCTCCCGGCGATCGCGCAGCGGCGGGACGTGAATCGGGTAGACCGAAAGGGGGTGGTAGAGATCGGCCCGGAAACGACCCGTTTCCATTGCGGCGCTCAAGTCTCGATTGGTCGCCGCGATTATTCGAACGTCGGCGCGAATCGGCCGATCCGATCCGACCCGTTGCACTTCCCCTTGCTGAATCGCGCGCAAGAGTTTGGGTTGAAGTGAGAGCGGCAGTTCGCCGACTTCATCGAGGAATAGTGTCCCGCCGTGGGCGATCTCAAACTTCCCCGCCCGGTCGCGCACCGCGCCGGTGAAGGCTCCTTTCACGTGGCCGAATAGCTCGCTCTCGGCCACGGATTCCGGAAGGGCAGCGCAGTTTACGTGAATCATCGTTTCCTCATGCCGGGCCGACAAATCGTGGATTTGCCTCGCGACCAGTTCTTTTCCTACGCCGGTTTCGCCGGTGATGAGCACCGGCAGATTGGAGGCGGCAACAGTGCGGATCTCATCGAGAAGCCGGTGGACAACGGCGCTGCCGCCCAATATCTGGCCGCCGCTGGCGCGTCCCGCGCTAAGGTATAGCTCTCGCGCCACCTCGCCGCGCCTTTCCGCCGTACGTTTCAGCGCTTCAATGAGAGATGTCGTCCGCATGGCGGCGCCGGCAAGCGCCCCCAGCATGCTCAGCGTGTGCAAATCCACGCCGTCAAAAGATTGCGGTTGAAGCGCGTCTGCCGTGAGCGCGCCCACTACATGGGCCCCCTCGGTTAAGCGGCAGCCCAGACATGCGTGAACGCTAAGCGTGGCTTCGTGATCCATACTAAGCAGGTGATCGAAAGGATCGGGTAAACGACTGTCATGCGGAAACAGTACGGGTTCGGCGGAGTTCAAGATGGTGTCCAATCGGGGATGTTCCCGCCGGTTGAAGCGGCGCACCAGCGCCTCCGGAACCAGACCCCGGCCGGCCACGGGGACCAGCTCATCGCCTTCGAGCCGCAGCAAGCAAGCGGCATCGCACGGTATCACTCGAGTCACTGCATCGAGGAGTCTGCCATAGCGATCATCCGCAGCGAGAGAAGCCGTCAAATCCCGGGCAATCCCCATCAGCACCGCAAGTTCATTCTCGCGTTGTTTCATTCATAACTCCGTTAATTTTTACGTAACATCCTGGCGTTATTTCAACCATAACACATTCTGCAAGTAGGCATAAACACGGAATAAAAATAATGGCATGCAGACTGCTTTACAACACTGCAAATAGCTTCAACTTTCGAAAGGAGAACCATTATGCCAACAGCTAATGGAACGTTTGCAGACCTCGCCGTTACCCGATCCGGGGCTACTCGAGTGTTCCTCAAGCATCGGCTGGATTTTTGTTGCGGAGGCCACCGTCTTCTGGAAGATGTCTGTGCGGAAAAAGGATTGGACCCCAGCGCCCTCATGACGGAGATTGCTAACGAAGGCTCCATCGTGGGCGATCTCTCCGGTTGGGCTAGTATAACGATTCTTTAAAACATTTACTTATAGGCATTACTATGCCATTGTGCCTTCCCAAGCTTATCAACGGTCTGGGAGGACGGCAATGGCAAGAAAAACAGGACGACCGGCCCTGGTGATTTCGACGGACGAACG
>ORMF011057109.1_pt1 | contig 14745 bp, 15 predicted proteins | sample 1779871 | NCBI WGS metagenome assembly ORMF01 (sample SAMEA104232316, study PRJEB22302) | groundwater metagenome | biome: forest; feature: aquifer; material: groundwater | place: USA | collected 2011-08-07 | depth 5.4 m | reverse complement strand
CCGGCTGCCCCTTGGGGGTGTGACAGGCGCAGCCGCCCGCCGCCCCGAAGAGGTACTTGCCCCGGGCCTCGAGTTCGGAGGCTGCCTCGACGCGCGCGGCGCCGGTCCAAACGGCGACGGCCAGGACGACGATGAGCATGATCCTCGCTTGCATCCGTACCATTGCTTTCGCGTCTCCTTTGGTCCCGATGACGCCCCGAATCCGGGCGGCCCGACGTCCCGCGCGGGAGCATAGCGTGCCTTGACGGGGTCCCCGGGGTCGGGCCCGAGGGCGGCCGATGCGCCCGGCCGAGCCCGGGGTTGGACCTGAGATAGGGTCCGCACTCGGACGTGGCGCCGGCGCCGCGTGCGGATACGGCCCTCCGGCAACTCCCCCCAAGAGCCCAGGGATCAGGAGCCGATGAGCGCGATGCTAGCCGGGGAGGGCCGTGCGGTCAAGGACCGTGAACGACAGGGCCATGCCGGCCGGCATCTGGAAGCACCGCGGTAGCGCTCCAGCAAGAACCTGTCGGATTCGCATCTGAAAACCTTTGGCCTCGAGCACCGCGCCGGCCTCAGTAGTCTCGAACGAGGGAAAGGAGACGGCCATGCCGAGAAGAGGCTTTGTGTTCTCTGCGCTCCCGCGCCGTGGCGGGCGGCGTCGCGACGGAGGTCTCCGAGAACGCGCCGGGCGGGAGACCCCGCACGGTATACCGAGGCTAGGCCGTGGCCGCCCCCGGCGGACCGTCGGCGTACGGCTTGAGCGCGGCGTACACGGCGAACAGCATCGGCGTCGGGATGCCGTGCCGTTCCCCAAGCCGCACGGCGTGCCCGTGCAGCGCCTCGAGCTCCAAGCGCTTGTCGTGGGTCAGGTCGAAGGCATTGGCGCGCGTCGACCTCAGGGCTACGCCGGAGCATGGGCCATGCGCAACGCACCTACCAGCCCCGCCACGCCGAGGCAAGGCCCGGTTCCGGCGCTACGTAGGCTCTTCCCTCGTCACAGTAGGAATAGGGACAGGATTGAGCGCCACCGGCTTCCCTAGAGGGACTCGATCTGGAGTCCTTGGATTCTCTCGAAATGCTGGCGGTTGTTCGTCAATAGGGTGAGGGAATGACGGAGTGCGGTCGCACCAATCAAAAGGTCTAGATCGCCAGGAAGGTTACCCGCGGCGCGAAGGCGAGCACGTTCCTGGCCGAAGAGTTGGCAGATTTGAGGATCAAGGTTGATCACCGCTAGGCCTTGCAGAAACTCCCACAGTTTTTGTTCCGTCACTCGAGGCTCGCGTGAACGGTAGACGCCTTCAAACAGTTCAGCCAAGGACAGGATGGAAACTGCGAGGCCGTCACCGCGAAGGGAGTTGAGTCTGGCTTCGACTCCAGGATGGCCCGCGAGATAGTGGATGATCCAATCGGAGTCCACGAGGTACTTCACAGCCGTGGTTCAGGTCTCGTCCTGATGGAGCGACCTGTATAGATGTCCTCAATGAGCGCGGCCGCATCTACGAGACCTTCCCAACTTCCTGCGGAATTGCGGGAGGCAATGTCTTCCGGGCTACCCGCGGTGGAAAAGGTGACAAAGAGGAGCGTGCCTTCAGGGATGGCGAGAGGGAGTAATGGTTCGAGCATTCCGCCCCGGATGCGAACCAAGAATGTATTTCCGTCCATTGTCTGGCACCCCCCTTCCAACTTCAGTATAGGGTTCCCTGATCCGGTTTACAAAGAACTCGAAAATGGGATTTGGGTCCGGGTCTTGAATTCAAGCATCAGGGGCTCACGCCTGTCGTGGCTTGTCACCGGCTGGCGCGGCTGAATGTCGCATTTCAAGACCTGGCCCCGGTCTCCCACAGCCTCCGAGCCGTTGCTGCGCGTGGCACGCGGTTTCCGTGGGGAAACCGTAGGGGAAACCGTGTGCTATTCTGGTGCGGAACGCGCGAAAAAGGGAGGCCGATCGGGGCGAGGATGCGCCCCACGACAGCGTGGGCCACCGGAGGGAACAAATGAGAGAGCCATGGATTGTTACATCGCGGGACGAGACGGTACGTGAGCGCGTGCTTGCGGAGAACGTGAACGAAGCGCACAAAGAAACGGAACGGAATTTGCTCCGCCAGGGACGGCCAGTGCCTCCCATTGCTGACATGCGAGCAGAGGCCGAACGCCGCGAGCCTGGTCCAGATTACGACAGGTAGGCTACCGCGCACGGGCCGTTGAGGGCTGAAAAAAACCCGGTTCATTCTGCCGCAGCACGCGGCGGTTGTGGTGGGCTCTTAGCTAACTCGCGCTCGAAATCATCCCACCATCCGTTTGCGAGACCCATCAGTTTGATTGCTCCCTTCACTTCGGTATCCCCTTGCAAATATTGTGGCCCGAGATGTTTAACCAATTCTTTGATAGCCTGCTCATTCTGAGCCTGGATCGCCTTCAGTGCTTCTTTCTGTGTTTCAGTCAGTTCTCCTAAATCGCTACTTTGTGCTGCCCTGGCCACCTTCGTCATATTCTCCCGCAGGCGGTCCAGTCCTCACTCATATGCACCCCTTGCCCGATGGCGTCCATGGATCAAGGTGATAGCCCTCTTCTTGTAGCTCTTCACGAAATCGCTCCAGGACGGTCGTGAGGTTGGCGTCGTCGCGTACATGACGGAACGTGATTTTCAGGACTTTCTCTTTGCCATCAGCCTCCCGCACCTTGACCCTGAGTTTTTCACCGTAGTCGTCCCATGGCTCAACGGTGCACCCGAGAGGCTTGAATGCGCCCGCGACGATGGCTCTGATCTCTTCGTTCGTGTACTTCTTCTCCATGGTGATCCAGCCCTCCCTCTTCTTCCACCATCGTACGCTACCATGGAGCATAGCCCTGCCAAACATCCTTCGCAACGGGCAGGCAGATTCGCGTACCCAGCAACGTCATGGCGGCATTCACGGCTTTGCCAGCAGGCCTCGGGGGGCCATGTCCGAGAATGAAGAGGGCTTTTTCGCGCGTCGCGCCGCCGAGCCGGAGACAGGCAGCACCCGATGCCGCGATTCGTGACAAAGCCGCGTTGAACGAAGCCGGCTGGCGGGTTGGCATACCGCTTGCCCTTATGTTATCTCCGCTCCTAACATGCGATGCTCAGCGAAAAGCCCGTGGCGAGCAACAGGCAGACAACGCCCGCGCTGTAGCGGGCGGCGTAGCGACGGAGGTATCCGAGAACGCGCCGTGCGGGAGACACCCGCCCAGTATTCCCGAGGCTAGGCTTTCGCCGCCTGCGGCGAACCGTCGGCGTACGGCTTGAGCGCGGCGTACACGGCGAACAGCATCGGCGTCGGGATGCCGTGCCGCTCCCCAAGTCGCACGGCGTGCCCGTGCAGCGCCTCGAGCTCCAAGCGCTTGCCCTCCGCCAGGTCGTGGTGGAGCGAAGACGTAAAGGCGGCTCCGAGATTGTCGAGCATTCCCATGGCGGTATCCGCCAGGTCCGCACCGAGCCCTGCCCCGGCCGCGTTCCCCAGCGCCACCATCTCGCCGAGCATGAGGCGGTACATCGCCCTGGTCTCGGGCACGGCCCGGACGACGCCGGCGGGGGAGCGCGTCAGCGCCGTCATGCCGGCGTGCGCGGCGATGAACACGTACTTTTCCCACAGGGCCCGAAGCATGTTGGCCGAGATCTCGGCCTGGATCCCGGCCCGCTCGCAGGCCTGGAGAAACGCGCGCGCCCGCTCGCTCTCGCGACCGTCCATCTCACCGAAGACCATTCGGCCCAGGAACCTGTGGCTGACGATGCCCGGCGCCTCGATCGTCGACAGCACTTGGGCGACTCCTCCCATCACGTGACCGGGCCCCAGGATGCGCTCGAGCCTCTCCTCGTTGTCCACGCCGTTCTGGACCGGCAGCACGCCGGTGTCCGGCCCCACGACGGGCTTGATGACTTCGCCCGCGCTCTCGCTGTCGAAGGACTTGACGCAGAAGAGGACCAGATCGGCGGGCGGCAGGCCGTCGAGCCGCTCGACCGCGGGCGCCCGGACCACCCACTCGCCGTCGATGGCCGACTTCACGCGGAGACCCTGCGCCCGTATGGCCTCCAGGTGCGCGCCCCGCGCCACGAAGGTGACGTCCTCCCCCGCCCGCGCGAGCTTCGCCCCGAAGTACCCGCCGGTGCCGCCCGATCCCATCACGACGATGCGCATCGGTCTCCTCCCCGTCGAAGGGTCGCACGGTTGTCAAGGCGCGCGTGCGCTCCGCTTCGCCCGCGTGTGCTAGGCTTCAAAGATATGGTCGATCCGTTCCTCGAGGTCGCGGTGGACGCCGCCAGGCGCGCCGGCGGCCTCCTTCTCGGACGCTTGGGCGCCCTCCGTCAGATCGACTACAAGGGCAGCCCGAGCAACATCGTCACCGAGATGGACCGCCAGGCCGAGGCGCTCATCGTCGAATGCATCGGGCGGCGCTTCCCGGACCACGCCATCCTGGCAGAAGAAGGCGGAGGGCATGCGGGCTCCTCGGCCCATCGCTGGATCGTCGATCCTCTCGACGGCACGACCAACTACGCGCATGGGATGCCCTTCTTCGCCGTTTCCATCGCCCTCGAGATCGACGGGATCGTGGCCCTGGGCGTCGTGTACGACCCCAACCGCGAGGAGTGCTTCACCGCGCGGCGCGGACACGGCGCCTTTCTCAACGGGGCGCCCATCCGCGTCTCCGAGACGCCCACGCTCGACGAAAGCCTTCTGTCCACCGGGTATCCGTACGACATCCGCAAGATCCGCGACAACAACCTGGCCGAGCATGCGGCCTTCATGGTCCGCTGCAGGAGCGTGCGGGAGATGGGCTCGGCCGCCATCAACCTCGCCCTCGTCGCCGCCGGCCGCCTCGACGCGTTCTGGGAGCTCAAGCTCGGACCATGGGACGTGGCCGCGGGATGTCTCATGGTCGAGGAGGCGGGAGGCCGCGCGACGAATCCCGAGGGCGGTCCCGTGGATCTCGATTCGCCGTCAGTCGTCGCGTCCAACGGGAGGATCCACGGCGAGATGCTGGCAACCCTCAAAGAGGTCCGCGGTCAGTCGCCGAGCGCGTAGCCTACGCCGCCCACCAAGAGCCTCGGCGGCCCGCCCCCCGGCTGTACCTCCACGCGCTGGAGCAGCTGCCACGCCGCCGCGCGGCTGAACCGCGCGTCGAAGCGGCCGCCCTTGACCCTGCAGTACGGCACATCCCCCTCCCGCAGCCTGAGGCTCTCGGGGTCGAGCGCCTCGCGGCTTCCGTCACTCAACCAGAGCGCGAAGGCATCCCCCTCGGCCTCGAATCGGATGACGGCGAACGGCGCGTCCTCGATCTCCACCGGCACCCGCACCGGGCCGATCCGGAGAAAGTGGCCGGCCGCGTCCACCTGGAGGCCCTGGTGCAGGCTCGCGAGGATGCCCTCGTGGCATACCTCCTCGCCCTCGTGGAACCATTCCCCGTCGCGGTCGATCCGAAGCCGCGGCAGCTTCCAGGTCGAGGAATCGCTCGACGTCATCAGGAAAACGCCGCGGCGCAGAAGCTGACCGTTCCCTGCGGGTCGGGCCACTGGCTGTAGCGCAGGAGCTCGCCGCGCGCCCCGGGCAGCGCTCTCAAGAAGGCGTAGATCGGCGACAGCCCGCAGATGCGCCGGCTGTCACCGTCCGCCGCGACAGACGCGAAGAAGGCGCCGGGGTCCGAGGCGGTGACCGACTCGAGCATCTTCCGGTCCTCGCGGGCCACGCGCTCGAGGAAGGCGGAGGTATTGGCTTCGGCGTCGCCGAAGCGCGGGCCGACGTGAGCCAGGTCGACTCCCGCGATGACGCAGACCTTCAGCGAAGAGCCGGCAATGGTTTCGCCGAGAGCGTCGAGGAAGCGCGGCACGCGCGGGTCGGCTTCGGGCGCCCCGCCCGTCCACACGGCCTCGTGCAGGAAGGAAGCCAGGACCGGCAGGATCGTGAAGGGCCGCCCACCGAGGAGCCGCCGCAGCATGACGGCCTGGAACTCTATCGAGTGCTCGCTCCGGTGAGCGGTCTCGGAGGCCAGGAGATCGTGGCAGTAGCGGCGCTGGAGCACCTCGAAAAAGCCGCGATCCACCTCCGCGGCGCCGAGCGGTGTGTCGTACGGCTTCAGCGTCGCGGTGAAAGGATCGTCCATTCCACCGTGGCAGGTGCCCAGGATGACGAAGAGATCGGCGTCAGAGCGCTCGAGGAGCGCACGGTAGGCCCACGCATAGGTCGGCCCGCCTCGGTGGAAGTCGATGTGCGGAGCGATGAGCCCACTCAGCCGGCGCGGAGCCGTACCTGATTCCGGATGCCCGGGCCCCTCCGGGTGAACGAAGAACCCGTCGATCTGGCTGCGGAGAGCGTCGGCATCGCCCGCGTACGCGCCGCCCGCGTGGGCCGCGGGCCTGGAGGGGCTTGCGAGCCAGGTCTCCTCGATCCGGCGGCGGCGCTCGGCGAAGCGCGGGCTGTCGAGGAAGCCCGCGTCGTCGAGGCGCGCCGCGAATCCCGTGATGTCCTCGATCCCGGGCGCCAGCTCGCCGTGGCGGGCCGAGACGACCCTGTGGATCTCGGCCACGGAGTGCTCCCCATCGAAGAGCGAGACGATGTCGAGAGCGAGGATGGGAAAGAGGGCGACCTGCTCCGTGAAGCCCGAGGGGTCGCGGAGCCCGATCAACCGCTCGCCGTCCTGCTCGACGGGAAAAGCTTCGAGTGCCCGAAGACGCGGACGATCCGCGATGTCCACCATCGATCTACGCTTCGAGGTACTTCAAAGCTGCGGCTGTATAGATTCGTGCCGCGTCACCTATTTCCTTCGCTTCAACGTACTCGTCAACCTGGTGGGGGATGAGGCGGCTGCCCGGGCCGCAGGTGACGATAGGGATCCCAAGCTCCATCCTTAATATGGTCCCGTCCGTCGAGCCGGGGACGCCGCCGTAGCGAGGCGCGGATCCGGTGGCCTTCCTGACGCCGTGGATCATGGCCTGGACCACCGCCTCCGACTTCTCCACCTTGGTCGCGAGCCGGAAGGCATTGACCGCCTCCCACTCGAGCCTGACGCCGGGCACGGCGGCCTCGGCCTGCCTGCACAGCGCCTCGATCTCGTCCTCGACGCCCTCCGACGAGATCCCTGAGGTCAGACGCACGTCGAGAGTCATTTCGGCGACGGCCGGGATGACATTGGACTGGGGCGCTCCCACGCCGCGCGGCGGGCCCTGGATGATGGTGGGCGTCACGGTGGGTGGCTTGAGATAGCGGCTCTTCTGACACTGCTTGCGCAGCCGCTTCTCGAGCGCGGGCACCTGGCCAAGGATGGCGCCGAGCGCCGTCAGCGGGTTGATGCCCGCCTCGGGCATGGCGCCGTGGGCCATCTTGCCGCGGGCCCGGATCCGCGCCCACACCACGCCGCGCTGCTCGAGGCAGAGCTCGTTCTCCTCAGGCTCGCAGATGATCGCGGCATCCAGCTCCAGGCCGGCCGCGGTCTTGACCAGATGGCGTACGCCGATCATGCCGTCTTCCTCGTCGACGAGGGCGCCCACGAGCAGCTTGCCCTTGGGCGTGACGCCCGCGCGCTTGAAGGCCGCGAGCGCGACCATGGCGGCGGCGAGCCCGCTCTTCATGTCGGCGGCGCCTCGCCCGTAGATGCGCCCGCCGCTCATCTCGGCGGCGAAGGGCGGCCGCGTCCAGTCCTTGGGGTCCCCCTCCGTCACGACGTCGGTATGGCCCTCGAGAAGGAGGCAGCGGCGTCCCGGCCCCTTTTCGCCGACCCAGGCCAGGATATTCGGGCGACCCGGCGCCACCTCCTGAACCTCGACGGGCAATCCTTCACGCCTGAACCAGGACTCGACGAAGGCGGCGACCTGCGCTTCATTGGCGCCGGGTTCGCCGGAGCGGTAGACGCTCGGGATACGGACGAGGGCGCGGGTGAGCTCCACCGCCTCCTCGACGTTAATACGCTCGAAGACGCGCGAGAGCAGGCTCACAGCGGAGCGGGGCTACTCCAGCGGAAAGGAGAGGATGATCGCGTCAAGACGGATCACGCGGTGCTCCTCGCCTGCCAAGTAGAAGAAGTGGCCTTCAATCTCCTCGGGGTTCTCCTCGAACGCGACGACGCTCTTGATCGCCGGCATCTCGCGGAAGGCGTTGGCGCCCTCGTCGAAGCCGTCCCCTCGCCCGGTCACCTCGCCGTAGCGGATGGGCGAGCCCTTGGGACAGTGGACGCGCACGTCGGCCGGCGGCTCCGGCATGAGCCGCACGAGCAGATTGATTCCGAAGACCTGGAAGGGTATCGGGTTCATGGCGTCATCGTACCACAATCGCAATCATGCGCCGACCCCGGGGAGCGCGGCCTGGCCGCCGGGCTTCTCGATTCCCTCGAGCTTGGCCTCGACGCGGTTCAGCGCGGCGCCCGCCTCGTCGTACTTGTTGCGGGCGTTCGTCAGGTGGCGCCCGACCACATCGAAAGCCTCCCGGAACTTGTCGAGGTCTCCGCCGAGCCGCGTGAGGCGCTCCTGGATCTCCTGGGCGCTTCGCTCGATCTGGAGCCCCCGCAGCCCGAGCACGATCACGCGCAGGTAGGCGTACAGACTATTGGGCGAGACGGGAATGACACGCTTGGACGCGGCGTAGACGGCAGGCGGGTCCTCCTCGAGAGACTCGTCCTTGGTGATGGCCTCGAAGTAGACGTTCTCCGCCGGGATGTACATGAGCGCGAAGTCGTAGGTGCCCTCGTCGGGGAGGATGTACTTCTTGGCGATCTCGTCCACACGCGCCTTGACGTCGCGGACGAAGGCGCGCCGCGCCTGCTTCCGCCCCGCCTCGTCCGTTTCCTGGAGCATGCGCTGGAAGTTCTCCAGCGGGAACTTGGCGTCCACCGGCACGAGCCGGTCGCCGATCTTCACGACGGCATCCACCCGGTCACCGGTGGAGAACTGGTACTGGAGGGTGTAGTGCGCTTGCGGGAACATCTGTGCCAGGAGGTTCTCGAGGAAGGTCTCTCCGAGGCCGCCCCTGACCTTCGGCGACTTGAGGATCTGCTCGAGCCCGGCGATGCTCCGGCCCACGTCGAAGATGCGCTGGTTGGTCTCGCCGAGCTTGCCGAGGCTGCCCTGGACGTCGCCGACCACGCGCCCGACGTGCTGGAGCTGCTGCTGGACGCTGGCCCCCACCTGCCCCATCTGCGCGGTCATCTGGGCCGAGAACTGCGCGAGCTCGCTCCGGACCGAGGCGGCCGTCTCGGCGAGCCCCTTCTGGCCTTCGCTTCGCGCGGCCTCGACTTCACGCTGGAGGAGAAGCAGGGACTGGTCGGGCTGGGCGCGACGGGCCTCCATCTCCTCCAGCCGCGCGGCGACACGGAAGAGCGCCCAGGCGGTCACGACGACGGCGAGCGCGAGCACCGCCAGAAGGACGATCGTCCATCCGGGCATCGCCTCCGGCATCACCGCCGCCCCTTCCAGTGCACGCAGACGGCCTTGAGCCCGCAGGGCGAGCAGATCCCGGCGTCGCGGCGGTTCAGGCACTGGCCCGACATGCGCTTGTGGCAGAGCGCGAAATCGTACCTGACCGGGTCGTCGGGGTCGAGACGCTTGAGCTCCGCCGTGACCTCCTCGACCATTCGCCAGTTGCGGCTGCGCCTGCGCGTGAGCCCGATGGAGCGCGCCATGTTCTCGATGTGCGTGTCCACGGGCATCAGGAGCGCAGACGGCGGGATCCCGGACCAGATCCCGAAGTCGGGCGCCTCGCGCCTGACCATCCAGCGGAGGTAGAGATGCAGGCGCTTGCACGCCCCGCCGGTGGACGGCAGCGGGAACCAATGCTTGAAGCCGTAGGAGAGCCGGTTGCGCGCGAAGACGGCCGATAGGTCCTGCCCGCGAAAACCCTCCGCGAAGTGCTCGAGAGCCGGGCCCACGTGGGGGTGGTCCGGGGAGTAGCCCTCGAGGAAAAAGGCCTCGAGCGAGCCGTGGCGGACCAGGAGCCGCTGGGCGGCCAGGCAGAAGGCCACTAGGTCGCCCTCGCGGTTGAACCGGTAGCTGAAGCCTGAAAACACCTGCCCGTGCTTCTGGAGGTCGAAGCCCAAGACGAAGCGGGCCGGTGATTCCCCCATGCGCTGGAGCGTCCAATCCACCCGCGGTCCGAAGAGGTCCACGCGGCCGTAGGCCATGCACGAGGCGAAGAGCCCGGCCAGCTCGATGTCGGCGGGATCGCTGTAGCGGAGGGGGAACTGTATCGCGTCCTGCTTCACCCGCAGAGTCCAGTCGAACTCGCGGCAGAGCCGATCGAGAGGCTGCTTGAGCCTATTCGCCATTTGCCTCAACGCACAACTGGGGCATCCATGCGCCTCTGGCCCGGCATCTTAGCACGCCCCTTGCCGCCTCCCCGACCCATTGCTATCCTCCTGGACAGTAGACGCGGGCTGGACAGGAAACGCGGGCGTGACAGGAGGCGCGGGCGCCATGGTCAAGGTCGGCATCCCCGGCATGGGAGTCATCGGCAAACACGTCGCGGAGGTCATCGCGAGGTCTTGTCAAGAGATGCCGCGCTGAGGCGTATCGCCCAATGACCCTCGATATTTTCTAGAGACGCCAGCAGGACACTTGGCTTGCCTTCTCACGCTTCACGGCTCAGCTACTCGCTTTCAGCCCGGCTTATCTCCGGATTTCTCCTGGTTACCATACCGTCACTCTCGGTGATGGTGGCAATCAGCTTCTACACACTCCGGGATTTGGCCGGCGTCAACCAACAGCTCCAGGAGATCAGCCGCTCGCTGGAAGCGGTACAGGGTTTGGAAACCGCCGTTGCGAGGGCAGTGACGTCGCTGAGTGCTTACCTCGTGGATGGCGCCCCGGGAGAAACCCGGCGTTTTGAGGCAGTGATCGACAAGGTGGACGCTCGATTGAAAGGCTGTAGCGGTGCAGCCTGTCACGGAACTTCCCGGCAGCCGAAAGCGATGGCGGAAAGCCTGGTTCCCTTTATCCAGGGAATCAAAGATCGCGCATCGACCGTCTTTGGAGCTGGCGAGGCGCAGACGGAGCAAGGCAAGGTCCGCGTTCTTCACGAGATCAACCAACAAGGCGAAGAAGCAAACCGCCGCTTGGAACGGATGGGCTCGACGCTGCTGATACGGGTGGCATCCCTCCAAGACAAATCTCAGGAGGTGAGCCGAAGGGCAGCAACCCTGATCTTGGTCACGGTATCGTTGGTCCTGGTGCTCGCTGCTATGGCTGCCTATCTCCTGTCCCGTCGGCTCCTAAGACATGTCGGCGCTTTGCTGACCGGGACCCAGCACATCATGCAAGGCGATCTGGGATATCGCGTGACGGTCACGGAGCGGGATGAGATTGGGCAACTGGCTCAATCTTTCAACGCCATGGCTCAGGAGATCCAGGAGCACCGAGAGCACCTGACGCGGATTGTCGATGCCAAAACAGCGGAACTCAAGCAAGCCCAGGATTCATTGGTCCAGTCGGAAAAGCTTGCTTCGATCGGCCTTCTGGCCTCAGGTGTTGCTCACGAGCTTAACAATCCGCTGACCAGCATCCTCATGAATGTTCGCTTGCTGATGGAGGATCCCGGCGATCAGCCGGCCCTCCAGGCGGAACTTCAACGCATCGGTGAGGACACAATACGCTGCAAGCGAATAATCGATGACCTCAGGGACTTTTCCCGGCGCCACGAGCTCGACATCGTGCCGACGGACTTGAACCGCCTGGTGCGGGATGCGCTCCGTTCCATCAGCCGCCGGCTGGAGCCTCACGGGATCACCGTGTCCCGCGACTTCTTCGGGCCTATTCCTCTGGTACCATGCGATCCCGCCAGGATGGAGCAGGTGCTTGCGAATGTGTTTGTGAATGCGCTTCAGGCCATGCCTCAGGGGGGGGGCCTGACGGTCAGGACCGGGCTTCGCGCGGGTTTTGCGGAGATATCAGTCGAGGATACCGGTCCGGGAGTTCCGGATGAAATCCGAAGCAAGATCTTCGATCCGTTCTTTACTACGAAGCCACACGGAACGGGTTTGGGGCTCTCCATCGTTTACAGAATCATGGAAGCACATGGCGGCAGGGTCGACGTGGAAAATACGACGCAGGATGATCCTCATGCAAGCTCGCCGCGCGTGGCTGGAGCCAGGGTTCTTATATTGCTGCCCCTAGGAACGAAGAGTACCGATATCGAAATGGCGGCGGGCCATGAGGACGGGAGGTTAAGGTGACGGACGGGCGAGAAAAGACAGTCAAGGGAAAGATCTTTGTCGTGGATGACGAAGAGCGGATTTGCGAGGCGGTGAAGAGAGCCCTGGAACGGAGCGGCTATCAGGTGGAGACCAGCCTGGATGCGATGGACGCGATGGAGAAGATTCGCACGGGTTCTTGGGACATGGTGATCTGCGATATCAAAATGCCGGCGATGGATGGGATGTCGCTTCTCGATCGGATCAAGGAGCATGACTCCAACATCCTGGTCTTGATGATTACCGGCTATGCCTCCGTTGAGTCCGCAGTCGAGGCAGTGAAGAAGGGCGCGCAAGAATACATCCCCAAACCCTTTTCTCCTGGGCAGCTCCGCCTTTTCGTCGAACGGGCCTTCGAGAGAAAACGCCTGGTGGAGGAGAATCTCCACATGAAAACCGAGCTTGGCCAGGTCAATGCCAGGAATGTGGTCATTGGCAAGAGCCGGGTGATGGAGCAGCTCTTTGGCCTCGTTGCAAAGGTGGCGAAGACCGACTCCGCGGTGCTGATCACCGGGGAAAGCGGCAGCGGCAAGGAAATCGTGGCTCGTCTCATTCATTTTCGCGGCGCGCGGGCCAACGCGCCGTTCGTTACGGTGAACTGCTCGGCCATTCCCAGGGATCTCCTGGAGAGCGACCTCTTCGGGCACAAACGCGGAGCTTTTACCGGGGCTTTCGAGACCAAACGCGGAAGCTTTGAGCAGGCCGATGGCGGCACGTTCTTTCTCGATGAGATCGGGGATATGAGGCTCGAGATGCAGGCGAAGATCCTCAGGGTCCTGGAAGAGAAACGGGTCAAGAAGGTCGGTTCTGAAGACGAGGTTCCCGTCGATGTAAGGGTTATCGCGGCCACCAACAAAGACCTGGGAGAGGAGATCAAGGCCGGCCGATTTCGCGAGGATCTGTACTACCGGCTCAACACCGTCCAGATTGCGATCGCCCCGTTGCGCGCGCACAAAGAGGATATCCCCCTGTTCGCCCGGCACTTCCTCAGGGTTTTCTCCACGGAGATGAAGAAGCCGGTGACCGATTTCTCCGAGGAAGCCCTGAGCCTTATGAGGAGCCATGACTGGCCCGGAAACGTTCGGGAGCTGAGAAATGCCGTGGAAAGGGCTCTGATCTTTTCAGGCCCCGGCGAGCTCGTTCGAACGAGTCATTTCCCGGCCGAGCTGCGTGAAAAGGTAAACCTCAATTCCTATTCTCCCCCCAAAGACTTCAAGAGCTTGCGGGCGATCGAGCTGGATTACATTCGCCGGGTCCTGGCTGCCTGCGATGGCAACAAGGCAAGAGCTGCAGAGATTCTGGGCATCTCGGCTTCGACGATCTGGCGCAAACTCCAGGAAGAGTCCTGAGACCCGGCTGTCGCGGGCCCGTTAGCACTTCAATTTGCGCTCATGTAGCAAAATGAAACTCCGGAAAGGCCTTTCTTTCCATCCGCTTGGAACTACCCGTTGCAAACTGCAAGCATCCTACTTTTGCGGGCTCTGACCAACACCCGCACCCGTGGCAACAAGTAACGCCAAATTAGCTACTTACACCTGCCCGCCTGAACGAACGCCCTGGCATCAGTCTTGCTATATGTGTCATAAATGCCGAGATCAACCTTCGACAGCGGCCTCAAGATCGTCAGGCGGGAGCAAAGCGCGCGGTCGCGCCAGCACCGAGGGGTTCTGACCGAGGTGCTCTACGAGTGCGGCGCGCTGGAGATCCGGCGCATGGAAATGGACACGGGAAGCAGTTGCGACAGCCTGGAATTCGGCGACTTCTCCGCCGTCCACTTCGTTGTCGGTGGAACCCCCGCGTTCCGGACGCCGCATCAGTCCGCGGACCTGATGCCGGGCGACAGCATTGTCTTCACTCACGAACGACCATACACGATCGTCAATAGCGCTCCGTTACGATCGGTCATCCTGAGCATTCTCTTCAAAAAGGAGATAGTGGCATGAAACTGACGAGGCGGGCTTTCATCCAGGGGTCGGTCTCCACAGGCGGTTTGCTGATGGCCGGGTGCACTCTGTCCCAACCGGCAACCAGCGCGATGGCGCTGCGCAAGGCCAAACCCGCAGGTCCCGCCAAGGGCGAGTGGGTGTCAACCGCGTGCCAGGGGTGTACCCAATGGTGCGCGATTCAGATCTTCGTGCAGAATGGCCGCGCCGTGAGGGTGCGCGGAAACCCGTTGAGCAAGACCAACGGTGGCTACACCTGCCCGAAAGGGCACCTGATACCGCAGCAGACCTATGATCCCGACCGGATCAAGGTGCCGATGAAGCGGACCAACCCCCAGAAGGGACGCGGCATCGATCCGAAGTTCGTCCCGATCAGCTGGGATGAGGCGCTCGACATCGTCGCCGACAAGATGATGGAGCTGCGCAAGAACAACGAGCCACACAAGCTCACCTATATCCGCGGCCGCTACTCGTCGACTTCCACGGACATCCTGTATGGCGCGCTCCCCAGGATCTACGGGACGACCAACTACTTCTCCCACAGCGCCATCTGCGCCGAAGCGGAGAAGATGGGGCCGGGCCTGACCCAGGGCTTCTTCGGTTATCGCGACTACGACTTGGCCAACACGCAGTGCCT
>ORMF010574892.1_pt1 | contig 14747 bp, 19 predicted proteins | sample 1779871 | NCBI WGS metagenome assembly ORMF01 (sample SAMEA104232316, study PRJEB22302) | groundwater metagenome | biome: forest; feature: aquifer; material: groundwater | place: USA | collected 2011-08-07 | depth 5.4 m | reverse complement strand
CAACGTGCGCGTTGTCATCCGCTGGACTTGGCCGGTGCCAAGTCTGCGCGTGCTGCCGCACATCTTTCAAATCCATCTGGATTTGAAAGGCCACACAATTTCACGAGAAATTGTGCTGCGATGGCAACCTTCGTAATTCTATAAGCGCTCTTTTGGCCTATTTTTGGTTCGCGTCGGGTTTGGCGCTAGGCGGCCTTGTTTTTTTTTGTGTTGCGGGTAATGCCCAGCAAAGTCTTGATTCGTCGTTTGGGTAATATGGCGTCGAAGTACCGCCAGCGGGGCACGCGGGCCGATTGCGGCCTTTCGTTCTGCCGGTGCATGGCGCGTGAGAGGATTTGCAGTTCGGCGCGGGGCAGCCCTTGCGTGCCGGCGGGGTAGCCTTTGAAGTGTAAGGCGAGGATGAGCGATCGGAACTTGTTTTTCTTGGGTGCTTCGAGTCGGTCGTGCCGCATTTCCACCTGTTCGAGCGGGAATGCCGGGCTGTCCAAGTGGTTTTTGACGGCGTCCCATATTTGTCGGCAGGCCCGGACTGCTTTTTCCTCGTCGTCTTCGTCCACGATGATGCGGCTGCGCACGATGTCATGCACGCCTTCCAAGTACCGGTGGTGTTGTTCATCCGCGGGTTTCTTGGACGTGAACGTTCGGTAGAGGCTGGCTTCGCTTTTTTCTTCCAATGGCTCGATGGCGTACTTTACGTCGGCCAAATCGGGGTATAGCGCGGTTTCGCCACGCAAGACGCGTTCGCGGTCGGCCGCAAGCGCGGCGTCGATGGCCGTCTGTGCGACGCCCGTCCACTGTTTTATTTTTTTCTTGATGTCGTCTCTGTACTGGTTTAGGACGCCGTGAATGTGTTGACGGAGTCCGGGGTATGCCTTGGCCAGGGCCGATGCGGTCAGTTTTTCTCCTTCTTCTTTCATCCCTCCTTTTTCCAAGTATGGTCCATAGAGCGCCAACGCGGCGGGGGGCCAGTGGACGACGCCAAGGCGGTTGAATTTCTGGGCGCCGCGTCGCTGGATGAAATAACTCTGCGCTTGGGCGGCATTGAAGACGATGACGGCCGGGTGTTGTTTTTGGATGTAGGCGCGGATTTCCGAAATGGTGCTTTTCAATGCGCCGGCTTCCCGACGGGTTTCTTCCGTCTCTGGCAATTCCTTCAATTCCTGGAGCCGTTCGGTTGCCTGTTCGACCTTGGCAAAATCGTCTTGGACCATGCGGGATTCCGTCAAAAGGTGGACGACGCCCGGTGACAGATTGTACTGTTTGATGTTCATTTCCACCATGGTGCGGAAATGTTCGCGTGAAAGCCGCCCGAGTTTATTCTTCCATCGGGGGTCGCGAATGGAGGTGAAGAACTTGTGGTAGGCGTCGTCGTGCGCCAAAAAGGCCAGGTGTGAGGCTTGGATGAATTCTTCATGCGTCAGCGATTGGGGAAAGTTTGCCATTTCGCCCGTCACGTTGTGCTTGCTGGCGTACAGCCATTTGCGGAGGATTTTGGCCGCATGCTGGCCCCGTCGGACGATCTTGCGGCGAATGGTCCCTTCGGTCCGGCGGTGCTGCGCTTCGGCAAAGCGGGCGAATTGCGCGGGTTTCAGGTTGGCTTTCGGCTTCATCGCATTGATTAGAGCGTGCACGACTCGTATTATCCTTTTGTCTGTTTTCCATGCAAGGCGTGAGGGTGTTGGAAGGCCGCAAGGTGTTCGAATTGCTTTTTGCGACGGGGTCCAAGAAAACGGAAGTCCAAAAATTGCTGCGCCGCCACCCGACGGCGTTCTTCGTGGCGTTCGGCGACGACGTGACGGACGAACGCGTGTTTGCCGCCGTCAACCGCTCCGGGGCGTTTCGATCCGAGTTGGCAACAAAAAGCAACCCACGTGCGCGACGTTTTTCTTGCTCAACGTGGGCGCGGTACATGCGTTGTTGAAACGGTGGTCGGCGTTTTCGCCGAAGCGCGTGTTCAATTTTTGATGGGGCTGACGCTTTGGAATCCTTCGGGCCGTTTTTGCTTGGGCCATTGGATAGGTATTCCAAGCGTTTTGAAGTCGTTTTCGAGTTGCTGGAGGCCTCGGACGAACCCACTTTTGATTGCAGTCGGGTTTACGCTGGTTTTCCTGGTGCCCGTCAAGTCGAATCCTTCCGGCTTCCAAGTGCGAATTTCGATGTCCAGGCCTTGTTTTCGGCGAGTGAGGCGTATTCGATGATACAATCGTCCGTTGCTTTCCGAGATCACCGCGTGCACGTCGACGGGAGCGTAGGGTCTCATCGTCCGTCTCACTTGTCTGCGTTCGCCTCGTTTTCCCACCGTCCTGGAAAACAGCGCTTTGAGGTCGGTTTGGGTTTGCTGGTGCATGCCCGTCGGATGCGCGTGAATCAAATCCGCCAACGCCGTTATTTGTTTATCGTCCAGCTCGTGGTCGTCGGTGTGGAACCTGAGCGTCACGGCGCCCCCGGACACTTGCCGTTGCTCGACGTCGCCATCAGGCTTTCCTTGCCACGCCATGGGATGCGTTTGCGTGTCGCAGACGACTTGGTTCAATCGGATGCCCGCTTTTTCCACGGGTTTGCCTTCTTTTATTTCGCCCATTAGCCAGTTGCGGGCGCGCATGGCAATGCTCAACCGGTTCATGAACGGCTTTCGTCGATCCGGCTTAAATTCCCTTCGTGTGAGGGCCTTAGCTTGCTTGTTTTTGCCGGATGGTGTCGACGGCCGCTTCGGCTTGTTTTCGGGCCATTTTTCTTGCCAGAATCCGGCCGCTTTTGAAAATGACCAATTCGCCGGTTTTCCATTTGATTTTCAGCACGTCGCCGAACGTCTGAGGTTTCAGCGAGGCAAGCGCTTTGGAGTCAATCGGGCTGTCGAGTTGGAATAAGTATTCGTCGTCCCCGCACAGCGTCACGGCTTTTTCTTCCGCAAGCGTGAACGTCTTTTTGACGCATGCCGGGCATTTTTTGTTTTTGGAAAGCGGTACGGTGGTGCACGTCTTGCTTCGGATGTCCGTGAACTGCAGTTTTCCGGCCAAATTTGGCTTTGCCGCAAGCAGCGATACCAATTCCGATGCTTGCGTTTTTGCGGCCATGGCCGTGGTTTCTTTTCGGATGCCTTCGATGCGACAGGAACGCGGTACGGCGGGGTGCGGGTTCCAGCAGAGAAAGCACGCGGTCTTTGGCGTGAGGGTACTGGTCATGGTTTGGCTGCGGATGGCCGACGTGAAAATCCAGGGTTTGCGGTGCTTCAAGGCCCATTGGTTGATCACGCAGCGCGTGGCCCAGTTGTCGGTGCAGTCCAGCACGATGTCCGCACCTTGCAACAAATTTTCGGCGTTGTCTTGGTGGAGGTGCTCGCTGACGCCGGTGAACCGGTGGCCCAGCTTGCGTGCGGCTGCAAACGCCTTGAGGCGGCTCACGTCGGCCTTTCGGTAAAGGGTTTGGCGTTTGAGCGTGTCGGCGTCGACAAAGTCGCGGTCGATGACGCGGATTTTGGCGTTGCCCGGAGTTTTTTGGAGGAGCTGCAGGGTTTCGGCCCCTACGCCGCCGGCTCCGACGACTACGATGTGCGTCATGGATTTGTTTTGGGCGGTTTGGCGATAAAAACAAGGAGTTTGTGCTGCCGGCGTTACTTCGTTTCCAACCCGGCTTCTTGGATGGCTTGCAAGTCTTCCCACGTCAGTTTGCCGCCGTTGCGGAACTTTTCCAACGCTTTTTCGGCAATAGCGGTGGCTTTTTTCTTGATGGCGTTGCGCTCGGCGTTTTTCTCGGTTTGCATGCGGTCGCGTTCGCGCATTTGTTCGGCTTGCCATGTGGCGCGTTGCGATTCTTCCGTTTGGCGGTATTGGCCCTGGATTTGGATGAATTCCTTGCGTTCTTCATCCAGTAATGCGCGTTTTTGGTCCAGTTCCTTGAGGTTTTCACCGATTTTCTTGGACAGCGACTCGGCTTTCTTGTAGAGTTTAAGCATGGCTTCGTGGTGCGCATCGGAGCTTTTCGCGTGTTTGCTTAATTCCGTGCGGTAAATGCGGACTTCGGCGCTTGCGGCGCGGAGTTGTTCTTCCAACGGCCGGATTTGGGCGAAGATGCCGGTGAGTTTTTCCGCGGGTCCCAATTGGCTTCGCAGTTCCTTGATGCGGCGCGACAACTCTTTTTCGGCCTTTGCTGAGACCGCTTCGGTCATCTGTTCCCACTCCAGGCGCTCCAATTCGGCTTTCAGACGGCCGGGAGACTCCGCTTTGGGCAGCGCGTCCATCTGGCCGCGCAAGGCTTGCAGCTGTGTGAGGACTTTTCCGGCTTTGCTTTCGGCTTCCTGCCGTTTTTTCTTGAATTCCTGGACTTTCTCGTTTTCGGCGTCCCGCTGTTTCTTCAATTCCCCCGCTTCGGCGTAAAATGCCTTGACTTGGGCGATGGCCTCGCGGCTTTTGAGACGCAAGGCGTACGTCTGCTCTTCGACGGACCGCACGTCGTCACGGGCTTTGTGGAGTTTTTCTTTCAGTTCCGACACAAAAAGTCACATTGGGGGGCTAGCCGTTGCCGGCAACAAAATAAAATGGAAAATCTCGGCCTTTTTTTCCTTCCGTCGGCTTTGGGTGTTACGGGTTTTCCAACTCGATTTCGGCGATGATTTCATCGAGTTCGGCGCGTTGCTTTTCCAGCACTTTCTTGATGCGCAGGATGCGTTTTTTGTTCAAGCCGATTTCGCGGTACTTGCGTGCCGCCTTGTTGAAGTGTTCGATGCTTAAGGTGAAGTATTCTTCGTTGTCCATGGTCTGCGCGATGTCGGCCATGATCTCGCCCAACAACTCGTTGGCCGCCAGTTTCGCCTCGCGTTTGACCTGGTGTTCGCGTTTGAGGTTTTCCTTGATGATGTGGACGACGCGGGCATTGGGGAATGGCAATTTTTCGCTTTCTTCTTCCGAAATGTCTTCCACTTCGCCGGCCGCTGGGGCGCCGCCCTCGGTCTGAGGGATGGCTTGTGCAGTCGCGGTCGAATCGTCCACCATAATCAAAAATCACCCAAAAATCAATGCGAAAAAGAAGGTTTTTTCCCTCGTAAATCTTAGGGGCAAACGGCATTTTAAAGGGATGCTTTTTGGTTCGGATCCATGCCGTTTTTTCTACGCGTCAGGCGCCGAAGAGTGTTTGCTTTCAAAGGCTGACGATGTCTTCAAAGCGGACGCCGAATTTGCCGGGTACGTAGATGCCAGGCTCGATGGTGAACACCATGCCTTTCTTGAGGGTTTGTTCTTCCAGGCCGCCGGCGCCGTCGTGCACCTCGAGGCCCACGTGGTGGCCGATACGCAAGCCCAACGAACGATGGCTGTATTTCTCGAAGCCGTATTCCTTGATGACGTCCAAGGACGCGTCGTTGAGTATTTGGCCCTTCACACCGGGCTTGGCGAGTTTCCGGGCCGCTTTGTACGCCTCCTGCACGGCGAGGACGGCGTCTTGGGTGTATGGGTCGCGGCCTTCGTAGACGGTGTGGGTGAAGTCAGCGCAGTAGTGGTCATACTTGACGCCGATGTCCACCACGGTGGCATCGGTTTTACCGATTTTCCGGCTTCCGGGGCGGTGGTGCGGCGTGGCGCCATGCGATCCGGCCGCAATAATCGGCGGAAAGGCGTCAAAACGCACGTTGCGTTTGCGTGCTTCCAATTCAAGCTCGCCGGCCACGTGGTTTTCCGTTTTTCCGACCATGTGGAGCCGAACGGCGGCAAAACAGGCCTTGGTGAGTTTTTGGGCGTGGGCAATGCAGCGTTTTTCGTGGGCGTCCTTGAGCGTGCGGATTTTGAGGAATTCCTCGTGCAGGCCGACGGGTTTGATTTTTTTCTGCATCAGGCGGTTCAAAAGGACGCCGTCGGATTCGTCCAACCCCAGCTTGCGGATGCGATGTTTTCGCAAGTAATCCCAGAAGTGCTTGCGCATCTCGCGGGGCTTGACCGTCACGTCGGCAAAGCCGTATTCGCCCGTGCCGTCGCCATGCGGCCCCATGCCGTATGCAATGATTTCTTTTTGCGTCACCAAGACGGCAAACCAGTCTTCCTCCACGCCGGTGAAGTAGTAGGCGTTGGCATTCTCGTGGTAGAACGACGACAGAAAGACGGCGTGCTTGGACAGAAGCGGCGCGAGCCGTTTGAGTCGGACGGGAGCGCGGGCGGACATCAACGTCAGAAGGAAGGCGGGGTTTTTGTGGGTTGTGCTGAGCGAAGTCGATGGTCTGGCGACGTGCGCGTTGTCATCCAGCACAATTTCACGACGGCGAAATTGTGTGGCCTTGCAAGTTCGTCGGAACTTGCAAGACGCTGGACTTGGCCGGCTGCCTTGTCTACGCGTGCTGCCGCCCACATCGACAAGCTCCGAGGCGCCTTGCAGCTTTCTTTCAGCTTCGGTTCAATTCGCGGTTCACGCCATCATCGAAACTCAGTACGTCGAATCCCAATGTCTTGTGCCATTCGATGAGTTGGCAATCGACAAGACTCAGTCGGGCCGCATTCTCAGCATAGCGGCCCAAGGCGTTCTGCACGAGTTGTGGTTGCTCGCACAGCAGTTGGAACCCGACTGATATTTCCCGACACCACGCCTCGATGAAATGTTCGTCTTTGGTGACGTTCCAAAGCACCCGGGCGGTTTCGACCAGTACGGCGTTGGGGATTCCGATACCTTCGGATATTTCTGCCACGGCGTCCTTTGCCCGTTGGCGTTGGGCGTCATCCCTTAGTGCGAGTGCGATGAGCACGTTGCTGTCGACGATAATCATCCATGACCGCCTCATCGAAAAGCGCGTCGACCCGCTGGCTTGCGTTCCGAGTCTTCTCGTTTTTTCCCGACCATTGCGGCAGTTTGAGCAAATCGCGACCCGTTCCCTTTTTCATTTGATGCGAAACGAACGCTTCCTTGACTTCTTCGGCAAGGCTTCGCTGGTGTGCCGCGGCGTCGGCCTTGATCTGCGCCCAGATTTTCGGGTCCATGTTCCGGATCAACACGTCGACCATGATAAACTTGTTTATCATCCGGCTTATTTGCTTTTCGCTCCCGTTGAGGCTTTCGCTGCGGTGTTGAATATAAAGAAACGGAGACATCCTGGCCGGTGGAGTGTCTCAGGCTTTACCGACGTGCGCGATGATTTGGTTGCCTTTGCTTGTGACGTAGACTTTTTCCTTCGGTTTGAGGTGCAACTTGTCTACGATTTCCTTCGGAATCGATAGTGCGAGCGAGGAGCCGACCTTGATGAGGCTGCGCAGGTGAGCGTCGTGCCGGCGCATGGCTTCGACTTTTCGCATGATGGCTTCCGTGTATTCTATTTCCCGGCATGCGTCACACTGGTAAGCCTCCACAAAAATGCCCGGATCGGCCTCGTCCTGAATCTTGTGCAGCTTGCCTTTCAGGCACATGCCGCACGTTTTACCTTCCAAGTTCATGTTGCCTTCCTCCGCGCTGGTTCCAGAATGCTGTGATGACGAAGATGCGGTCCTCCAAATCCTTGTAGACGACGATCAGCTCTCCTTTCCGGTACATTTTGCGGGAGATGAATTTTGTCGGCTCCGTTTGCTTTTCCTTTCGTCCAGTGTGGACGCAGTCCTTGGCCAAGCCGGTTTCGATGTCCTTGTCATCGCAAAAATGCCTGGAGAATGAAAACTCCCGCGGAACCACGCCATGCGCCTCGTTAATACTGATAAAACTCGTATATATTCTTTCGGACTTGTCTTGCCTGAATGGCTTCCGCTCGGACGTGGATTTAAACAAAGGGAGGGTAGCTGGCCGGTGAAGATTACCGCTAAACTATTAGGGGGTGTTCTTGCCCTCGGAAAATCAGGCTGACGCCGGCGGGTGAAAATTTCAAGGTGAAGTGCTCTCCCCACAAAACTTCCGGGGTTACTTTGCTTTCGCCCGGGTGGGGTTTCAATCGTCGTTTTTGTAATTGGTCCAGAAGCGGCTTGAGGATTTCCGAATGGCTGACGAAGAGGGCGTGGCGTACGTTCTGACGCCCAAGGTGGGTGGCGATTCTCTGCAAGTCTTGCAGATCCGCTTGTTTTTCCGACCCGGTGGTGCGGGCGGCGGCTTTGGAAAGCATTTGGGAAAACCGGAGGCCCGTTTCTTTAACCGCCGCCTGGAGTGCGGGGTGTGAAATCTCTTCGGGCATCTGATCCAGGTATTGTTTTATGGCCGGATGCGTCGATTCGGAAAGCGCCAACGCCGTCTGGATCGTCCGTAGGCTTTTGCTGGAATAAATGCGGTTAAACGGTCCGAACCGCCGGTGAAGCTGTTCGCCCTTTCGGCGTAGGATTTCCCACTGTTCGTCGTGGATGCTGGCCTGCGCGTATTCCCCGTGCCGCGCGAAGGTTAAGTAAACGGTCCCCGGCAATTCGGCGGCGTGTGGCATCTTGGGGTTCTCGGACCTTCATTATTTCCGCTTGGGGAATTCCTCGATGATGCATTGCATGAACTTGACGGTACTGACGATGTCGCGCACGTCGATGACTTCCACTTGCGAGTGCATGTAGCGCAACGGGACGCCGACGGACGCGGTGAGCATGCCGTGGCGGATGTATTGGATGCGCGAGGCGTCGGACGCGCCACGTTCCGATATTTCCATCTGCAGCACCATGTTGGCCTTCTTGGCGACGGATTCAAGCCATTCGACCACGTCGTTGGACGTGATGAGGCCGTAGCCGCCGCCTTCCAGGATGGCCAATGCCGGGCCTTTGCCCAGGCCGACGGGGATGTCTTCCTCGGATTCTCCGGGCGCGCCGAACGCGTGCGTGACGTCGATTGCAATGGCCAGGTCCGGCTCGATGGCAAACGTGGCCACGCCGGCGCCGAAAAGGCCGCTTTCTTCGCGGACCGAGCCGACCAGGCACAACTCCACGGGTGGTTGTCTGTCGGCGTATGCCTCCGCGATTCCGCAGTTGACCGTGCAGCCCACGCGGTTGTCAAACGCTTTCCCGCTGACCCAGTGCTCGTTGAGGTGGCCGAAAACGCCTGCAAAAGTGATGTGCGTGCCGGGCCGGATGCCGAGTTTTTCCGCCTCTTTCTTGCTGGCAACGCCGATATCGATGTAGAGGTCCTTGGCTTCCTGGATTTTTTTCATTTCTTCGCCATCCATACCGTGCGGGGCCTTGCTTGCGACGACGCCCAGACGGCGCTCTTTGGCGTGCACGACGACGCGGGCGCCGATGAGCATCGGATCGTAGATGCCGCCGATTTTGACGAACTTAAGAAACCCTTTTTCCGTGATGCATTTGACGGCCATCGATATTTCGTCCATGTGCGAGGCGATCATGACTTTCTTTCCTTTTCCTTTGCGCGCGATGACGTTGCCCAACGTGTCGCGGCTGACCGAGAAGCCGCAGGCCTTGAACTTCTTTTCCATGTAGTCGGCGACTTCGTCTTCCTGGCCGGTGGGCGCGTGCATGAGGCTTAGCGTCTTGAGGGTCTCTTCGGCGTTTTTCATGGTACCATCTCCTGGAAAGAATCAGTGGTCATACTTTCGCCAATTCTGCTTTTTAAAGTCGTTGCCACCCTGTCGGTTTTTTCTTCCGCGAAACGCTTTTAACACTCCTCCGTCCTTCTAAACCGTACTTAAATCAAGTGGGTGGATTGTATGAAGATTAACGAGCTTACGCCTGGAATGGGCAACGTCAACTTGGACGCCGAAGTCGTCGGCATCGAGCCGCCCCGCGAAATCAACAAGATGGGCCGCAACCTCCGCGTGGCCAACGCAACGATTCAAGACGACTCCGGCACGATCACCTTGGTGCTCTGGAACGATCAGATCGACCAGGTCAAGGAAGGCAGCAAGGTCAAGATCACCAACGGCTACGTCAACACGTGGCAGGACAAGGCGCAGCTGACCCTCGGAAAATTTGGCAAGATGGACGTTTTGGGTTAACGCGGGGTTTTTCCTGCGATTTCCTTCCAAGCGTCCGCGTGGCGCATGCCGTTCTTTATTTTTTCAAGCACGTCTTCAAGCGTTTTTTCTTCTTTGCTGTTCATTTTGCGCGAGAGTTCGCGCAACGCCGCGGCCGGGCTTCGTTGGGGTCCGTCAGTCGTCGTCATTGGATGTTCGGACACGTACGTGTGGACGTGGTGCAATCCGATGCGGCGGCGCTGGAAGTTCTGGACGACGCCGTGTATCAGTTCGATTTCGTCGTCCCGGATGTCGTCCACCCACTTGCTTTCCGGAAGGAGTTTTTGTAAGGCTTGACGGGCTTCGACCTGTTTGACTTTTTTCAATGCTTCCCGTATGTCCAACCCGTTTTCGCCGGCGTGTTCGATGGCCTTGTGGACGCGGTTTTCGTTGCCGCCTTCCATTTCGTCCATGACGAGCCGCACGAATTGGGCCCCGAACGTTCCGCTCGTGTGACGGTAATGCTTTTCTGCACGTTCCATTAGGTCCTTGAGCCGTTGCTCTTTTTTACTGTCTTTTCCTACGTACGCTTGAATGCGGCCCTTTGAGGGGGCATTGCCTCTTGTTTTTTTATTCCAATACTCGTGTTGCATGCCTTACAACCCCAATGCGGCAAACGCCAACACACCGACCAACATTCCCGCCAAGGTCAGCTTGCGGGCGGTGTTGAGGTTCTCGAATCTTTGGCTCAACAAGACGTAGTACGTGGAAACCAAGAACAACGCGTCCGTCAGGATGGCTAAAACGATGTAAACCGTATTGACGGGCCGCAACAGGGGTACGAGACTCAAGGCGGCGGCGCCATAGATGAGCGCCGACGCGGCTACCACTGTGTTACGCGGCCCCAACAACATCGGCAACGTCGTGGCGCCGGCTTTTTTGTCACCGTCCACGTCGCGCAGCGTGATGATCAGTTCACGACCCAACCCCGCTAAAAACGCGACGCCGGCGTACAGCAACACGAAGGGATGCAATTCGTTCGAAACGGCGTAGTTGCCGTAGATGAAGCTGATGCTCATGGACGAGGCGATGAACGCGTTGCCCAGCAATGGGCGCGTCTTGAGGAACAAGTCGTACGCCATGCTCAACACGGTGTAGATTGCGGCGATGGAAAACGCGCTTAAGCCCACCGGGTACGTCCAGGCCACGCCCAGCAGCATCAAGGCGCTGCCCACCCACAACGCCGCTCGCGGCTTGATGGTGCCGGCTACTAAGGGCCGATCTTTTCGGTTGAGCGCCTGGTCCGACTTGTAACCGAAGTAGTCGTTCCAGGCGAATGCGCCCCATGTAATCAGCATGGGTCCCACGGCGGGCCAAATCATAGCTGTGGTGAGCGTCTTGGTGACAACGAATTGGCTGACGATGATTGGCAGAAAGACGATGAGGCCGTGTTCGGCGCGGGTCAGTTTCCACCAGTTTTGGAGCATGGAAGCGTTCTTGGAACCGGACGGATTTAAAGACCGTTTTTGGTTGCCGCCGGCTCCCATCAACCGCCCGTTTTATTTGCCTTTTTGGCCTAAGCTTGTGTCCCATGGCGTCCAACGTATTCGATGAATTGCCGCCGTCCGGCGTGTTCCGCGACGAATCCGTCTTGTCGCCCGAATTCCTGCCTGATGTACTGCCGGGACGCGAAAAACAGATCGAACAACTCGCGTTGGCACTGCGGCCGTTTGCTTCCGGTCGGAAGGCAAGTTCGGTTCTGGTATTCGGTCCGCCGGGCACCGGCAAGACCAGTTCGGCCAAATACGTGTTGCAGCAATTCAAGGAATTCACGCAAAGCGCCCACGTGGTGTACGTCAACTGCTGGCAGCACTACACGCAGCAATCTGTCTTGGCTGAGACGGCCCGCTTGCTGGGTTTGGCCGTTCCCCGAAGGGGTTTGGCCACGGACGAAGTCCGCACCGACTTGCTGAACTTCATCCAAAAAAACGCCATCCGCTTGGTGCTGGTGTTGGACGAGGCGGACCGCCTATTTCATAAAAAAGAAGAAGCGCTGCTGTACGACGTGTCCCGCTCCCCGGTGCCCCTCGTCGTGGTCGCCATCACGAACACGCCGGACGTGTTCGAACGCCTGGATCCCCGCGTGAAAAGCTCGCTTTCCCTGCAGCCGCTGGATTTTCCGCGGTACTCGCCGCTTGAAATCAAATCCATCCTGCGCGACCGCTTGTTGAAAGCCTTCAAAGTCGGCGCGTGCCCGGAGGAAGCCATCGGGCTTTGCGCGGCGTACGCGGCAAAAGCAGGCGGCGACGCCCGCGTGGCGTTGGACGTGTTGTGGAAAGCAGGCAAGGCTGCCGAGCGACGCGGCGCCCTCAAGGTCACGCCGGAGGATGTGCGCTCTGCGATGGTGGAACAGGATGCGTTGAACGCGTCGGTGAAAAAACGCATGTCCGGTGCCGGTGAAGGAGAGCGGTCCATCCTGGCGGCATTGGACGCCGGTCCAAAGTATTCCAGCGACTTGCAAGCCGAGTTGAATGTTGCTGAACGCACGCTGCGCCGCTACTTGGAACAACTGTCCAACAAACGACTCGTGGTCATCGAGGAAGAGCAGAACGTGGACGGGCCGGGAAAAAGACGGTTGATCCGCAAACTCTGAGTTTTGGTCTTTGCGTACCCGTTTTATCGCGCCGACATGATCTTGACCACGTCGCCGTTTTTGAGGGCGGTGTCCTTACCGAGGCGCATCTTGGTCCGGGCGTCGATGCCGTACAGAAAGCCGGCCGCCAAATCGGTGTGGATTTTCTCGGCCAAATCCTTCGCCGTGCTGCCTTGGGTGAGCAAAAAGGCGTCGGGCAGAATTTTGCCAAAGTGGTTTGAATAGTGTTTTTCATCTTCCACCGGATAGGCCGCGATTTGTTTGAGAACGTCGAAAACCACGTGATCCATCAAGGCCTGGACGCCGTCGTCGCCGAATCCGTTGATTCGTTCCAACGCTTTTTGAATTGCCGGCTCCGCGCTTTTGGCCACCAATTTCCCGTTGGCGTCCAAGTCGGCAAAGCCGTTTTTTACCGCTTTTTGTTTGGCCAAAGCCATTTCGGCGGAAGTTGAAAACACGGGATAGCCCCGTTTTTGCAACGATTCAAGCACGGCGGCTTTGTTTTCCGCGGCGTCCATCTTGTTGGCCGCGATGACGATAGGCTTGCTTTTCTTCCGCAGCTCTTCGGTAAAATCGCGGATTTCATCCTTGGTCCACTGCGACGTCTCGGACGGAAGGTCCAAATCCGTCGCAATGTGGGCCGCGTCGTTTTCCGATACTTTCAATCCGGACAACAATGTGAAAAATTCCTTGATGGGTTTGCCTTTGTTTTTGACGGCGTTTTTCTTGACCACGCCTTCGAACCAGGCCTGCAGTTCGTCTTCCAGGATGCGCACGTCGCGCGCCGGGTCATGTCCGGACGTCGCGTTGCCTTCGTCGTCGGTTTTTCCGGACGCGTCGGCCACCACGATGAGCGCGTCGGCTTGCGCCAAATCGGCCAGGAACTGGTTGCCCATGCCTTTGCCTTCATGCGCCCCTTCCACCAATCCGGCGACGTCCAAAAGCCGGATGGGGATGCGGCGCATGCCGTTGTGGCAGGCGCTGTTGTTCGGATCGCATTTTTGCAATCCCAACGCCACGTGGGGACACGGTTGCGACGCGTTGGCGATGCCTTCGTTGGGCTGGATGGTGGTGAATGGATAATTCGCCACTGCAGCCGACCCGCCGGTGAGGGCGTTGAACAACGTGGATTTTCCCTTGTTGGGCAAACCGACCAAACCAATGAGCATACGGTTGGGTTATGGGACCGTAACTATTTTCCGCCTTTCGGTCGGCCCTGTTTCCATGTTTTTGCCCATTGGCTTACGGCCTGCCAGCCGCGCTTGGCCGCTTGCCACGTTTTTTGCCCGGCCAACTTGGCCCCTTCGCGGGTCACGGGCACGCGGCCCCACTCGACGGCATGTCGGATGGCTAAGGTGGCCTTGAACAGCGGCGGCAGCGTTTTCTGCCCCACCCAATTGGTGCCTTGAAAGGCGCTGCGGAACCAAGAAAGCGTCAGTTTGTTCCACGCGATATCGCCCGCCACCTTCCAAAAACCCGGCGTGCCTACTTGGGCCAAAGCAATGCGTTTGCCGGCGGGCAACTGCTGGTGGTAATGGTCCAACAAAGAAGCAAATGCGTGGGCGTGGCTCAAGTCGCCGTGGAACACGTTGGCCATGACGTCTCGGTACGGCATTCCGCGGTCTTCCTTGGCCATGTGGTCTAGCGTCCGGTTTGTTGTCGCCAACTCGCCAATAACCGTGGGCTCCACCAACGCCGGCAGTGCCAGCAATGCGGTGCCGCCCAACGAGCGGTTGACGCCGGACATGGTGCGGCCCCACTGCACGCCGAATCCCAACGCCAAATCGGAAAGGCCCATACGTTCAGTGGCGCCCAACTCCACTGCTTGAGCGTGGTAGCTTGCACCCAATCGTTCCATCTGCCTAATTCTGAAGGGCTGGTCGTTGAAGTGTTCCCGCACGTGTTTTTCGACCCACTTCACGTACGCCGCGGCAACTCCGTCACGATGCTGCCGCAACGCGTCCATTCCTGGAAGGTCCCCGGCTTTTTTTGGGACGAACAACCGGTCCGGCTGCAATCCCGTGGCGTGGATGTCTTCCAAACGCTTGGTCAAATCACGTTCCGCCCCCTCGACGCGCTGCTGGGGCGTTATCAACGCTTTCGGTCGTCGAATCGGAAAAGCCATGTATCGTTCATTCCAGTCCGTTGCCCGAAATAAACGTTTGTGCTGTCAAAAAAAAGAATACGGGCCCGCGGGGATTCGAACCCCGGTCTGAAGCTCCGCAAGCTCCCATTCTGTCCAGGCTATACTACGGGCCCTTT
>ORMF010181992.1_pt1 | contig 14755 bp, 13 predicted proteins | sample 1779871 | NCBI WGS metagenome assembly ORMF01 (sample SAMEA104232316, study PRJEB22302) | groundwater metagenome | biome: forest; feature: aquifer; material: groundwater | place: USA | collected 2011-08-07 | depth 5.4 m | reverse complement strand
TGGCCGACCACGAACATCGAGCCCGCGGCGCCGTGGTCGGTGCCGCCACTCGCGTTCTCCTCCACCCGGCGGCCGAACTCCGAGAAGCACATCACGACCACGCGCTGGTGCGCGCCGAGCCGCTCCAGGTCCGTCATGAACGCCTCGAGGTTCCCCGCGAGCTCGACCATCAGCCGATCGTGGCGCCCGCGCTGGCCCGAGTGCGTGTCGTAGCCGCCCTGCCGCACGTAGTAGAGCCGCGTGTCGAGCCCACCCGCGATCATCGCCGCCACCGTCGCCATGTCGCGCCCGAGCCGGCCCTGGTACGCCCCGGCCGCCTTGAACTTCGCCACGGCGCTGCGCACCGTCGCTGTCGCGGCGTTCGCCTCCATGGCCGTCGTCGATAGGAAGTCGAGCTCGGTGTTGCCGGTGGCGCGCGCCTGGTTGAGCGCCTGGTACGCTCCCTCGAGCTCGGCCCGCCCCTTGCCGGCCTGCCACGCGAAACTCTGGGGGTCCTGGAACGAGATCCCGCGGAACGTCCGGCCCACGAGCGCCTGCGGCGCCTCGGAGCCCAGCGAGATCGCCGCCGTCGGCGCGACGGGAGCGGCCTTGCCCGCCTCCTCGAAGTACCGCGCGAGCCAGCCATCGGACAGGTCCGGGCTGCGCTCGTCGCAGGTGTGCCAGATCGCCATCGAGTTGAAGTGCGAGCGGTTCGGGTTCGGGTACGACACGCCCTGCACGATCGCCATTCGACCCGCGTCGTAGAGCTTCTTCATCGGCAACATCGCGCGGTTGAGGCCGAGGTGATCGTCGATCGCCAACACCTCCTCGCGGCGGATCGCCGTGACTCGGCGCGCCTTGTAGTACTCGGGGTCACCGTAGGGCACGACCGAGCTCAAGACGTCGTTGCCTCCCGAGAGCTGCAGGACGACGAGGATCCGGTCGTCCTGTCGGCCCGGCCGCGCACCGGGCTGCTTCACGTCGAGCGGGTCATCCAGCGCGAACGCCGTGCGGTCGAGCCAGCTCGGGATCACGAGCCCCGCCGACACCAGGCCGAGCGACTTGCCGAGGAACGCCCGGCGCGTCGAGAGACGGGAGAGGTCGATCATGTTCGTAGACCCTCGACTAGTTGAGCTGGTATTCGGGAAGGGAGGTGATCATCACGGCGACGGCCTGAAGGCGCTGCTGGCTCGCGCGGTCCTTCGGATCGAACTTCGAGCCCGGTGGATTCGCGATCGCGAGCAGCTTGGCGCGCTGGTTGGCGTCCAAGCGTTTGCCGAGCAGCCGCTGGGCGAGATGGTCGACGATCGCCTCGGGAGTCTCGAGCGCGACCAACGTGTCGACGAGCGCCCACTTCACCGTGGGCGCCACGGCGCGGTCCGCGCGGCGCTCGTCGCGCCGCTCGTCGCGCTTGGCGTCCTTTTGGGCCGCCTTCTCGGCGTCGGTGAGCCCCTTCTTGCCGAGCTTCGCGCCGTCCATCGCCATGCGCTCAGAGTCGTCACCGTCCATCGTCCCCGCCATCGCGCTCTCGCGCTCCGCCCGCGCAATAAGCGCCGGTCCGTTCGCGACCAGCTGCGCCGCGAAGTTGTACCGCACGAGCAACGTGGAGCTGTTGATCCACGCCCGCCCTCCGTCCCAACCCTTGACGTTGGGCGGCTGGAACAGCTCCTGTCCCATCGACACCATGAACCGCCCGGCCTCGCCGGCCACCGAACCCGGGAGCTCGAGAGCACGCACCGCGCCCACGGCGAGCTCGGCCGGACTCTTGATGTGGGCGAACGCCACCTCGGGCGCGTAGAACGCGCGCGACCGGAACAACGCACGCAGCACGGGCTTGAGCTCGTAACGCGACGCGCGCATGACGCGCGCGAGGCCGTCGACGAGCCCCGCATCGGGGGTGGGACCGACGAAATACCGGCACAGCTTGGCCGCGATGAACGTCGACACCGCGTCCTGCGCCAGGATCGTGTCGATGACGTCAAAGCCGCCGAGCTTGCCCGTGCGCCCCATGAACGTCTTCACGCCGTCGTCGTGCTGACGCTCGCGCAGCTCGAACGCCTCCCCTTGGTACGTCCAGCCGGTGAACGCTCGCGCGGCCTCTTTCACGTCCTGCTCGGAGTAGTGGCCACGGCCGATGGTGAACAACTCCATCAGCTCGCGCGCGAAGTTCTCGTTGGGGCTGCCCTTGATGTTGCGGTTGCCGTCCAAGTAGCGGAGCATCGCGGGATCGCGCGCCACGGCCTTCACGAGCGCGGCGAAGCTCCCGGTCGCGTGGCGGCGGAACGTGTCGTTCTGGAGCTGCATGTGCCGCGCGTCGCGCACCGTCTCGTAGCCCGTGGCGAAGTGGCCGTGCCAGAACAGCGTCATCTTCTCCTCGAGCGGGCGGGCCGTGCCCGCCCTCCCCGCGAGCCACCACGCGCGGAGGAGGCCCAGGTTGCGCTGGTCCCAACTCTGGCGTGCGTTGCCGATCGACTCCTCGCGGGCACGGCGCCACAAGAACGCCTCGGCCGACTCGCCCGGCTGCCGCTCACGGGCATCCCGGCGCGCCGCGCGGCGATCCTCGCCCGGACGCGCACCGGGCGTGAAGTCGGGCTTCGGCGCCTGCCCCGGCACGTGCTTCATCGCCTCCTCGAGATCGAGGATCACCCGCGCACGCGCCGCGTCGAACATCTCGCGCGCACGACGGCGCACGAGGTTGTCGAGCATCGCCGCGATCTGGGGGTGGTTCACGTCGAATGGCTCGAACACGAGCGGGGCAGTCGCCGGCCGCGACTCGTAGTCCACGAGGAACGCTACCGCCTCCTCGGGCGAGCGGAGCGCGAGGGAGATGATCTCGCCCGGGAGCCCGCCGAACCCCGCGCGGCGGAGGAGGTGCGCGGCCTTGTCCGCGTCCCACTCGTCGGCGGCGAGCGGCGCGAGCGCCGGAGAAAGCACCTCGGGTGGCGGATCGGCGGCGAGCAACACGGCCCCGAGGACCATGGCGAGGGCGAAGCGAGCGACGGCCATCCGGTGCCTCCTCGGGCTCGGATGAGCCCGCGCGGGTCGGGTGATGCGCCTCACGGTGCGATGCCGCAGGCGCGATTGCACCGAGTAACCCGGAGGCGAGCGGTTGGTTTCGCGGATTTTCGCGCGGGCAGCCTACGCGGGAAACAACCGCAACGGGTTCTCGACCGTGATGGCCTGCTTGATCGCCCCATCGAGCGGCAGCGCCAGGAACTGGTCCAGGTTCGCCCGGAGATCGCGCACGCCGGGGCTGGGCCAGTCGGTCCCCCACACGGTTCTGTCGGCGAGCTCGTGGATCCGCGGGAAGTACTCGAGCAGCTTGGCCGGCGGGATTCCGGACAGCTCCAGCCACACGTTCTTGTGGCGGCGCACGACGAAGAAGGCCTCGTCCATCCACAACGGGCGACCGCCGTGCGCGAGCATGATCCGAAGTCGCGGGAAATCGAGCGCAACGTCGTCGATCTCCATCGGGTTGCCGTACTTGCACCGCGCCCCGGGAAAGATCGACGTCCCCGTGTGAATCATCACGGGCAGCCCGTGATGCTGGGCGCGCTCGTACACCTGGGCCAGCGCCGGGACGTCGGTCGTGTAGGCGTTCGCGGCGAACAGCTGGTGGGGCGGGTGGACCTTCAGCGCCCGGATGCCGAGCGCGACCAGGCGGTCGACCTCGGCCGCCGGATCCGAGCAAAACCGGGGATGGACTCCACCGATGGCGATCAGGCGCACCGGATCGTGGGCCGCATAGCGGGCGACGAAGTCGTTGGTGCTGTGGTCGAAGCCCATCAGGTCCGGGCTCGGGTAGTTGATGAGCGCGACCCGCCAGATCCGGCAGTGGTCCAGGTACTTGAGCAGCTGCGCGGGGTCGCGCATCAGCGCAAGGAGGTGCTCGAAGTGATCTTCCTTGCCCTTGCGCATCGCCGCCAGCACCGGGGGCTTGAGCTGCTCCCACGGCTGAATGTGGATGTGCAGGTCGCTCGTGCGATCGTCCATCGATCTACCCCACGTACTGGTCGTAGACCGCGGCGCGCTCGAGCTCGTAAGCGTGGGCCTGGGCCGTGGGGACACCGCGGTGCACGGCGCGACACCGATAGCACACGAGCACCTCGGGCAGCCGGCGGTACAGCCACGCGTCGACGAGCGCGCCGAGAAACAGGCTCACGTAGTAGGTGTGGACCGCGAACGCGATCGACACGAGCACCACGAAGCACCCCACGGCGCGGTTGAAGTCGCGCTGCTTGTAGAGGTCCCGGCAGTCGCACGCGAGGCACCGCGTGGGCACCCCTGCGGCGTCGACTTTCGCGAGGTCGAGCGCAATCGCGTGAGCGCACCACGGGCACGTCGCGCTCGCGGCGAACGGGAGCACGACCTCCCGCTCGCACGCGGGGCACAACAGCGCGATCGCCGGTGCCGCGCTCATACGGGCACGCGCGTGAGGAGAAACACCACGTTCGCCATCGTCTCGCCCATCAAGATCGGGATGATCGTCGCGTACAGGAGCCCGGTCGCGGCCTGCTTGTTCCCCAGGCCGATCGTGTGAAGCGTCATCGCGGCGAACGCGATGGGCACGACCTGGCCGAACAGCACGCGCGGCAACAGCTCGAACGCGTGGCGCATCGCGAAGTCCTCGACACCGGACACGCCCGGTACCGTCGCGGCCAGCACGAGGATCGCCGCGAGCGACAGCGCAAGGCGCAGCACGAGCGCGCCTATGAGCGCCCACCCCATCGTTCGGAATGGCGCGAGCGCGAGGTCGAAGTTCACTAGGTACCAGTGCCCCAGGATCATCGCCACCATCACGGCGCCCAGGCACGACAGCGTCCCGAACAGCCCGGCGAGTCGCAGGGCGTCGTAGCCCGACGTATCGCCGACGAGGTACGCTGCGAAGTACGTCCCACCTGCCACGAGGGCCGAGGCGCCGAGCACGAGCGTGGTGGCGCGGAACGCCCGCGGGCCGGCCACGGACAGTAGCCCTTGGTACACGACGAGCGCACCCGCAAGCACCACGATCGCCAGGGCATCGGGCTCGACCGGCCCCTCCAGCCGCAGTTGCACGGCGCACACGCCCCCGAGCATCACGAGCGCGAGGAGACTCACGAACCGCGCGAAGCCCGTGCCTACCACGCCCAACAGCGGAAGGAATGCGACCATGCCGAGGGCAAGCTGCACGAGAAACAGGCCGAACAGGGATTCGGGAAGGCTCATCGCGGAAGCGCACGCCAGGCGCCGGGGTGGACGTCGGGATGCAGCGCGGGCGCGATCGCGTGCGCAAGGATCTCGAGGGAGTCGACGAGGCGCGGCCCCGGACGGTTGAAGTAGGCGTTGCCGTCGACGGCCACGATGTGCTCGTTGCGCACGGCGGGCATCTCGCTCCAGCCGCGGCGCCACCGCAGATTGTCCCGCTCGGCAACGGCACGCGCGAGATCGAATCCGCACGGCATGATCACCAAGACCTCGGGTGCGCTGGCGACGAGCTCGTGCCAATCGGCGTACCGCGACGGCTCACCCGCTCGCGCGAGCACGCTCGCACCACCGGCCAGCGCCACGAGCTCGGGAGTCCAGTTCGCGGCGATCATCAGCGGGTCGGCCCACTCGATGCAGGCGACGCGCGGAGTGCTCCGCGCACCGTGCGACCGGCGCGCGACGGCGGCGACGCGGGCCTCGAGGCCGGCGACGAGGTCGTTCCCCGCGGCCGGAGCTCCCGCGGCGCGCGCGACCTCGCGGATGTCGGCGTAGACGTCGGCAAGGCTCGTCGGCGCGAGCGCCACGATCTTGGCTCCGGCCAGCGACGGGATGCCCCGAACGCAGGCGCGCACCTCGTCCAGGTCCACGGCGCACACGTCGCACTGGTCCTGGGTGACGATCACGTCGGGGCGAAGTCGCTCGAGCGCGTCGCGGTCGATCGAGTAGATGGCGGTGCGACCCGCCGTGCTCGCCTTGACCTGCCGATCGATGTCGGCGCTCGTGGCGGACGTATCGATCTTGCTGCGAGTCACCGCCGGCAACGCGCGGACGCCATCGGGATAGTCGCACTCGTGGCTGCGCGCGACGAGAGACGCACCCAGGCCCAAGGCGTGGACGATCTCGGTCGCGCTGGGCAGGAGCGTGGCGATGCGCATCGGTTGCTGAATTTACCTGACGGCCGTAGGCTACCTACTTGTTGCCTTCTCTTTTTATCCCGCGGACGGGTCGTCGCCAGTCGAGACCCAGGAGACCGATCGAATGGCCCACGAGCTGCCCAAGCTGCCGTACCCGACCAATGCCCTCGAGCCACACGTCGACGCTCGCACGATGGAAATCCATCACGGCAAGCATCACCAGGCCTACGTCACCAACCTGAACAACGCCCTGGCCGGCAAGACCGACCTCGAAAAGCTCTCGATCGAGGAGTTGCTCAAGAGCCTCGACCGCGTTCCCGAGGACATCAAGCAGGCCGTGATCAACAACGGCGGCGGCCATCACAACCACAGCTTGTTCTGGCAGCTGATGGGCCCCGGCAAGGGCGGAGCGCCGACGGGCGAGCTCGCGACGGCGATCAACGGCGCATTCGGGAGCTTCGACAAGTTCAAGGACGCGTTCGCCAAGGCCGGCATGACCCGGTTCGGCAGCGGCTGGGCGTGGCTCGCCGGGTCGCCCGCCAAGAAGCTCGAGTGCTTCGCAACGCTGAACCAGGACAGCCCGCTGATGAAGGGCTACGCGCCCGTGCTCGGCCTCGACGTGTGGGAGCACGCGTACTACCTGCACTACCAGAACCGCCGCGCGGACTACATCACGGCGTGGTGGAACGTGGTCGACTGGTCGAAGGCTGCGGAGCTGTACGCGAAGGCGATGAAGTAGGACGAGCGAGCCCCTCCCAGGCGTGCCCGGGAGGGGCTCACTGGTCGCCGGGGACATGCACGGGCGTCGACTCCCGCGGCGGCAGCGAGTAGCTCTCGATCAAGATCCATCGCTGCCCGCGCGGCGCGGCGCACCAGGCCACGAAGCCGATCGCGGCGATCACGAGCGCGACGATGCGCGCGAAGCGCGCGAGCTCGCCCTTCACGGCGGACCAGGGGTCAGCCCCGCGAGCTGCCCGCATGCGGCCGCGACGTCGTCACCGCGCTGGCGCCGCACTGTCACGCCCACGCCTTCGCGCTCCACGGCGCGCACGAAGCGATCGACACGCGCGGGGCCTGGTCGCGCGTACCCGGGAATTCCGGCCACTGGGTTCCACGGGATCGCGTTGACCTTGAACGCGCCCCCGCGCACGAGCCGACCGAGCGCAGTCCCGTGCGCCGGCTCGTCGTTCACGCCCGCGAGCAACACGTACTCGATCGTGACCACGCGCCCCGTGCGCTCGTAGTAGCGCGCCGCGGCCTCGAGCAGCTCGGCGATCGTAGCCCGCTGGGGGTAGGGCACGAGGCGGCGACGCAGCTCGTCGTCGGGCGCGTGCAGGGACAGGGCGAGGCCGAACTGCCGCCCGTCGTCCGCCAACAGCGCGATTTTGGACGCGATCCCCACCGTGGACACCGTGATCCGCCGTGCGCCGAAGCCGAACCCGTCGTCGGGATCGTTGAGCACCGAGATCGCCTCGAGCACGCACGCGGCGTTGAGCAACGGCTCCCCCATCCCCATGAACACCACGTTCGTGAGCAGCGCGGGCGCGATGCGCGCGCGCGCGATCGCGAACTGGGCGAGGATCTCCGCCACGGTGAGACTGCGCCGCACACCGGCCAAGCCGGTCGCGCAGAACGCGCACGCCACCGGACAGCCCACCTGACTCGACACGCACAGGGTCCAGCGGTCCGCCTCGGGGATCGCCACCGCCTCGATCCGCTCGCCATCCGCGAGCGCGAGCACGAGCTTGAGCGTGCCGTCGGACGAGGCGTGCACGCGGTCGACGGACGCGGGGCACACGACCGCGCGGCGCGCGAGCTCGACCCGCAAGGCCGCGGGCAGATCCGTCATCGCGCCGAAGTCGAGCACGCCCGCCTCGTAGATCCATCGAGCGAGCTGCTTCGCGCGGAATGCCGGCTCCCCCATCGGCGCCAGCCACTCGGCAAGCGCGGCGCGCGACATCCCTAGGAGGGGCACGACCCCGGCCGCGCCGTCCGCCATCACGCGCCTGGCTAAGCTAGGCGCTCTCGCGCCGCTCGGTGGACCGGACCGGGAGCTGCGGCCGCTTCACCGCCGCGACCATCGCGTCGTCGATCAACACCTTGGCCACGTCCTCGCGGGACGGCAGCTCGAACATGATGTCGAGCATCAGGTCCTCGATCAGCGAGCGAATCGCTCGCGCCCCGGTCTCCTTGGCGATCGCCTTCTTTGCCAACGCCACGAGGGCCTCGTGCGTCACCGCGAGCTCCTTGCCCTCCATCTCGAAGTACTTCTGGAACTGGCGAATCACGGCGTTCTTGGGCTCGACCATCACGCGCACGAGGTCCTCGGCCGTGAGCGGCATCAACGGGGTCTGCACCGGCAGGCGACCGATGAGCTCGGGGATCATCCCGAACTCGATCAGGTCGTCGACCTCGACCATGTCGAGCAGCTCGCCGAGCTCCCGCTCGCGGTTGTCGTCGCGCGCGACGAAGCCGATGCGCTTCTTGCCCACGCGCCGCGCGATGTACTGATCCAGCCCGACGAACGTGCCGCCGCAGATGAACAGGATGTCGCGCGTATCGATCTGGATGTAGCTCTGCTCGGGATGCTTGCGTCCGCCCTGCGGCGGCACGTTCGAGATCGTGCCCTCGAGCATCTTGAGCAGCGCCTGCTGCACGCCCTCGCCCGACACGTCGCGCGTGATCGACACGTTCTGCGTCGTCTTCCCGATCTTGTCGATCTCGTCGATGAACACGATCCCGCGCTGCGCGCGCTCGATGTCGAAATCCGCGGCTTGCAGCAGCTTCAACAGCAGATTCTCGACGTCCTCGCCGACGTACCCGGCCTCGGTGAGGGTCGTGGCGTCGCCGATCGCGAAGGGCACGTCGATGATCTTGGCGAGCGTGCTCGCGAGCAGCGTCTTGCCACACCCCGTCGGGCCGATCAGCAGGACGTTCGACTTGTCGATCGAGACCCCGCTCTCCAAGTCCTCGCGCGAGAGCAGCCGCTTGTAGTGGTTGTAGACCGCGACCGAGAGGACCTTCTTCGCCCGCTCCTGTCCGATCACGTAGGCGTCGAGCTTGGCCTTGATGTCGATGGGCTTCGGCAAGGTCTCGAGGCTGCGCGCCATCGCGCCGCCCTTCTTCTTGCCCGTACGCTTCGACTGGTCACTGATGATCGAGTTGCACTGCTCGATGCACTCGTCGCAGATGTAAATCTCGGGCGGCCCGGCGATGAGGTTGTCGACCATGCTGCGGCTCATGCCGCAGAACGTGCAGCGCTCGCCACCCGCGCCCCCACGCCGTTCGCCTCGCGCCATGATCCGTCCTCCCGGGCCGTTGCCGGCCCGTGCTAGCCGCCGGCCGTCGTCGACGGTCCGGCCCCGGGCATCCCGTCCCGAAGCGAGGTCACGACCTCGTCGATCAAGCCATAGTCCTTTGCCTCGTCGGCCGACAGGAAGAAGTCTCGGTCCGAGTCGTGCTTGATCTGGTCGACCGGCTTCTTGGTGTGGCGCGCGAGGATGTTGTACAGCTCGTCCTTGCGGCGCACGATCTCCTTCGCGTGGATCGAGATGTCGGCGGCCGTGCCCTCGACGCCGCCCCACGGCTGGTGAATCATGAGCCGAGCGTGGGGCAGCGCGAAGCGCTTGCCGGGCGTCCCGGCGGTCATCAGCACCGCGCCCATGCTCGCCGCCTGTCCGATGCAATACGTCGCGATGTCGCACTGGATGAACTGCATCGTGTCGTAGATCGACAGCCCTGCCGAGACCGACCCGCCGGGCGAGTTGATGTACAGGCTGATGTCCTGCTTCTTACCTTCCATCTGCAGGAACAACAGCTGCGCGACGACCGCATTGGCGACGGCGTCGTTGATCGCCATCCCTAGGAATATGATGCGGTCCTTGAGCAACCGCGAGTAGATGTCGTACACCTGCTCGCCGCGCCCCGTCCGCTCGATCACGTAGGGAACGATGCTGCCCATCGGTTGCGACTGATCACGCTCGGACATCGGGACGCTCGCTCCTGCTCGCGCGGTGGACCGGGGAAGCGCCCCGGGCGGATGGTGGGTTAAGGCGGTTCCGGTCGGCTCGGACCTCACCGAAGCCTACGCCTTCGCCGGCGTGCCGGCGAGGGGAAGAATCTTCGCCTGCCCCAGCAGGAAATGCTGGATCTTGTGGAGGGCGACGTCCGAGTACAGCTGCTCGAGCAGCTTGCGCTCCTCGAGCATCTGCCGCATCTGGTTGGGCCACATGCCGTAGCCCGAGGCCATTGCGCGGATGCGGTCCTCGACCTCGTCGTCCGTGGCCTCGATCTTCTCGAGCCGGCCGATCTTCTCGAGGACGAACTTGCGGCGGATCTTCTGGACGATCTCGGGGGCCAGCTCCTGCATGCGCTGGTCCGCCCGATCCTCGAGCTGGGCGCGCTCGACGCCCGCGTTGCGCAGCTCGACCTCGACCTGAGCGCGCATGCGCTTGGTCTCGTGCTCCAGGATCGTCGCGGGCAGCTCGAAGGACGTCCGCGCGAGGAGCGTGTCGGTGAGGGCGTCGATCAGCACGTGCTCGCGATCGTGGTCGAGCTCGTGCTCCAGCTGCGTGCGCACCTTCGCCTTGAGCTCGTCGAGCGAGGCGCAGTCGTGCTCGGCGAAGAAATCCGCGTCGAGCTCCGGGATCTCGCGGCGCTTGTGCGCGTCGACCGTGACCTCGTAGCGCGCGACCTGACCGCGCTTGTCGGCCTCCGCGAAGTCGGCGGGCAGCGTGAGCTCCCCCGACACCTGGTCGCCGGTCTTTCGCCCGAGGAGCCCGCCGACGGGGATCCCCACACCGGCGAGCGTCTTGCCGTCGCGAGCGACGATGGGCGTGCGCTCGGTCTCCACGAGCACCTCATCGCCCTGGAAGACGCGCACCTTGCACAGCAGGTGATCGCCCTCGGCAATCTCGACGCCGTCGACCGGGGCGAGCTCGGACTTCTGCTGCCGCAGGCGCTCGATCGCGAGATCGATCTGGGCCGGCGCGACGGTCATCGCGACGTCCTGGACCTCGAGCCCCTTGTACTCCCCGATGTCGAAGTCCGGCTTGACCTCGAGCTCGACCTCGTAGTGGAACACGACGTCCTCGCTGAGCGCGACCGAGTCCATGTCGAGGTCGGGCTCCGCGACGGGGTCGATGCGCGGGTCGTCGGTGATCTTCTGGAACAGCTCGTGGAGCAGGATCGCCTTCACCTGCTGATTGACCTTCTCGCCGAAGCGCTTGCGCAGGAGGTCGCGGGGCACTTTGCCCTTGCGGAAGCCGGGCAGCACGACGCCGTGAGCCAGCTCCTTGTAGCTCTTGTCGAACTCCTGCTTGACGCGGTCGACCGGCACGTCGACGGCGACGCGCTTGCGGCACGGGCCCAGCTCGGTGATGGTGATGTCCAAACAAACCTCCTCGGATCCGGCCCGCGCGGGCGTGCGGCGGCGCGTGTGGCAGCTAGCCACCGCGCCGATCGCCTCCGGCCCTTCACCGCCGTATGTAAGTCCCGTACCGTCCCGCCGCAGCGCCCTCAAGGCGTCCCCGCGGACGGGAAACGCGCGTCCCGACCCCGGTCAAAAGGCGGGGGCGCGAAGACGACGTCGAAAAGAACGAGATTCTAGGAGGATCGACCCCGCTGTCAATGCCGATCGGGTCGGGGACGCACGTCAGGATTGTGAGGACGCCCGTCGAGCAGCGTGGCTGTGGGACCGTCTGAGAGTATGACTACTATCAGAACTGCCGGGCGGGTCGGACGCATCGCCCCGGCGAGTGACGCACGGTCCAGATCCAGGTCCAGGTCCAGCACGCGAGCGCCGTGGGCTAGCGAGCGCCGACGCCGCGCGCCGGCGGTCCAACGCGCGGCGGTTGCACGCGACGCGCCGAGGCTGGCCGCGCGCCTGGACCTGGATCTGGACCGTGGGGCGACGGAGCTGACGCGACGCGGTGGTGCGATCCGCCTCCTCACAATCCCGACGTGCACCCCCGGACGCGGGTGCGCACGTCGGGATCGTGAGATCGCCACGGAACGCCGTCGGCACGCCACGGTCACGGTCACCGTCCTCGGACGAGCTTCGTCACAATCCTGCCGTGCGCCACGGTGAGCGCCGGCGGATGGCGCCAGGTCGGCGAGCGGGGCACAATGCCCGGGTGCAACGCGCGGCGCCCGTCCACGACGTCGAGGTGGCCATCGTCGGCGCCGGATTCTCCGGGATCGGGATGGCGATCCGCCTCGATCAGGCGGGACGACCGTCGTACGTGATGCTCGAGAAGTCGGGCGACGTCGGGGGCGTGTGGCTCGCGAACCGCTACCCCGGCTGCGCCTGCGACGTGGCCTCGCACCTCTACGCGTTCTCGTTCGAGCCGAATCCGTCGTGGTCGCGGAAGTACTCCCCCCAGGCGGAGATCCAGGGCTACCTGCGCCACTGCGTCGAGAAGCACGACCTGCGCGACCGCCTGCGGCTCCGCACGGAGGTCACGGAGGCCGCCTTCGACGAGAGCGACGGCCGCTGGCGCGTTCACACCCGCGGGCCGGATGGCGATGCGGGGCTGTTCCGAGCGCGGTACCTCGTACTCGCCATCGGCGCGTTGAGCCGGCCTGCGCTCCCGGACCTCCCGGGGCTGGCGAGCTTTCGGGGGCGCGTCCTGCACTCGGCGCAGTGGGAGGCAGCGCCGCTCGATGGGTTGCGCGTGGCCGTCGTGGGCACGGGCGCCAGCGCGATCCAGCTCATCCCGCGCCTCGCGCCCGTCGTGTCCCGGCTCCTCGTCTTCCAACGGACGGCCCCCTGGGTGATCCCGCGCGGTGATCGAGACTTCACGACCGTCGAGCGGTGGCTGTTGCGCGCGTCTCCGCTCGTGCGCCGCCTGTATCGCTGGTGGATCTATTGGTCGAGCGAGCTGTACGCGGTCGCCTTCACGCGGGCGCCGTGGATGCTCGCCGTGGTCGAGCATTACGCGCGTCGCCACGTCCGCCGTCAGATCAAAGACCCCGAGCTGCGGCGGCGCGTCACGCCCGACTACCGCGCGGGCTGCAAGCGCATCCTGTTGTCCGACGACTACTATCCAGCGCTCGCCCGACCCAACGTGGAGCTGATCTCGCACGCCGTCAGCCGGATCACGGAAACCGGTGTCGTGACCCCCGACGGCACGGAGCACGCGGTGGATGCCATTGTGTTCGCCACCGGCTTCCGCGTCACCGCGCCGCTCGCGCCGCTGCGCGTCGTCGGCCGCGGCGGCCTCGAGCTGAACGAGGCCTGGCGCAATGGCATGGAGGCCTACCTCGGCACGATGGTCGCAGGCTTTCCGAACCTGTTCCTGCCGATGGGCCCCAACACGGGCCTCGGCCACAGCTCGATGGTGTTCATGCTGGAGGCCCAGCTGCGCTACATGCTCGACCACATGCGGATCGTCGAAGCGCGCGGCAGTGCCTTCGCCGACGTTCGGCCCGAGGTGCAGGCCGCCTACAACGCGAGTCTCGAGGCGCGTCTCGCCCGAACGATATGGGCGTCCGGATGCCGCAGTTGGTACCTCGATGCTCGCGGGCGGAACACCACGCTGTGGCCGGGCTTCACGTTCGGGTTCTGGTGGCGCACGGCGCGCGCCGACCCCGCGTGCTACGAATTCCAAGGCGTCCGCAGCGGGGGCACGGCGCCATGAGGTTGCCCGAGTCCCCACGAGTGTTCATCACGGGCGCCGGCAGCGGCCTGGGACGAGCGCTGGCCCTCGAGCTCGCGGGGCGGCGCGCCCGCGTGCTCGTGGGCGACGTCTGTGACAACGGCGCCGCGGAGACGGTCGAGCTCGTGGTCGCGGCGGGCGGCACGGCCGAGGCGATCCACTGCGACGTGTCCGTGCTCGCGGACGTGGAGTCTGCCGCGCTCCGCGCCTTTGCCCTGTGGGGCGGCGTGGACCTGGTCGTGAACAATGCCGGGGTCGCGGTGGGAGGGCTCGTGGGCGAGGTTCCGATCGCGGACTGGCGGTGGATCGTGGACACGAACCTGTGGGGCGTGATCCACGGCTGCCACGTGTTCGTGCCGCGCCTCGTGGCCCAGGGCCGGGGGTGGATCCTCAACGTCGCGTCCGCCGCGGCTTTTGCCGCGTTCCCGAGGATGGCGCCCTACAACGTGACGAAGGCCGGCGTCGCGTCGCTGTCGGAGACCCTGTACGCCGAGGTCGGAGGACGGGGGATCCACGTGAGCGTGCTCTGCCCCACGTTCTTCCCGACGAACCTGATGCGCACGTTCCGGTCGCCCGATCCGCGCGTCGGGGCCACGGCCGGGGCGCTGTTCCGGCGCGCACGGTGGACGGCGGCGGACGTCGCCCGCGTCGCGATCCGGGACCTCGAACGCGGCCGGCTCACGATCCTCGCGCAGCGCGACAGCTGGCTCGTATGGACCCTCAAGCGGTGGTTTCCGGGGGTCTACCATTGGGCTCTGCGCTCGAAGGCCCGGCAGCGCACGGAGGATCGCCTCGCTCGCGAGCGGTAGGGTCTGCCTCGCAATTCGACCGCGGCGATGCCGCGGTCGAACTGAGAGACAGGCCCTCCCGCGCCCTCGCCCGCGCCCGATGCTGTAGGCATGGCGCGACCTCCACTCGGCGACGCTTGGCCGTCCTCGCGGTCGAGGCCCACGGCCCGGCGCAGGCTCTCGCGGATCGGATCGCGTCAATGCTCACCCGGCTCGCGCAACGTGGGAGCCT